>SXGR01329350.1_pt1 | contig 17556 bp, 16 predicted proteins | sample 3174711 | NCBI WGS metagenome assembly SXGR01 (sample SAMN11356860, study PRJNA531348) | freshwater metagenome | isolation source: freshwater sample F1-60 | place: China: Fuxian Lake, Yuxi | collected 2017-12-25
AATAATTAAAAAAGAATTTTTAAATTCATTTCAAAATTTAGTTTTTAATATTCATCCTTCTTTTTTGCCTGAAGAAAGAGGTGCTGCAACATTTAGTTGGAGAATTTTAAATAATCAAAAATTTATTGCGGCAACAATTCATCAAATGGATGAAGGAATTGACTCAGGACCAATTTTATTTCAAAAGAAAAAAATTCTTTCAAAAAAAGAATTAATTGTACCATTACACTATGATATTAAAACAACAAATGTGTATGAGTCAATTTTTGAAGATTTTTTGAAAAAAATTATCAAGGATCAAAAAATTACAACAATTAAACAAAATGAAAAAAATAGCTCATATTTACCAAGACTATATACTGAAATAAATGGTGCAATAGATTTTGATTGGAATACTGAAAACATAGAAAGGTTTGTTAGAGCATTCTCATATCCCTATCCCGGTGCATTTACATTTATCAACAAACAAAAAATTAGTATTTTAGAATGCTTTATAGAAAAAAATAGAGTAAAATTTCATCCATTTATTTCTGGAAGAGTTAGTAAAAAATTTGTAGATGGGTCTGTACGAATAATTACCAATAATGGCTTTATTAGAATAACAAAAATACGTGTAAAAAATCAAATAATGAATCCAGCGGAAATAATCAAAATTAATGATGTTTTGTTTACTCCAAGAAGTTTTCTAAATATGAGTAGAATGGCAACAATTAGTGTTAAAAATATGAAATAAAAGTCAAATCGTAACTGATAAATCATTATTAAAATTAAAATAATTAAATGACCAAATTTGAAAAATCCGATCAAATTAAGAAAAAAGCACTATCAATAATTCCACATCAAACAGGAACATTTAGTAGACGAGCAAATAGCTTTGTCGAAGGCATATTTCCTTCATATGTTAATTCTGCAAATGGTTCTCATTTTACGGATATAGATGGAAATGAATATTTAGATTATCTATGTGGATTAGGACCAATAACATTAGGATATAATTACAAACCTGTCAATGATGCAATAATAGATCAATTAAAACAAGGAATATTATTTTCTCTCCCACATCCTATTGAAGTAGAATGTTCTGAAAAAATTTCACAAGTTATTCCAAATGCAGAAATGGTAAAATTTGAAAAGTCAGGTTCTAACGCAATTACAGGTGCAGTGAGAGCTTCACGATATCTCACAAAAAAAAATAAAATTGCATATTGTGGAAGTGGTGGAGTCTGGCATGATTGGCAAGCATCAATGGTTACTAGAGATGGAGGAGTTCCAGAATTTAATAAAGAATTAATTTTTGTTTTTGATTATAATGATGCAGAAGGATTAGAACAAATTTTTGAAGATAATAAAGGAGAAATTGCTGCAATAGTTTTAGAACCAACAATTTATGAAAAACCAACAGATAATTTTCTTCAAAAAGTTAGAAAAATAGCTGATACTAATGATGCAATTTTAATTCTTGATGAAATTGTTACAGGATTTAGATTTGATCTAGGTGGATGTCAAAAATATTTTGATCTCAAAGGTGATTTTGTTTGTTTTGGAAAAGGAATGGGTAATGGTTTACCAATAACTGCAATTACTGGAAAAACAGAATTTATGAAAGCATTTGATGAATTATGGGTTTCATCTACAAATAATAGTGAAGCTCTATCTTTAGCAGGAACTATAGCAGTAATTAATGAAATGCAAGAAAAGAATACAATATCTTCATGTTGGAATCAAGGTGAAAAATTAATTCAAGATTGGAATAAAGTAGTTTCATCCTACAATATTGAAGCAAAAATGGAAGGCTATCCAATTAGAATGAAAATGAAATGTCTAGATTCATCAGGAAATGAATCAATGATATTAAAAACAATAATTATGCAAGAGATGGTTAAAAGAGGAGTATTCATGTCACAAGGTGTAAGTTTTATTTCATATTCACATTCATCAGCAGATATTGAATATACAATTAATGCATTGGATGAAACATGTAAGATCATTTCTAAGATAAATGAAAATGAATTAGATGGGTTACTAGAAGGAAAAATGCCACAATCAGTATGGAGTATGAAAATACTACCTACAAAAAAGAGAAATAATTAGAAAAATCAGTTAAGTTTTGGATTTTAATAAATTATAGTCATGGTTAATTTTATCAACAACAATATTTATTCCATTAAGTAAATCAATTTTAGTGAGATTTTTTTTATAATTTTTTCTATTATTGAAATTGAACATTTTTTCAAGAGAACTTTTGAGAGATTTTTCATATGATAATTTTTCATAATCAATTTTAATACCAACATTTTGTTCTTTTACAAAATTATGATTTTGTTCACGAGTATTTACAGAAATAGCTAAAATTGGAATATTCATAGATGCTAATTCGAAAACAGTTCTTCCGTTAGAAACAATTGCAAAATCAATATCACGTGTATATTTTGCGATAAAATCTGAACCATCTACTAAAATAATATTAAAATTATTTTTTTGTAGATTTTTAATTTTTTGTTTAATCATTTTTTTATGCATATAACCAAAACCTAGAAGTAAAATAAATTCAATATTTTCAATATTATTTTTTTCAATGATAGAAATAGTTTTTTCAGTGATATTATTTTGATCAGTTCCACCAAAACTAATTAAAATTTTGTGAATATTTTTTGAAAGTATTTCATTTTTCCATATACGAAATTCATCTCTAACACATGCATATTTTGAACCAAAAAATTCATTAGATAATGATTTTTGTTTTTCAAAAATTGGATTAAATACCAAATTAGCGAATTTTCTACCTTCACCTTGATCTTCAAAATTTACAATCATTGTAGCATGATTATGTAATTTTTTCATATAGGATGCTTTTGTATTTAGAATATCATTAAAAATTATATCAGGTTTAAACTTAGTAAGGATTTTATTAAATTCATCATCAGAGACAAAAAATGTAACATTGTAAAGATTTTCTTTAAATTTTTTATATCCTAAATTACGATTTTTATGCATTAAAATCATAATTTCATCATTTCGAAAATTATTCAAAATTGTTAACATATTAAAAATATGACCCATACCAATTTTTATTGTAGAATCAATTCTCACAAGAATTTTTTTTCTATTTAGAATTTGTTCAAAAGTTCCAAAATCATGATAAGAAATTAAAGAATGAGTTTCTTCATTTGAAAGTTTTAATCCAAAAAATGGAGAAACAAAATTTCCATTATTTTTAATAAATTGATTTGTATTAAATGCAACAATTTTATTTAAAATTCCAAGAGGTTTTTTGAGAGGATTAAGTTTCATTAAGTTTTTAGAAGTTTCTATTTCATATCCTAATTTAGAATCAATAATACTAGTAATACCAAATATTGTTGATTCATTTTTTTCTAAATTTTTAAAAAAAGTATTGATAGTACTAATTTTGATCAAAGGTATTTTTGGATGTAGTACTAAACATTTTTCATAATGAATATTTTCTTTTTCTAATTTTTGTAATATATATAAGCATATTTCTTTTACAGAAGTTGAATTTTTTGTTAATCTCTTTGGTCGTTTAATATAATTAGCACCATAAAGAAGTGCTAATTCACTAATTTCTTCAGAATCTGTTGAAACTAATACGTCAGCTTTTTTAAATTCTAATGCAGTTTTTACAATATAATATAATAGAGGTTTATTATTTACTAATCTCAAATTTTGTCTAGAAACTACATCATCACTACCTTTTCTAGCCATAATTAATATGAGTAACTTTTTGTTCATTGCTTTTGTTGAATATGATCCCATTCTAGAGTAATGTCTTCATCTATGTCTATTTTAGCAACAGAACCTACAATTTTTGAAAAGAATTTTGGAGGGATTCCAGTTCCAGGTCTTTTTATTTCCAACATTGATTCTGTAATAATAGAACCTTTAGGAATTTTAATTTTTGAAACTAAGCTACGTCTAGCATATTTTACTGCTTCTGACTCAGAACTAAAAGAATTACGTGTGGCTGAACCTCTACTAACTTCAGATATTCTTAATTCTGATACTAATTTTTGAAAATCATTAATATCTAGAGATAGTCTATGATCTGGACTAGTGGTTAATTTTTTATCATAAGTAAAATGTTTCTCAATACATTTAGATCCATAAAATGTTGAACATAATGCAACAGTAGTACCCAAAGTATGATCAGAAAATCCAATGACATGATCAGGAAATTGATTTTTTAATGAACGAATCATAGATAAATTTGCATCCTCAAAATTAGTTGGATATGATGTTATGCAATGTAAAATAATAATATCGTTATTTCCTTGATTTTTTATTGAATCTACAGCCTCTGTTATTTCATCATCAGATGCCATTCCCGTGGATATAAAAATTGGTAATTGTTTTGATGCAACAAATTCAATTAATGGAATATCAGTTATATCAGCTGAAGCAATTTTAAATGCAGGTACATCGAGAGAATATAATAAATCTACACTATCATTATCAAATGGGGTTGAAAAACACAGGATATCTTGTTTCTTAGCATATTCAAAAATTTCATTCCAGTTATCATTAGTTAATCCATCCAATTTACTAAATACATCAAATTGAGTTTCTCCATTTTTTCCATGAGTCCAATATTTTGGAGCAGATTTTGTTGTTAGTTTAGATGCTTTGTAAGTTTGAAATTTAATACTGTCAACTTTAGATTCTTTTGCAGCGTCAATTAATTTTAGTGCTTTTTCTAAACTACCATCATGATTAGCACCAGCTTCAGCAATAGTAAAACATGGTTGATCATCACCTATCATGACATTACCAATCTTAATTTTTGCCATAAATCATTAATTATTCTTAAACCGTATTTATCAACGATTCTATTGAATTACTACTTTTGCATGGCGTAAGACAAATTACAGAAGATGTTGAGAAACATAGAATTCAAATCTATTTAGAAGAATATTCATTAGAAGATGGTTGGTCTGTAGATAAAAAGAATAGGAATAATTGAATTATAGTAAAAATGAAAATAATTAGTTCAAATTATAATGTTGGCCCATATTTTTCAAATTGTGTAGGGATTCCTTCATCACCATTAGTTGCCATTTCACAATTACGACATCGAGGAATTTCAAAGAATTTTCCTTCAAGTTGTTTTTTTCTCATATTCACCATTCCAGATGATTTCCATAAATCTTTGAGTGATTGATTTTTTACATTACCTACAGATAATTCAAACTGATGATCGAGACAACAGGGAGAAGCAGTTCCATCTTCAGCAATTGCTATACGAGTAAATGGTTGTTGACATATAAAAGAAGATGTATAATCTGAAGAATATGATTTTTTTTCACCTATAGTACAGGTTGGATCAATAAATTCTTGGAAACCTACACAATCAGAAATAGTTAATCCAAATTCAAGATTACTTTTCATTTCTTCTTCTGTAATTCCAGGAAATTCTATGAAATTAGTTTTAATTAAAGGACCTAAAGAATTGTGGTCATCTCTTAATTCTTTAAATTTTTTTATGTTAGAAATTACAGAATCAAATTTTGATAATACTCTTAGTTTTTCATATTTCTCTTTATTTGGAGTGTCAACAGAAATTAAGAGTTTATCTAATCCAGATTCAATTAATTCAATAGACTTTTTTTCAGTTAATAATCCTCCATGAGAATGAAAATGTACATCTACAATACCTTTTTCTTTTGCATATTTGATCATTTTAATTAGATCAGGATTTGTGAGAGGTTCATTTAACAAATTAAGATTTATGGAAAATGTACCTAATTCTACTGCCTCGTCAATTATTTTTTTATATAATTCAAAATCCATATGTGCAGCTTTTCGGAATTTTCCTTCATCAATAAGAACAGTTCGAGCACAAAAAGTACATTCAAGATTGCAAACATTTGTTATTCCAATATCAAGATGTAATGGATATTCTTCAACAATCAAATTTTTTGCATTATCTTCCCATTTTTTTCTATACTCAAAATATCTAGTAGATTGAGTTTTTTCCCATTTATAATAGTGAGGTGTACGGACTTCATGATATCCCTTGTAGATATCAGATTTTAATTCCATAATATTTTGAGTTTTAATAAGAATTTAATATTTTGTAATTAATTCTCGGTTACATAGGCACAAAAAATTCTATTATTTACTCAAAATATTATTAGATTATAGAGATTTGGGTAATGATAGAAAATGTAATTAGACAATAATTTTAAAAGTTTACGTGTTAGTTGACAAAATTAAAAATATTTTAGAAAAAGATGGGTATAATTTAGATGAGGATTCAAATGAGCGAATCAAAACTATGTTAGAATCTATTAGAGATGATAATCAGATTAACAAATTAGATTACATTATTGAGTGGTTTAATAAAAAAAGAGAAGAATCAGATATGATTGTAGAAGAAATAGGAATTAAAGATCTAAAAAAATGGAACACGGATGAGAAAACAGGGAATATTTCTCATGATTCAAAAGGATTTTTTGAAATAATTGGAGTTAAAGTTTTAAACACATTTGATCGAGAAGTAGGAAAAGAAGGTTGGACACAACCAATGATTGGAAAAAATCCTGGAGGAATATTAGGAATATTGATGAAAAAAATTAATGGAGTTCCACATTATTTACTTCAAGCAAAAGCAGAGCCAGGAAATATTGGAAAATTACAATTATCTCCAACTCTACAAGCAACAACAAGTAACTTACTAAAAGCTCATGGTGGAAAACGACCTCTATTTGCAGAATATTTTGATGAATCTAATAATCCAAAAATTATTTATGCAAAATGGCAATCTGAAGATGGAGGAAGATTTCATTTAAAATCAAATTATAATATGATTGTAGAAATTGATAAAAATAAAGAATTAGATATTCCGGATTACTTTATCTGGATCACATTATATCAAATTAAACAATTATTAAAAATTGAAAACTTTGTTGGACCACATGTAAGAGGAATAATCTCATACTTATAAAAAAATGAATTCAATTAAATTTGGAGTTATAGGCTGTTCAAGAATTGCAAAACGTTCAGTAATTCCAGCAATAATTAAATCAAAATATGCAGAAATTGAAATAATAGGAAGTAGAACCGAAAATAATGCTAAAGAATTTTGTAAAGAATTTAATTGTAAAAAATTTGGAACATATGAAGATGTTATTAAAGATAAATCAGTAAATGCGGTCTATATTTCAACTCCAATAGGAACTCATGAAGAATGGGCAATCAAAGCAGCATCAGAAGGTAAGCATGTTTATTGTGAAAAATCTTCTGCAACATCATTTGAATCTGCAAAAAAAATTCTGAATACTGTAAAACAAAACAATGTTAGAATAATGGAAGGTTTGATGTTTAGGTTTCATTCTCAACATCAAAAAGTCAGAGAATTAATTACTAATAATAAAATTGGAGAAATAATATGTTTTAATGGAATTTTTGGTTTTCCAAAATTTCCAGAAGATGATATCAGATATAATAAAAATTTAGGGGGAGGTTTTCTAAATGATGCAGGATGCTATCCAATTTGTGCAAGTAGAATGATTTTTCAAGATGAACCAATTAGCGTTTCAGCAAATTTATCAATAGATTCAAAAACAGGAGTAGATGTAAAAGGTACGTCATTTTTAACATTTAAAAATGAAAAAACAGCATCAATTACATATGGAAACGGTATGTACTATCAATCAAAGTATAATATTTGGGGAACAGACGGAATAATAGATTTAGAAAGAGCATATTCAGTACCATCAGATTTTGAAACAAATTTAAAAATTCAGTATAGTGAATCAAATGATTGGGAGAGTAAGAAAAATGAAAATTTTAAAATAAATCCAATGGACCATTTTTTAGAAATGGTTAATGACTTTTGTTTAGAAATATCTAATCAAAAAAAATCTTTATTTAATTTCGAAGAAGATTTTAAAAATCAGGCTAAAGTAATGGAAGCTCATAGAATATCATCAGACAAAAAGAAAATGATATTTTTAGATGAAATAAATTAAATTTATTGAATTGATTTTATTACATTAACAACAGCATTTTGATGTTTTTTTGTTATGCCAGGAAATAATGGAAGAGATAATATTTCATTGTAAGTTTTTACAGTATTTTTAACATCAGATGGTTTTACAAATTTTTTATAAGCAGTATACTTGTGAATAGGCATCCAATAAACAGTAGTTCGAATTCCATTATCCTTTAATTTTTTATATAATTGATCACGAGATAATTTAAAAGATTTTGTAATTCTAATAGTATACAAGTGATAAGAATGAGTTTTATCAGATACCATATCAGGTAAAATTATTCCAGGGATATTTTGTAATTTAGAATCATAATATGCAGCCGCATTTTTTCGTAATTGATTAATTTTTTTGATTCTTCTTAATTGGGAAATTCCTAATGCACAGCGAATCTCATCTAATCTATAATTATATCCAGGTTCAATAATATCAAATATCCAAGGATAGCCTCCAGAATAACGAGTTTTCAAAGATTTTGTCATTCCATGACTTCGTAATTGTCTAACTCTATCTGCAATTTTTTTTGAATTAGTAATAACCATTCCACCTTCACCAGTTGTAATATTTTTTGTGGGATAAAATGAAAAACATCCTGCACTGCCAAGAGTGCCAACATGTTTAGAATTATGAAAAGTTCCTACTGCATGAGCACAATCTTCTATAATTTTTAAATTATTTTCTTTTGCAATATCTTGAATTTCTTCAATATTGCAAACTTGACCATAAATATGAACTGGAAGTATTGCTTTAGTTTTTTTTGTAATATTTTTTTTGATTTCTGAAGGAGATATGAAAAAGTTTTCTTTGTTAATATCGACAATAACAGGTTTTGCATTACATGCTAAAACTGCATTTGCATCAGCCACAAAAGTCAGATTAGGGATAATTACCTCGTCATTTTCTTTAATATCAATTGCTTTTAATGATAAGTGTAATGCTGCAGTACAATTAGTAACAGCAATAGCATATTTTGATTTTGTATATTTACAAAAATCAGATTCAAATTTTTCTAATTGAGGACCAAGTGTCAGCATACTCTGACTCAATGTTTTATTTATAATTTTTTTATCATCGTTTGAAATCCATGGTTCGTATGCTGGATATTTTATTTTTGAATCATTAAAGAAATCATTTTTCATTTTTTATCTTTATTTGACTAGTATTTATTTTAAATATTATCAAGTATATTTTGATATAATTTAAGATGATTTTTTGCCATAGAGATACAATTACATTCCTTATGAACAAAATCATACCCTGCTGACCCTAAAGAATCACGTTGAGTAGAATTATCTAGTAATTTGATTATTGCATTTGATAATTCTTTAGAATTTTCAGGCTCAACTAAAATACCATTTTTGTTATTTTGTACCGTAAATGGAATTCCATGAGAATTTGTTGAAATTACGGGTTTACTAAATGCAAAAGATTCTAGTGGAACCAAAGGAGATAATTCCCATTGAGATGGCATTACAAGAAATTCACTTTCACCATATGCAGAAATTACATCTTCTCGAGGAGGATTTTTTATAACAAGAATATTTTCAGATAAATTAAATTTTTTAATTAATGAAAACATTTCATTTTGATATCCAAAATCTACACCCATTATCACAAGAATAGTTTTTCTAGATTTAAGTTCATTTTTTATAAGATTAATACTATTAATTAAAGTTTCAATACCCTTGCTTTTTGAAAATCTTCCAACAAATAAAATAAATTTAGAATTAATGTCATAAGTTTTTTTAAAATTTTTGTTACTTACTAGTGATTTTAAATTTACACCATTACGAATTATAGTAAGTTTAGATTTTTTATAAAGATCTAAAAATATTTGATTTTCATATTCATTAGCAGATGAAATACCTGAAGAATGTTTTAAAAATTGTTTTATGAAAATATTTTGAACTTTAATAATAATTTTTAAACTTAATGAAAGTTGATTTAAAAAAGGATGTGTTGTAAGTCCTCCTTGATCTGAAACAACTAATGGAATATCATATCTTTTAGATACTAGCCAAGATGCAAGAGATTGAAAGCTTCTTAAACCAATTGTATGAATTATGTCAGGTTTATCAGCAGATAATTGTTTGTAAATAGATGGATTGAAAAAAAACAATTTTATTGAAAACCATGTATGTGATCTATTAATTTTAAATTTATCAATTTGTTCAACTCTAGGTAATTTTTTATTAAATCTATTTGAACCATTTGAAAAATCAAGATCTGTAGTATAGATTGTTACATCATGACCCAATTCAGATAATTCTCTAGCAATATCCACCGCAAGAAACACTATTCCACCAAATTGAGTTGCTGGTAATGATGCAGGACAAACTAATGCAATTTTCATAATTCCACGTATTTTATGAGGTTTTAGATATTACTAATAAATTTATAATTATTTTGAATAAATCTTTCAAATGAAGTAAATTGAAAATTCGATAATAAATAATCCATCCTATCAATTACTTTATCTAAATTATGATATGTAATAAAATTATTTTTTACTGAAAGTTTAATTTTAGGCATATATTCTGGAGTTAATTCCCAAGAATGGATATAAAATACTCCAGGAATATTTTCTTTATCATATGTTTTGAATGCATTTTTTGTTGTACCAAAGGGTAATGTTCGTAAATAAAATCCACCAGCAGCAGGAATTTGTTTGCCCAAAAATTTTGTTACCATTAATGGAAATTCAATTATTTTTCCTTTTGGATTATTAGAATCTAAAGAATTACTAGTTATTTTGTAAGGGTGTTTTGGTGCATTAGGGATTCCATACATACTAGTTTTTGCAGGTACAATACTACTATCATAAACATAATTATGTTGTTCAAGAATATCAATTGTACAGGAAGATTTTTCATTTAAGGAAAATGTTGGGGCACGAAATCCTTTACTTTTATTCTCAGTGAGCATAGCAAAATCATCTAATTCTTTTGAAAATTTTTCCTGAAAATGATTTGAATCTAATCTATAATGATACATAGTATGAAAACCAATTTCATGTCCATTACCTAAAATTTTATCTAAAATATCTGGGAAATTTTGAAGAATTTCTCCTACAATAAAAAATGTGGCATAAGTATCATGTTTTTCAAGAAATGTTAAAATTTTATCTAAACCATTTATAACTTTAAAAGATTTTTTTTCATTTGTTAAGACAGATTGGATTAATTCAGGATGAAACCATTCTTCAAAATCAATTCCAAGTATATTCAACATATTAAAAATAAAAAAATGAGTTAATAACTTTTAACAATTACTAATGATCAATTTTTTTAATTACTCTTGCAGGATTGCCGATAGCAATACAAAAATCTGGAATATCTTGAGATACTACACTTCCAGCACCCACAATAGAATTTTTACCAATAGTGACACCTGCAATAATAATACACCCAACACTAACTATTGCACCATTCTTGATGACAACGGGTTTAATTGTTCTAGAATATCCATGATTTTTTAAAAATTCATTTGTAGTAGGATTGACATGAGCAAAAATCATAGAGTTTGAAGCAATAGTGACATTATCTTCAATAGTAATCAATTCAGGATGTAACAAATCAATTAAAACATAGGGTGAAAAATGACAATTTTTTCCAATTTTTACACCTCGAGAACGTTGAAATTTTATTACAAAATTTGGAATAGGTGAAGAATATGCCAAAGAATGTAATATCCAACTTTTAAGAAATTTTAAGCGAAGTTTAAGTTTTCCAAGATTTCCCACATACCCATAATACTCCATTAATTCAGATTCATTAGTTTTAAAATTATTTGAGTTGTCCATGATTTCTATCCTTATTTTAACATAAAGCGTTTAACTTTTCCGTAATCAGTTTTAGGTATATTTGTAACAAAATCAATTTTAGATGGAATTTTGTATTTTTCAAGATTTTTCATACAAAATGTAATAATAGATGATTTTTCTACATTAGAATTTTCAGATTTAACTATATGTAATTTTATTACTTGACCAAAAATTTCATGATCAACTCCAAATGCTGCAACATCTTTTATTCCATCAATTTGTTTTACAATATCTTCAATTTCTTCTGGCATTACTTTTTCACCTCCAATATTGATTACATCATCAAATCTACCAACAACATAAAGATAACCATTATTATCAAAAAATCCTAAGTCACCTGTTCTCAACCAACCATCAATTATATTTTTATCAAATTCTATATTTTTCCAATATTTTTTAATTACATTATCACCTTTAATTAAAATCTCACCGATTTTTGATTCATTAATTGGATTATCAATTTTTATATTCACTTTAGGAGCTGGTTTACCAACAGATTGATCAAAAGATGTTTGTTCATCAAAAATCATAAAACTACTTCTTGAAGCTTCAGTTAAACCATAATATGTTGCTAAATTTCCATTAGAAATAATTTTTTTAAAGTTTTGAATTGTATTTAAAGGAATTTTTGTAGTATTAGTAATAACTAATCTAATATTAGAAAAATAATCTTTTAGAGTATTTTCATTAAATTTCAAAAATTTTGATAATGTAGCTGGCACTGCTGCAATAGTAGTTGCATCATATTTTTTTATGGTATCTAAAATATTCTGTAAATCAGAAGAATTTTTTAATAAAATTAATGTGGAACCTACAAATAATGATACATGTAAGCATCCCAATCCAAATGAATGATGTAATGGAAGTGGTAAAACATTAACATCAGAATTGGAGTAATTTAAAACTTGAATAATATTTTTAGTTGTAAATTCAACTATAGAGTGATTGATTCCAACTCCTTTAGGTTCAGATGTAGTTCCAGAAGTATAAATTAAATATGCAATTTCATTAGATATAGAAGAAGAACTATTAGGATTTTTAGGAATATTATTTAATTGAAAAATTGGTATCTCTACTGAATTAAACTTAGAAATTTTATCAAAAATTGTCTCTGAACAAATAATTATAGATGAATTTGATGAACTAATTTGATTTTTTAAATTTATTTCAGAAATTTCTGGAGACACTAAATGAACAGTTTTACCTGAATTCATTATTCCCAGGTATGCAATAACAAAAGATGCTGAATTTTCAGAAATCAAACTAATAACATTTTGTTGGTTAACTAATTGTTCAGGTAATGAAAAATCTTTTACTGACTTCCAAAGTTCACCAAAAGTAAAGGAACCATTTTCAGAAATAAGAGCAAGTTTTTTTGGATATTTGTTTGCTGAATTTTTTAAAAAATCGACAATATTCATGATAAATGAGATTTAATATTTTTAAGAAGATCATTCGCAGATTTAATGTCGATAGATTCATCTAAAGTAAAAGAAATATCAAATTTAGCCTCAGTTAAAGTAATTAAATTTAATTGAGCAAAAGAATCCCAACGTTCATAATCTTTTTGTTCTTTATTCCAAGAAAAATCAGATTCAGATAAATTTGGAAATACTTCAAAAAAAATATTTTTTACTGTAGTTTCAATATCCATACTCATAATATAATAAAAAGATTAGTTGATAATAAATAAACCTATGTACTAATTTCTATATGCTCGAAAATTGTGGGATTGGAATTGATATAGTAGAAATTAAAAGATTTCAAGAAAAACCTTTTGAAAAAAATGTACAGTTTTATAAAAAAATTTTTTCAGAATTGGAAATAAATTATTGCTTGAGTAAAAAAAATTCTGTAGAAACATTTGCATCAAAATTTGCAACTAAAGAAGCAGTAATAAAATCAATTAAAAAACAAATAGAATTATTAGAAATAATTACAGATTATGAAGATTCAAAACCAATTGTTAGTTTAAAAAATGATAATACATACAAATTTTTAGTTAGTTCTACTCATGAAAAATTATTTGCTATATCCACAGTAATTTCAGAAAAGCAAATATCTAATTGAGAAATTTTTTAGTAATTTTAGCTAGAGAGTTTAGAAAATTATTAAAAAAAGAGTTTAATTTTTTATTAATTATCCAAGAAGGGGCTAAAATTTCATTTTTAAATTGTTTGATTAATTCATGGTCATTTACTTCTTTAATTTTTTGGTTTGATCTATATTTTTGATTAATTATTTTTAGATTTTTTAATAATTCCCAATCAGCTAAAATTTTCATTTTCCCAATACCTCTAGTCATATAAAAAAAGAAAACAGCTGTATCAATTACTAATAATGCAGGAAGCATTTTGATAATTGTTGAACGATTATACAATGTTAGTAAACAATATTTTCGATTTCTTTCCATGAGTTTAAATTTAATTGGATTCCATTTGAAACTGTATCCTTCTCTTGGATGATATACGATTGATTTTGGAACATAAAATGAAGAAATTCTCATAATTGCTGCACGCCATGATAGTTCCAAATCATCATGAAATGCAAACAAAAATGAATCAAAAAAGCCAATTTTTTTCATCAATAATGTGGATGTAAAAAGGCAAGTTCCAGAAGCATAATCTATTTGTTCAAGTTTTTCAAAACATTTGTTATCCGTGTCACCTTTTGAACGGGAATAACCAAATCCAAAAATTTGAATCATTTGGCCAGTACTTAATAACATAGAATGATCAGTTGTTGCTAAAAATTTTGGTTGATACAAACCATCTCCATTTTTTTTATATGCTTTCAATAATTCATCTAACCAGTAGGGATCAACTATGGTATCAGGATTTAGCACAACTACAAATTCACCATTTGCTTTACGTAATCCAACATTATTTCCTTCACAATAACCTAAATTTTCAGAATTTTCTATTAAAGTAATATCTGGGAATTTTTCTTTACATTTTTTATGACTTTGATCTTTAGATACATTATCAACTAAAATTATTTCAAAATTTTTATAATTTGATTCAAAAATAGACGATATACAATCTAATAATAAATCGCCAGCATTATAATTTAAAACAACTATACTGACTAAATCGCTTAAATTTGATTCATTAGTAATTTTTTTATCAGTTGGAAAAGTCATGTTTTTCAATTAAAAAATAAATTTAAAACTTAAAAAAACTTTGGCTCCCATTTATGAGGCAATTCTCGCATATGTTTACTTTTTTCTTCTTTAATATTTTGAAATTTAATTAGACTTTGTATTTTTTCTTCAGATAAATTAGATAATTGTTGAATTTCAGATATAGAAAGATTGTTCAATCTAGAATATAAAATCAAATCAACTACATCATATGGTACGGTATAAAAAAATTCTTCATCAGTGGCATTATAACTCCAAACATCAGGTGATGCGGCATTAATCATAATTTCATGATCTATATTTAAAAAATCACCAATTTGGTAAACTTGGGATTTATAAAAATTGACCAGAGGTTCAATGTCTGAACCACCATCACCGTATTTAACAAAATAACCTTGTAAATATTCAGATTTATTGGTAGTACCAACTACTGATAAATTATTTTTTTCAGCATAATAATATAATAAAGTCATTCTAACTCTATGTTTAATTGATGTTGCAGCTGTAAGAGATAAAAAATCTGAAGAAGTAATTTTTAATTTATGTTGTTTATTTTCATCGTCTAAAACTTCCAAGTATGGCATTCCAATTGAATTAAAATTTGGAGGAACGACTACTCTATATTTACAATCAGAGCTAAAATCTGGAAAATTATTTTTAACAATTTTTTCTCGATTTGAATAAACTCCATAAGACTCTAAAATTGTAGTAATGTCAATATTTTTAATTTCAATATCATAATTTTTAGATATTTTATTAATCAAAGATTTATTATTTTTGTTAGATTCTTTTTCAAACATAGTTAGACCTAAAATTTTTTCTGGACCTAATGCTTTGGCACATAATTCCATAGTTACTGTAGAATCTATTCCTCCACTTAATCCAATAATTGCTCCATGTTTGTTAAATTTTTTAAAAATTTCGTCATGTAAAAAAATAGATATATCATCTACAGATTTTTCAACATTTTTTAATTTTAAAAAATCAGGTATGTTATTCATTAATAGGATTGAAAATTAGTGATTAATTAAATATGTATCTAGAATGATTCTTTTGATAGGTAAGAAATAGAAATTGTCAGAATCTGAAGATAAAATAACAAAACAAGTAAAAGAAATGTATCTAAAATATCCTTATCCATCCCCATCAAGGGAAGTATCAGAAACAAATGAATTAGTAAATCTATTAAAAATATTTGAAATTGAAAATAATAAAAAAATTGAGAAATTAAAAATTTTAGATGCAGGTTCAGGTAGTGGTCACAGAATAATTAATGTAGCAAAATATTTTAAAAATTGTAATTTCACAGGTATCGATATTTCAGAAAATTCATTATTAATTGCAAACGAATTAAAAAATAAAGAAAAAATTGAAAATATACAATTTTTACAAAAAAATATTTTAGATGATAATATAGAGATGAAGAAATTTGATATAATTTTGTGTATGGGGGTACTACATCACCTATCAGATGCAAATAAAGGACTAAAAATTTTATCAAAAATGTTGAATAAAGATGGAATGATATTTCTTTATCTTTATGGAAAATTAGGAGGACATAAACGAATGTTAAATAAAGAATTAATTTCAATTATGCTTGGAAAAGATAAAACAAATTATGAAGAAGGAATAAAAATAATTAGAGATATGGGATTAAATAAATTTGATTATGGATGGAATTTAAAATGTGAAAATATTGAAGAAGAGAATTCATTAATTGTAGATTCACTTTTACATGCTAATGAAACTCTATACGATTCCATAACAATTCATGATTTATTTAAAAAATCAGGATTATTTGGATATGTAATATTTGGAATAAGTGTAAATACGAATGGATTACTTTTTGATGTAGAGAGTAAAAACAATGAGAAATTACCAATTCCTCAAACTAATATTTCCAAAAAACTCAATTCAAAATCAGTATTAGAAAAATACGAATTAAAAAGTATTAGAGAAAAATATAGAATACTAGAATTACTTTACGAGCCAAATGGATATACGATTATAGGATTTACAAAAGAAGGATATGAAAAATTATCTAATGAAAGGATTAGAAGAAATTTTGTTAAAATTGATTAAAGAAGGATTTTTGTTCCTTCGCCCAAAAGAAATATTTTTTCATCATTAGAATCATTTTTGAATTTTATTTCAGAATTAGAAGAAATAATACTGTTACCAATTTTTATTGAAGTATTTATGATACAATCAGACATAACTATACTATTTTGAATATTGGAATTAGTAATTTGTGAATTATTTCCAATACTAGAATTTGGTCCAATGCAGACATTAGCAAGAAGACAATTTTCACCAATTATTGTAGGCCCAATAATTTGTGAATCACCTAAAATTTTTGTTCCCCTTCCAATTAAAACAATACCAGTTAATGATACAGAATCACTTTTTTCTCCATGAAAATAACTTGTTTTATTTTCAAGAATTGCTCTATTTGCATTAATAATATCCTCAGGAGTTCCTGTATCTTTCCAATAATCAGTAATTATATGATAAGAAATTTTATTATTTTGAGATAGAAGAACTTGTAAAGCATCAGTAATTTCTAATTCATTTCTCCAAGA
>SXGR01056756.1_pt1 | contig 17551 bp, 15 predicted proteins | sample 3174711 | NCBI WGS metagenome assembly SXGR01 (sample SAMN11356860, study PRJNA531348) | freshwater metagenome | isolation source: freshwater sample F1-60 | place: China: Fuxian Lake, Yuxi | collected 2017-12-25
ATCCACCGCTTCGCCGATGAAATACAAGCCCGGCACCGCATTGGCCATCATGGTCTGCTGGGACAAAGCCTGGGTGTCCACGCCACCCAGGGTCACCTCGGCTTTTCTGTAACCCTCGGAACCATTGGGGATCAGCGTCCAGTGGTTCAGAGATTCACCAAGCTGACGCAATTTTTTGTCGGGCAAATCCGCCAGTCGGGCGTCGGGCTGAAATTGATTGGCCAGCAGCCAGCCCTCAGCCAACCGGTTTGGCAACCACTGCGCTAGCCAATTGCCCAAGTTCTTCCGGATGCTGTGCTTCCCCTCGATCAGCACCCGCGCGATATCGTGGCCGGGCAACAGATTCAGCATCAGGGACGCACCCTCCCGCCAGAAACTTGAAATCTGCAAAACCGCTGGGCCCGAAAGCCCGCGATGGGTAAACAACAGATCCTCCCGAAATTGACCACGCGCTTTTTTCTCGCCCGTTGCTATATCAACCTCGATCGCAATGCCCGCAAGCGGTACAAAACGCTCCCATGACTGCGCATCAAAAGTCAGTGGTACCAGCCCAGGCTCAGGCGCAATCAGCGGTATATCAAAATGCCTCGCAACACGAAACACAAAATCGGTGGCACCGATTTTGGGTATGGAAAGTCCACCCGTCGCAATCACGACCTGACGCGCCAGTACTTCGCCGCCCGAGGTACCAATGCGAAATCCCTCGACATCTTTGGCAACAGCTTTTACCTGAACTGGTCGCATCCATCGCACACCACCAAGATCGCATTCGGCTTTAAGCATCGAAATAATGTCTTCGGCAGAGCGGTCGCAAAACAATTGACCCTTGTGTTTTTCATGAAAGGGAATGTTGTGACGCCTGACCAGGGTAATGAAGTCCTGCGGCGTGTAACGCGACAAAGCACTGCGACAAAAATGCGGATTTTGCGACAGAAAATTCTGCGGACTGGCGTCCCTGTTCGTGAAATTGCAGCGCCCACCCCCCGAGATCCGTATTTTTTCAGCCAGCTTTTCTGCATGATCGATCAGCACCACACGCTTGCCACGCTGGCCCGCGACACTGGCGCACATCATGCCCGCAGCACCCGCACCGATCACTGCAACATCCATGATCTCGCTCATCGCCTCAGGCTCGTGATCATTTGTCGCGCGATCTGCGCGCATTGAGCAGCCTGCTCCGCAATCGGAGCCGGAATGGGTTGCTTTCCTGCGAGAGCCTGCGTGATCCAGTCGGCAGTCGTGGCTGCATCACTGGCGGGAGGCAAAGGCGGCATTTTATCCACCGGCTCTTGGCGTTCAATCAGCGTGCTGGCCTGATTTTGATGAAACCAGATCACCGCCTGCGCACGCTTTGCATTGGCAACAGTTTCACCCTCGGTACCACGCATCAGCAACACGTCGCCTCGCTGGGCCGGCGCTGCTTCGGAAAAATAGGAGGTCAACATCGTTAAATATTCAGGATGCGTGTAAGACACCAAACGTAATGCCGGCTGAGCAAAGGGCTGCATGATCTTGACCAGTGTGTGCGTCGAATTGCGCAGCCCCAGCACGCGCCGCATTTCCAGCATGCGGTGTAATTTTGGCGCAAGCGCAGCGATGGGCATGAACACCGGGAGCTTGCTTTCAAAAGCGCTACGCAAAGAATTCGCCTGCGTTGATGGCGAAATACCCATTTGGTTCAGAATCTCTGCGGTGGTCACTCTCCCGGGATCGTCCAGCACGCCGTGAACCAGCACCGGTACGCCTTCTCGAGAAAGCAGCATCGCCAGTAATGGCGTGAGGTTAGGCATCTGCCTTGAGCCGTTGTAGCTGGGAATCACCACGGGCGCGAACGGCACATCGGGCGCCTCCAGTGCCTCGAAAGCAGCTTCCGCTGCATCCAGAAAACCGGCAATCTCGCCCACAGATTCGCCCTTGATTCGCATGCTAATAAGAAAGGCGCCCATCTCGAGATCTGATAACTTACCATTGAGCATCGCGGCATACAGACGGCGTGCATCATCGCGCGAGAGATCACGCGCACCCTTCTTGCCACGACCGATTTCGCGAATGAACGGTGCCGCCAGCAATGGATTTTCAAAGTTTTGCATCCGCGAAGCTTACAACGATTCATACATCATGGTGAAACCACCTGCTCCACCATCCGCATGCATCATGCCTACGCAAAAGCCATACTAAGCGACTCAGGGACTGGTCAAGCATAGCCGGTTACAGACGAGAATACGCACATCAGCAGTAGCAGCATCCCACTCAGCGCAGACATCGAAAACCAGATACTGATACGCTTACTTTAAAATACGCGAACAAACCCACTCGTCATTTCACCTTTCCATGATCGTTCTCGGTGTCGAATCCTCCTGTGATGAAACAGGCATCGCTCTATATGACACCGAACGCGGACTGCTCGCGCATGCTCTGCATTCCCAGATTGCGATGCACCAGGCCTATGGCGGCGTTGTACCTGAGCTCGCCTCACGTGATCATGTCCGTCGCGCGATACCCCTGTTGGAACAAGTGCTCACGGACAGCGGCGAATCCGTCTCATCCATTGATGCGATCGCTTACACGCAAGGTCCAGGCCTGGCCGGCGCACTGCTGGTGGGCGCCTCAATCGCCAACGGTCTGGCGCTGGCGCTCAACAAACCTGTGATCGGCGTTCATCATCTTGAGGGTCATCTGCTGTCGCCTCTGCTGGCGAAACAAGCACCCGAATTTCCATTTGTCGCGCTATTGGTATCGGGAGGTCATACGCAGCTCATGCGCGTCGACGATGTAGGCGAGTACACGCTGCTTGGCGAAACACTGGATGATGCTGCCGGTGAGGCTTTCGACAAATCAGCCAAGCTGCTTGGACTTGGCTATCCCGGCGGTCCAGCGATTTCTCGCCTCGCAGAATTAGGCAACCCTAGCCTCCTTGATCTGCCGCGCCCAATGCTGCATTCGAAAAATCTGGATTTCAGCTTCTCGGGTTTGAAAACAGCCGTACTAACAGTAGTGAAGAAGCAGGAAGGCGAAATGACCGATACAATCCGCGCCGCGATCGCGCGCGCCTTCGTGGATGCGATCGTCGAAGTGCTGGTCGCAAAATGTCTGGCAGCGGTCAAGCAGACTGGCATGAAACGGTTGGTGATTGCTGGCGGTGTGGGAGCCAATACCCAACTACGCCAAGCACTAAACGAGGCGGCAACAAAAAAATGTTTCGAGGTGTTTTATCCGGATCTGGCACTGTGCACCGACAACGGGGCCATGATCGCGCTGGCGGGCGCATTACGCATTGCGCGCCATCCGCAGTCAGCGCACTTTGATTACGTTTTCAATGTCAAACCGCGCTGGCCACTGGATGCGATCGACTGATCCGTCCCTCAGCTGTCCTTCGCTTGTTCGACCGCGGTATCTTCCTGCGCTTTTCTTTCGGATCGTCTGGCCAAACGGGTTTCCGTACCGTCCCTAATATTGGCAATGTTGCCACGGTGACGATAAATCAAGATGCCGCTCATCAGGAAGATCGCCACCAATTTGACACCGGGACCGAACAGCAACAACTGGTAGATGGGTGCAAATACCGCCGCTACCAGCGCTGCCAGCGAGGAATAACGGTAGGTATAGGCGATGATGATCCAGGTGCAGAGCGTTGTCACGCCCACCGGTGGACTGAGCGCAAGAAGTACACCGAGGGCCGTTGCAACCCCCTTGCCCCCCTTGAATCCGAAAAACACGGGCCAAACGTGCCCGGCAAACACCGCAAATGCAGCAAGCGACACACCGGCTATTCCCAGCTCCAGTGGGGTACTGAAATAGATAGCCAGCACTACGGCAAACCAGCCTTTTGCACAATCACCCACAAGTGTGAGTACAGCTGCGAGTTTATTGCCCGTTCTGAGCACATTGGTTGCGCCGGGATTTTGTGAACCATAGGTGCGCGGATCCTCGAGCCGCAAAAGTTTGCTGACGACGATGGCGAAGGATACCGAGCCCATCAGATAAGCGCTCATAGCAAACACAATAATGTTCATTGTCGCCGCGTGCATACGATTCCCGTCACTGAAGATTCGCCATTATGCAATAGTTGACTCATCAGCCTCGCGGATGATGCTGCGCATGGATTTTCTTGAGCCGCTCGCGCGCGACATGGGTGTAAATCTGCGTGGTTGATATATCCGCATGACCCAGCAATAGCTGAACCACACGCAGATCAGCACCGTGGTTGAGCAAATGCGTTGCGAACGCATGGCGCAAGGTATGCGGCGACAGCGGCACATTCACGCCCGCCTGAAGCGCGTATTTTTTTATCAGCGTCCAGAACATTTGTCGGGTCATCGGACCCCCCAGCGCAGTGACGAAGAGCGCGTCATTCACTTTGCTATCCAGAATCTGGTGACGAGCATCGCGCAGATAGCGCTCTATCCATGCGCGCGCCTCCTCGCCGAAAGGGACTAGCCGGGTCTTGTTACCCTTGCCCGTCACACGCAACACGCCTTCATTCATTCCAACTTCAACACTCTTTAACAGCACCAGCTCCGATACCCGCAAGCCGCTGGCATACATCAGTTCAAGCATCGTTCTGTCACGTAGACCAAGCGCGATATTGACATCGGGTGCGGCCAGCAAAGCTTCGACATGTTGTTCAGAGAGTGTCTTGGGAAATCTTGGCGGCTGCTTTGCCGAGTGCAGTCGCAGACACGGATCTGCGCTGACACGATGATTGCGCAGCGCGAACTGATAAAACCGCCGCAAGACCGCCAGTCGTCGATTGGCCGAACTGGCCTTGCTGCCCGCATGCTTGAACGCGAAGTAGGCATGTAGATCCGCGTCGGTGGCTTCGTACAAAGTTTTTGATCGCGCCGTCATCAACCAATCGGCAAATAGCAGCAGATCGTGCTTGTAAGCATCGAGCGTGTTTTTTGACAAACCATCTTCCAGCCATAGCGCATCGCAGAACTCATCAGCAGCCCCTTGCCCCGCACGCGCCGCAGTCGATGCTGCCGTCTTCATCAGAAGCCCGGCACCTGTTCGTGGTGCAGCAGCCAGCGTTTAACGCCCTGATGAAAACCACCATCATGCCGCGCAAAACCACCAATACCTCCGGCCGCGGTCACACGGTGACAGGGAATGATTAGTGGGTACCAGTTGGCACCACAGGCCTGCCCGACCGCGCGCGGTGCAGAGCGTATTTTTTGGGCGACCTCGCCATAGGTGAGCACTGTGCCGCGCGGGATTGTATTGATGACAGACCACACTTTACGCTTATGATCAGTACCAACCTCAGGCAAATCAAGATCAAAGGCGTAGTCGGGATTGTTCAGATAAGCAGCGACCTGCACTGCTACTTTTTTAGAGAGTTTATCGGTTGCCGCCTTCGCTTTGTACTGTGGTGGCAGATAAATCAGTTCGTGCAACACGTCACCGCTACTCCGTATGCCAATCGCGCCAAACGGGGCCGGCACAATCGCGGAAAAAATATCAGTAGCTGATGCCTTCATATGCACTTTCTCAATCAGCATTCATCGATCAACTGCCAAAAACCAGGCGCGGCAGCCATAGCGAAATTTGCGGCACATAGGTCACCAGAAGCAGAAAACCAACCATAGTCAGCAGCCAGGGCAAGACGGCGATAGTGAGTTCAGTAATGCCCATCTTCGTGATTCCTGATGCCACATACAGATTCAAGCCGACGGGTGGATGGCACATGCCAATCTCCATGTTAACCACCATGATGATGCCAAAGTGAACTGGATCTACGCCCAGCGCCATCGCGACCGGAAACAGTATAGGTGCCATGATCAGCACGATGGATGAGGGCTCCATCACATTCCCGGCCAACAGTAAGAGCAAATTCACCACCAGCAGGAAGCCGATCATACCCAGTCCCATGTCCATGATGCCGCCGGCCATTGCTTGCGGAATGCCTTCGCTGGTCATGAGAAAAGAGAAGAGTACCGCGTTGGTAATGATGTAGAGCAGCATGGCCGACATCGCTGCAGAATCGAGCAAGACTTTCGGCACTTGTCGAAAATTCAGATCTTTATAGACAAAGACAGCAATTGCAAACGCATACACAGCCGATACAGCAGCCGCCTCGGTCGGGGTAAACATACCGCTGTAAATTCCACCAATCACCACCACGATCAGCAACAAGCCCCAAACGCTACGCTGGAAAGCGCGCCAGCACTCGGCGAAACTCGCGCGTGGCAGACGAGGATAATTTTTTTTGCGGGCAAGGACCCAGGTGGTGAGGCCTAACAAAAACGCCAGCAAGAGGCCGGGGATGACACCCGCCATAAACAACTTGCCCACCGATGTGTTGGTTGACACCGAATACATCACCATCACGATCGATGGCGGTATCAGAATGCCGAGTGCGCCGGATGTCGTGACCACCCCGGCGCCAAATGATTTCGGATAACCCTGCTCCAGCATCGCAGGTAACAGTATCGATCCGATCGCCACCACAGTCGCCGGCGAAGAACCCGACACCGCTGCAAACAAGGCACACGCCAGCACACCGGACAAGGCCAGCCCGCCATGCCAGTGACCTACCATGGAGGTCGCAAACTCAATCATGCGCCGTGCCACACCCCCATGCGTGAGGAAATTCCCCGCAAGGATGAAGAAGGGTATGGCCATGATTTCAAACTTTTCAATGCCAGTAAAAAGTTTGAGTGCCACGGCCTGCACTGGCACATCGGTCATGGTAAATAAAAAACTTAGTACGGTCAGACCCAGTGCGATTGAAATCGGCATGCCCGTCAGCATCAGAACGACCAGCAAAACAAAGATGAAAAGTGTGTTCATTGCCGACCCTCCGCAGCATCTTCGGTGAGACCTTCGACGTGCGCATGGTCGTGGACCGGCAATTCACCGCCTCGTGCAAAACGCCAGGCGACCTGAAGAAAACGAAAGCACATCAAGGCAGAACCCAGAGGAATCGCCAGATACACGATCCAGATGGGCAGCTCGAGTACCTCGGAAGTGCTTGAAGTATTCGAGAGTTCGTAAACGAAGTCGGCACCCAAGCTGGCAATAATGCCGGTAAAAATTGCACCTGCGAACAGTCCAAACAAGATGAATCCGCGACGACGACGCTCATCCAGTCGGTTGACCAGCACGTCTACGCCCACATGAATGCCTGTCCGAACACCATAAGCAGCACCAAACTTCGCCATCCAGACAAACAGATAAATCGTCAACTCCTGCGCCCAGCTAGTATTCACCCGCAGCAGCCAGTCCTGCAACCCGGGAATAGCCAATCCTGATGTGTAGCGATGAAGTACCGCGGCAAAGATAATCAGTGTTGCGGCACCCATCAAGGCTGCGATGAACCACTCTTCAAGATGATCAAGGATTTTCATATAGAGGTATTCATCGACGGGTCAAATAGCGTTTCGAATAGCTTCTCATTTTCATCATTCAACGCATCGGACGCAAAATGAAAGACGCTGGATCCCGGCATACACAGGACTAACAAACCAATGGGTTGGCGCATTTAGCCCACACCGATAGGGAACGCGCTTATTTTGCCGCCGTCGCTTTGTTGACAGAAGCGATCAGTTCCTTGCCAATACGCTCTTCCATGACCTTGTGCACTGGTAGTAGCACCTTGCGCCACTCGGCGCGCTCAGCATCCGTAGGCACGTAGATCACGGTCTTGCCTGACTTGCGAATGTTTTCCAGCGCCTGATTATTTTCCTGCTGTGCGATGTTGTTGGCATAATCTGTTGCTTCCTTCATCGCTGCTTCAAGCTGGGTCCTTATGTCAGCAGGCAGTTTTTCCCAGAATTTCTTATTCACGATGACCGCATAACCGATGTAGCCATGATTCGTGACAGTCAGATGCTTTTGCGCTTCGTGCATTTTTTGCGTGAAGATGTTCGATGGTGGATTTTCGCTGCCATCCACCACGCCGGTCTGCATTGCCTGATAAACCTCTGAGAAAGCCATCACCTGTGGATTCGCTCCCAGGGCACGCATCTGTTCATCCAGTACCTTGGATGACTGAATGCGCAGCTTCAGGCCTTTCATGTCGGTGGGCAGATGCATGGGCCGGTTCGAGGTCATCATCTTGAAACCATTGTCCCAGAACGCCAGACCGCGTGTGCCCTTGCTCTCCAGTTTCTTCAACATGTCCTGACCGATCGGTCCTTGCGTGACACGGTATAGCGCCTGCTTGTCATCGAAGATGAATGGCAGATCAAAAAGTTCGAATTCCTTGACACCTAAAGGTCCAAACTTGGCCAGCGAGGGTGCCAGCATCTGTACTGCGCCCAACTGCAGAGCTTCGAGTTCTTCTTTGTCTTTATAGAGTGTGCTGTTGGGGTAAAGCTCGATTTTTACCCGATCTTTGGTGGCTGCTTCTGCGAGCGCCTTGAATTTTTCAGCGGCCTTGCCTTTGGGCGTGTCTTTGGCGACTACGTGGCTGAACTTGATAACGATGGGTGTTTCAGCGAAAGCAGCGCTGTTTAAAAAACAGGTGACCGTGAATGCAGCGAGCAGAAAGCAGCGTTTCATGAGGTCTCCGGCGGATCAGGGGGTTTTGGCGTTTCTCTGAGTCTCTGTCAACCACGGGGACTCTTTATTCTGGTCTCGGCGCGTATTGTGTCTGTTCAGCGGCAGTATGACAACCCACGGCTCTCGGGCCAAACTGCGGCCAAATGCAAGGAATATCGTAAGATCCAGGTCCGGATGCGATAAAAATAATGAATATTCTCTCCCTCCTGGTACCCGATTTCACGCTGATCCTGATCGGTTACATCCTGATTCGTCACACAGACTGGGGCGATACTTTCTGGGCCGGATTGGAAAAGCTGGTGTATTTCATCCTATTCCCCGCACTGCTCTTCGTTTCCACAGCTCGGACACCGCTGGACTTTCATACCACCGGCAAGCTCCTGCAGGTTGCGCTGATTGCGGCAGCTTGTGGTGTCGCGCTTGGCTGGCTGGCCAAACCCCTGTTCCGACCGGGACCCATGATCTTCGAGTCTGGCGTGCAAACCGCTTTCCGCTTCAATTCCTACATCGCGCTGGCCATCGCGTTCCGGCTCGCTGGCGAGGCCGGCACGTCGCTGATGGCACTGATCATCGGCTTTGCTGTGCCTCTCTGTAATACCGCGGCGGTACATGCACTCGCCCACGGTAGCAATCGCTCCCTGCTACCCGAGATTGTAAAAAATCCCCTGCTGGTCGCCACCGCCAGCGGCACCTTGTTCAATCTGGCCGGTAACAGCTTGCCTGACGTAATCGCAACAACACTATCGCGCATGGGCAGCGCTTCGATTGCGCTCGGGCTGATCATGGTGGGTGCTGGTCTGAAACTGAACGCGCTGTCGCAGGCACGCGGTATCAGCGCCTATTTCATCGCGGTGAAACTACTTGCACTTCCCGCAATTGCGCTCATGCTCGGTCGCTGGTTCGAGCTACCGCCGCTGCAACTGCAAATCGCGGTGATGTTTTGCGCCTTGCCTACTGCCTCTAGTGCCTATGTGCTTGCAGCACGCATGAGCGGCAATGCACCGCTGGTGGCTTTTCTGATTTCGGCAGGTACGCTGCTGTCGATTGTCACGCTGCCGATCTGGCTAATGCTGGCGCACTAGAAGACTCTACGGCAAAGGCGCTGGATCCCGGCGCAAGCCGGGATCCGGGGGCGTTCAAAGCTCTCTCAATCCAGGCATGCTTTCACATTAATAACCACCCTCGTAAGATCGATAGCAAGGCGGCCGTACCGCAGACAGCACACGTCTACGGCGAGCTACTGCCAACGCCGCAAGCGGCCTGACGAGACAGGTTCTAAATGACTCGGATCGAAAGCTCAGGCTCAACGAGATCCCAAAACTGATCTGGTCTTCATTTAGCGCCCAAGGTTTGCTGTGATAATGCCCACTGCACATGCTCACGCACCATCGCAGAAGGATTATCAGCACGAGCATTCAAGACTGCCGCCGTTTGCCCATTGCCATGATCACTGTCAACACCGCTTCGCAAAGCATTCCCAAGCGCCACCGCGATATTGCGCAACCAGCGCTCATGTCCAATGCGCCGTATCGCGCTGCCTTCCAGTCGTTGATTAAATTCATCCTCACTCCACGCGAACAACTCGACAAGCGTCGCACTTTGCAAACCATTACGGGCATCAAAGTCGGACATAACACTGAGCTGCGCAAATTTATTCCAGGGACAGGCGAGCTGACAGTCGTCGCAGCCGAGTATGCGATTACCTATCAGCGGGCGAAACTCAGTCGGAATACTTCCCTTAAGCTCGATGGTCAGATACGAAATACAGCGGCGGGCATCCAAACGATACGGTGCGACAATGGCCTGAGTAGGACAAACATCGATACAGGCACGACATTCGCCACAGTGATCACTGGTGGGTGAATCGACGGGCAACGGCAAATCCGTGAAAATCTCACCCAGGAAAAACATCGAGCCAGCATCGCGATTGAGCAGCAGCGTGTGTTTGCCACGCCAACCCATGCCTGCACGGTGGGCGATTTCCACCTCCATCACAGGTGCCGAGTCGGTAAACACACGATAACCGAACGGTCCAATCGCCGCCGCGATTTGATCAGCCAGCTGCTGCAACCGAGAACGTAAGACCTTGTGATAATCCCGGCCACGAGCATACAGCGACACCGCCGCCGCATCGGGATCAGACAAACGCCGGTTTTCGTGTTCACGCCAATCGATCTGGGTCTGCCGTGGCAGATAGTCCATGCGCGCACTGATCACACGTACCGTGCCAGGCACGAGTTCCGCAGGACGCGCGCGTCGCGCGCCATGCACTGCCATATAATCCATCTCACCGTGAAAGCCTGCATCGAGCCACTGTTGTAGCTGTTCGTGTGCGCCATCAAGGCGGGCATCCGCAATGCGCAGGTCGGCAAAGCCAAGCTCCGCGCCCCACTGCCGAATATCGTTAGCAAGATTGGTTGACTGAGTCGGATCCATAAATAAGTACTTTGTAGAGAGATCATTCTAAGAGATGCAGCGCTGGACCACCCAACTGCCCGACGAAACGAGTACGCAAGCGCTGGGCTCGGCACTCGCGCAAACACTGATACCGGGACTGAAAATCTATCTACACGGTGAGCTCGGTGCAGGCAAGACAAGTCTTGCGCGCGAGCTGCTGCAAGCTGCAGGTCACACCGGCCGCGTAAAAAGTCCTACCTACACCCTGGTTGAACCCTATGCAATCAGCGTGCAAGGGCGACCGTTGAGCCTGATGCATTTCGATCTTTACCGCCTGGGCAGCCCCGAAGAATTCATCGATGCCGGTTTTCGTGAATACTTCGACAGCGATCACCTGTGCGTAGTGGAGTGGCCGGAACAGGCTCAGGACTTGCTCCCGCCGGCAGATCTCGATGTTTTTCTCTCTGTCGAAGGTGCAGGCCGTGCGGTAGAATTGCGCGCGAATTCCGAACAAGGCGCGACATGCCTCAACCACCTGGATCTTCACTGGACAAGATAACACCTGTGTCACGTCGCACGGTGCTTAAAACCGGCGCCACCCTGTTGCTCTCGCTGTGCGCGACGGGACCAGCGCGCGCCGCCAGCATCGTCGCAGTGCGGGTATGGCCGGCTGCCGATTACACGCGCGTCACGCTGGAAAACGACAGCAAGCTCAAGGCCTCTCATTTCATTGTCAAAGAACCGCATCGGCTGGTGGTTGAAATCGAGGACGTGGAGTTGGATGCCAAGCTCAAAAGTCTGATCGCAAAAATTCAGCCAAACGACCCCTACATCGCTCAGGTCAGGGTTGGGCAGAACCGACCCGGCGTCGTTCGCGTGGTTTTCGACCTCAAGGAAGAAATTCAGCCGCAGGTCTTTGCACTCGAGCCCGTTGGTGAATACAAGCACCGGCTGATATTTGATCTCTTCCCGCTCAATCCTGTCGACCCGATTGCCGATTTCCTGCAAAAAAATCCGCCTTCGGCAGAACCACGCCTGCCTGCTGACAATCCCTTTACCGTAAAACCCGATCCGAATGCGGACAAATCCACCGCCTTGACGCGTCTGGTTACGATCGTACTTGATCCAGGACACGGCGGCGAAGATCCGGGCGCCGTGGGTCGTGGCGGCAGCTATGAAAAAAATGTCGTACTGTCAATCGCGCGCCGCCTCAAATCACGCCTTGAACAGCAATCCAATGTGCGAGTAATGCTCACCCGTGATGGCGATTATTTCGTGCCCTTGCATGTCAGGGTACAAAAGGCGCGTAAGGTTCAAGCGGACCTTTTCGTGTCGATCCATGCAGATGCGTTCATCGAGCCTACTGCGCGCGGCTCATCCGTTTTTGCGTTGTCGGAAAAGGGAGCCAGTTCAACCGCCGCCCGCTGGCTGGCTAATAAGGAGAACGCGGCTGATCTGATCGGCGGGGTCAATCTGCGCAGTAAAAATCAGCAACTTGCCCGCGTGCTGCTCGATCTCTCGACCACCGCACAAATCAATGACAGCATGAAACTCGCCAAATCGGTACTGGGTGAAATCGGCAATATCAATCGCCTGCATAAGGCGCAGGTAGAGCAAGCCGGATTTGCAGTACTGAAGGCGCCCGATATTCCAAGTATTCTGGTCGAGACAGCATTTATTTCAAATCCGGAAGAAGAAGCGAAGCTGACCGATGAAAGCTATCAGGACAAGATGGCAGCTGCACTAATGCGCGGTATACACAAATACCTGGTGAAGCATCCGAGTCTGCGAAAGAATCCGCTGACCTGAAAGGTACTTACCGAGAATTTTTTAAGACTGCATTTCGGAGGTCAGACGAGACACTGGCACATATCGACACTGTTTTGTCTCTACTATTGCCCAAGTCACCGTCGTACCACTGAGAGATACGGGATCCCGGCGCAGGCCGGAATCCTGTGTCGTTATGCTACTGACTGATATTGTCTGTCGCCCTGCCTTTACCAAACTTGGCAACGAACCGCCACGCTGCACCGAGCGCCACGGGCACCACAGCCGCAGCCACACCGATTAACACGATGGTATTGAGGTGGTCTCGAATCACCGGGATGTTACCGAAAAAGTAGCCGCCCATCACCAGTACCACCACCCACAGCACAGCACCCGTGATGTTATAGATCTGAAAGCGTGCCAGACTCATCCCCGAGACACCCGCAACAAAAGGCGCAAAGGTACGCACCACTGGCAGCCAGCGCGCAATGACAATCGTCTTGCCACCATATTTGTCAAAGAACGCATGAGTCTTCTCCAGCGACTGTCTGTCCAACCACCGATAATTGCGGGTATAGACTTGCTGACCGATTGCACGACCCACGTAGTAGTTCACGGTATTGCCTATAACTGCGGCGAGTATCAGCAACGCGATGAGAACTCCGGCATGCATCGCACCATTGGCACAGAATGCGCCACCAACGAACAAGAGCGTATCGCCCGGCAGAAAAGGAAAAACCACCAGGCCCGTTTCGGCAAAGACAATCGCAAACAACACTGCATACACCCAAGACCCGCAGGCCAATAGCATGGTGTCCAGCGATTTATCGACGTGAAGCACGAGACTCAGAAGTTGTGAGAATTCCATTATTCGCTCGAGAGAAGCCACAAAAAACGCCGATAATACACACTACCTCCACGGACGGCGTGAGAGGGGGCGCATGAAGAGTGTTCCTTCGCCCTCGGTATAATCAGGCGATGCATCAAACGACACACGCCTCCCTCCCTGCCGAACGCGTCATTCGACCGCTACCTGATCAGCTGATTTCGCAAATTGCAGCCGGCGAGGTCATTGAGCGACCATCTGCGGTGGTCAAAGAGCTGCTGGAAAATGCACTCGATGCGGGCGCAACGGAAATCACCGTCAGGCTAGAGGCGGGCGGCACCAGAAGAATCGCCATCACCGACAATGGCTGCGGCATACCCCCCGAACAATTGCCTTTGTCGCTGGCGCGACATGCAACCTCCAAGATCGCCAGCCTCTCCGACCTGGAAAACGTCAACACACTGGGATTCCGGGGTGAGGCACTGGCATCAATCGCTTCCGTTTCGCAATTGACCCTAACTTCTCGCAGCCAGAATCAAGCTCATGCCTGGCAAATCAGTGGTCACGCGCCGGAAAAGGCAGTACCGGCATCCGGTGCACAGGGCACCGTGATTGATGTTCAGGATCTCTACTTCAACACTCCGGCTCGACGCAAATTCCTCAAAACAGAGCAAACCGAGTTCGGCCACTGCGCCGAAGTGATGCGCCGTATCGCACTGGCCCGACCCGGCGTGCGCTTCACGTTAAGCCACAACGGCAAGATAGTAGATCACTGGAAGGAAAGCTCGCTAGAGCAACGCAGCGCGCAAATTCTGGGCGACGAATTTGAGCAGGCCCGCCTGCCGCTGGAAGAAGCTGCCGGACCGCTGAGCTTGCAGGGCTTTGTCGGACTGCCGACGGCCGCTCGTTCGCGTGCAGATGCGCAGTATTTTTATGTGAATGGCCGATTTGTGCGCGACAAGCTGCTCACGCATGCGGTACGCGCTGCATACCAGGACGTACTGCATGGTGATCGCTTTCCATCCTATGTGCTTCGGCTCGATCTGGATCCCGCGCTGGTCGATGTGAATGTGCATCCCTCAAAAATCGAGGTGCGCTTTCGCGACAGCCGCGCGGTACATCAATTTGTCTTTCATGCAGTCAGCCGCACACTGGCTCGTACCTCAGCGACAGCACAAGGAACCGCGCCGGCACCCGTGCCTGCCGCATCAGTTGCGCTGCCCTGGATACAAAATCAACCCAGACAAGCCTCGCTGGGTGTCGCACAAAATACATTTCGCTATGGCGAAATGTTTCGCGGCACCCTCTCATCCACAACACCATCGCCGCTGGCAGCCTATGTACCAGGTCAGTCAAACGTGCCGGGCAATTCGGGTAGCCAGGCTGGCTCCGATGCAGGGACAGATGAATTTCCGCTCGGTTTCGCGCTTGCGCAACTGCATGGCGTCTTCGTCCTTGCCCAAAATCGTGCTGGTCTGGTGCTGGTGGATATGCATGCGGCCCATGAGCGGATTTTGTATGAACAATTCAAGCTTGCGCTGCAATCAGATTCGGTACAACTGCAGCCGCTGCTGATACCGGTGACGCTGATTGCTGATCCCGTTGACATAGGTACTGTCGAAGAGAATGTTGAAGTACTCGCCGCACTGGGCTTCGACATGGCGGTACTGTCGCCGACGAGGCTGGCAGTGCGCGCGATACCAGCGCTACTTGCCAACAGTGATGCCCAGGCACTGGCACGCGATATCCTGCGCGATGTACGTGAATACGGGGGCTCGCATGTACTGACCGAGCGGCGCAACGAGCTGCTCGGTACCCTTGCCTGTCACACCGCTGTAAGAGCTAATCGTCAGCTGAGTATCCCGGAGATGAATGCACTGCTGCGTGAGATGGAAGCCACTGATCGTGCGGACCAGTGCAATCATGGTCGACCTACTTGGATGCAGCTGGCGCTGTCAGATCTCGACAAGCTTTTCCTGCGCGGCCAGTAAGCGCGGCTTTTTGATTCATGAGCCAGCCGCCGCTTTCCCAATTCGCACACGCTCCTATCCTTGTGCTGATCACGGCAATGCTGATGATGCAGCCTTTATCCACGGATTTATATCTCGCTTCATTACCAACGCTCGTGACTGATTTCGGCGTACCGGTGGCCACGGTGCAGCTGACGCTTTCGTTGTTTGTGGTTGGCTTTGGCAGTGCGCAACTGATTGTGGGGCCATTATCGGATCGTTTTGGTCGTCGCCCGGTGCTGCTCGGCGGTCTGGGCATCTATCTACTGGCCAGCATCTTGTGCGGCTTCTCACAATCCATTGAGCTCCTGATCACTGCACGCTTTCTGCAAGCTCTGGGCTGCTGTGCTGCGGTGATGGTCGCGCGAGCGATTGTGCGTGATGCCTATGCGCCAGAACACAGCGCACGTGTGATTGCAAGAGCCAGTACCTGGATATCGCTGGCGCCCATTTTCGGCCCCATACTCGGCTCGTATTTGCAGGTCAGCTTTGGCTGGCGCGCTGCTTTCATTGGTCTTGGCATTTTTTCCACACTGTTGTTTCTGGCGTGCTTGCTCCGGCTGCCAGAAACGAACGAATACAAAAATCCTCAAGCCACTCACGTCTCTGGCCTCCTGGAGAACTACCGCCTGGTGCTAGGTTCGCGCGAGTTCTGGAGCTACGCATTTCCGGGCGCGATCTCCTACAGCAGCATTTTCATGTTTATTTCAGGTTCTTCGTTCGTGCTGGTCCGGGTACTCGATGTACCGACGCAATGGTTTGGATACTGCTTTGCGATCGGCGTCTCTGGCTACATGACCGGTACACTCATCTGCAGGCGATTACTTAAATCACTCAACGGGAAAGACGCTCTGCGCATCGGTACCGCCTGCTCCCTGGGTGCTGGTATTTTCTATTTGCTGGCAACCATCGGTGGGCTATGTCACTGGAGTACTGTCGTCTGCGCGATGTTCCTCACCATGGCTGCGCATGGCATTAATTTTCCTGTGACACAGTCCGGCGCAATCGCACCCTTTCCCCGGCAAGCTGGCACCGCTGCCGGACTGATGGGCGCTCTTTTTATGGCCTGTGCTTTTGTGACCGGTACCGTTGTGGGTGCTACACACAATGGCACACTCTATCCACTCGCCATCATCGCCTGCACATTGGGTTCGCTGAATTTCGTAGCGGTGCGATGGATTACCTCGCAAACGACTAGCGCATGATTGCACCCAAACTCCGAGCTGTTGCCATCATGGGACCCACTGCCTCAGGCAAGACTGCTGCGACGCTTGCAATCGCGCGAGAGATACCGTGCGAGATCATTTCTGTGGATTCAGCGCTGATCTATCGTGGGATGAACATTGGTACAGCCAAGCCCAGCGCCGATCAGCAAGCGGCGGTGGCTCATCATCTGATTGACATACGCGACCCATCAGAATCTTATTCGGTCATGCATTTTCGGGAAGATGCGTTGCGATTGATTAAGGATATCCATGCACGCGGCAAACTGCCTTTGCTGGTCGGCGGCACCATGCTGTATTTTAAGGGACTGCGAGACGGACTGGATGAACTGCCGCAGGCTGACCTGGCGTTACGCGCGCAGCTTGATATGGAGGCGGCGCGACACGGCATGCCCGCCATGCACGCGCGTTTGGCAGAGCTGGATCCCATTACTGCCGCTCGGCTCAAACCCAATGATGCTCAGCGCATACAGCGCGCACTGGAAATCGTCGCGCTAACGGGCAAGCCCATGTCGGCGTTACTCGCAAGGACACTCCCTGCTCCCCTGCCGTTCGAACTCATTTCATTTGCGCTCGAGCCGTCGGATCGCAGTGTCTTGCATGACCGTATTGCTGACCGATTTGATCACATGCTGAAAAGCCATCCCAGTCTGCTTGATGAAGTACGCACCCTCAAGTCCCGAACCGATCTGCACCCCGGACTGCCGTCGATGCGGTGTGTTGGCTACCGGCAGGCATGGGAGTACCTGGATGGCAGGATCAGTGTGCAAGAACTTAGAGAAAAATGCATCGCCGCCACCCGCCAACTCGCCAAGCGGCAGCTC
>SXGR01219273.1_pt1 | contig 17550 bp, 10 predicted proteins | sample 3174711 | NCBI WGS metagenome assembly SXGR01 (sample SAMN11356860, study PRJNA531348) | freshwater metagenome | isolation source: freshwater sample F1-60 | place: China: Fuxian Lake, Yuxi | collected 2017-12-25
CGGAGCGCTGGCTTACTATTGGCTCGTGGCTCCGCTCGTTCCTGACGCATCGCATCGCATCGTGCTCTTGCACGGAAAGGATTCATTCCTCCGGCTTGAGTGGACGCGCAGGCTGCGAAGCGCGCTCGATGCGAAGTATGGACGAGTCGATGACTTCTCGTTCGATGGGACAGTCACTCCGCTTGCAACGGTTCTTGATGAACTGCGGTCGTACGGCTTGATGTCCTCACACAAACTGGTGGTTGTCGACAATGCCGATGCGTTCTTCGGCGCCGAAGAACGTCGCCGCGCGATGGAGCGGTACGCCGAAGCGCCAATGCCCGAAGCATCACTGCTTCTGCGGTCGCAGAATTGGCGGCCTGGGAATTTCGACAAACTGGTGTCGAAGCTCGGGGTCATCCTCAAGTGCGACTCCCCGGGGGATGCCGATGCGTCGCGTTGGTGCGTTGGTCGCGCGGTCAAGGAGCATCAGATTCCGATCGAAGTCGACGCAGCGGCACTCCTCGTTGAACGTGTTGGTAGCGACCTCTCGAGGCTCGACACTGAACTCTCGAAGCTGGCAGTGAGTGCGTTGTCACTAAATCACCCCAGCATCACTCGTGCGAGCGTCGTCGATTTAGTTGGGCCGAGCCGCGACGAGCAGGCTTGGGAGATTCAAGAGGCAATCCTCGGTTGTGATTCTGGTCGAGCAGCCACAAAAGTGCTTGAATTGCTGCGTGTATCTCGCTCTCCACCTGTCATGGTTGCCTGGGCCGCCATTGACCTCGCGAGGAAGATTCACGCAGCGGCTGTCTCAATCGCAGCAGGCGCGCCAGAGAGTCAGGTCTCCCGCGAACTGCGCCTATGGGGGTCTTCTACCGCCCCGATCTTGCGCGCTGCTCGGGCGCTGGGACCGGTTCGCGCGGCGGGATTGCTCCACGAGTCAGTGGGTGCCGACTGGCGCATGAAAACTGGGCGAGCCCCTGACGGAGAGCGCTTGCTTGTGGGGCTCGCCACAGAACTTTCGGTCACGATCGGCGCAAATCTGGGTCGATGACTCAGAAATTTTCGAGTCTGATAACAGCCAAGAAACCCAAATTTCGAGCCACAAAAGCAATCCGCACCCCATTTGGACGCTAGAAACGGGGTCGGCAACTAGACGACTTTCCTTGGCCACCCTATAGTCCCCGCTTCAGTTTTCGCCCCCCAATGGTCGATACTGAAAAATCTGGATCGTCCTTCGCCAACGTGGCGGGGGGGTGCGAACCCAGATGTCACAAAAGGGTTCACCAATCGCGTCTCGTATCAAGAACGGTGAATTTCAAACAGGAGCACAGTTACACATGACACTTACGAAGTATGTTGGAATCCTCGCCAGCGGTCTCGCCCTCACCGGCGCGGCATCTGCACAAGGCACCGACGCCATGAGCGAAATGGCTCAAATCAAGGCGGAACTCGCAACTCTCAAAGCACAGAACGGTGACAAGTGGCTGACGGCCGAGCGCGCCGCAGAGATCAAGTCACTCGTCAAGGATGTCCTTGCTGACTCTGAGACCCGCACCAGCCTCCAGGGCTCAGGCGCGACCTCGGGCTACAACAACGGATTCTTCATCTCAAGCGCTGATGGCAACTTCAAGCTTCAGATGAACGTTCTCGAGCAGGTTCGTTTCACTTGGAACAACCAGCCAGAGAGCCAGCACGGCGCATTTGAAAACACCAATGAGTGGGGCTTCGAGAATCGTCGCACTGAGATGACCTTCTCGGGCAATGTCGTTGACCCAAGCTGGACCTACATGGTTCGCACGAACTACGGTTCGGCAACCGATCCGTACACCCCAACGGCTGGAGCGGTCGTGCTTCAGGATGCCTGGGCTGCAAAGGACCTCGGCAACGGTTGGGGCCTCAAGGTTGGACAGTTCAAGAGCCCATTCATGGCAGAGTCGCTCCGCAATGACGGCGCGCAACTCTCCGCTGAGCGTTCGCTCGTCGACTATTACTTCTCGGGCGGCTACGTGCAGGGTCTTGCCCTGAGCTACTCGGCTGATCAGTTCCGTCTCATGGCCTCGTACAACAATGGTCCTCGCGGCCAGAACAGCACTTGGTCTGCAGGCAACACGAGCTTCTCTGGTTCGGCGCGCGCTGAGTTCAAGGCGAGCGGCAACTGGGGTCAGTTCGACACAGAGTCATCGGCAAAGAGCGATGAGTCTGGTCTTTTGATCGGCGCAGCGGTTCAGTACTACAACGGGCGTGGCACGAACTCAGCTCCTGGGTTCTCGTCAAGCATCGTGTACACGGACACAACCGCGGCACTCGATTGGACAGTTGACGCAACATTCAAGTCTGGCGGTATGAGCTTGAGCGCGGCATTCGTGGGTGCGAATTACACCCAGCCAGTCGGCAGCACCACTGACAACGACAGCTACGGTATGGTCGTTCAGGGTGGATACCGATTCACCGACACGCTCGAGGCCTTCGGTCGCTGGGAGTGGTACAACGTTGCCAATGGTGCGTTCAACGCAGGCTTTGCCAGCACCGCGACTGATGTCAACAATGTCCTCACCTTCGGTGTGAACGCCTATGTGTCGACCAACATCAAGTGGACTACCCAATTCGGTATCTCACTCTCTGACGTTGGATTCGGCGCCAACTTTGATGGCGCTGGCTACCGCAGTGACTTCATTACTTCGGACAGCGACCAGTTCAATGTCATCTCGCAGCTTCAGGTCAGCTTCTGAGTTGACACTCGAAGTAATGGTTTGATGTTGGTTTGAGAAGACTCAAGCCAACTTGATAGAGACGCAAGGGGCCGATCCGCAAGGATCGGCCCTTTTTCATTTCACCCCACGCCACAGAGGGCTCACGGCACTTGAATCTGGGCGTTACTATTGCCGATGAATGTCCGTGCTCACTTCGCTTGCAGTTTGCCAGACCCTGTGCTCGATCGCGATCTCTCAGTCCACGGTGACTGATCAGACCAGTCGCCAAATCGATGACATGGCGCGCCGCTTGGAAACACTTGAGAAGCGCAATGCAGATCTGCAAGCGCAGGTTGTCGACCTGAAAGCACAAACTGGTGACCAATGGTTGACCGAAGAGCGCGCGGCCGAGATTCGTGCGCTCGTGCAAGATGTCTTGAGCGAGAGCGCAACACGAACTTCCTTGCAATCGACTGGCGCGACGGCTGGCTGGGACAACGGGTTCTTCATCGCAAGTCCAGACAATCGCTTTCGTCTCGAGATAGGCGGTCTGATCCAGTCGCGATTCGTCTGGAGCGCGCAGCGCGCGCCATACGTTGCACCGACAGAGATTTCGCCTGGCGCGCGAATCAAGTACGACCAGGTAGGCAACCGCACTGGGTTCGACGCACACAACACCGAACTGTGGGCTCAGGGGCATGTGATTTCTCCCGACATTCAGTACATGATCAAGGGAATCTTTCAGCAGAATCAAGATGTCGGTGTTCGAATCGGAAACATCAACGCGTCGCCAAATCCACAGAATTTCATTGGGTCGTCTGGATCGGGGGGTATTCAGCTGCTCGATGCGTGGGTGCGGGTCAACCTGACAGATGATTGGTCGATTCGAGCGGGACAGTTTCGCGCGCCGTTCGGTCGCGAGTTTCTGATTCTTGAGCAGTATCAACTCGCCGTTGATCGTTCGCTCGTCTCGCTGCACTACGGCATGGGGTACACGCAGGGTGTCGAGCTCGAGTACCTCTCGAATGAGGCTCGGTGGCGCTTCTCAGTGAATGACGGCGGTTCTGACATGATCGCGGGCCCGGCTCAAGTCGTTGGCTCTCAGCCGCTCAATTCGCCTTGGGATGCGCAGTCGGTGAGTTGGGGGGTGACGACACGATTTGACTGGAAGGGTTCGGGCGGGTGGGCGCAGTTCGATCAGTTCACGAGTCCTGATGGGTCAGAACCAGGTTGGCTCTTGGGAGTCGCGGTCAATGCACAGATCACGAAGCCGAACGAGGGGCTGCCACTCACGGCCGGAGCTGGTACCGATTCGAATAGCAATGGATGGCTCGGAATCACGACTGACTTCACCTGGCAATTCGGCGGGGCCTCTCTCTTTGCGAGCGCTTACTACAACTATGTGAACTCGAATGCCGCGTATCTGCAGCAGAACGCATCAGGTGCTTCATACTTCGATGCGGGTGAGGTCAACGCACTTGGATTCACGCTGCAAGGCGCGGTCTACCTTGCGCCAAAGTGGGAAGTCTTCGCGCGCTACGAGTACTTGCACACAACCGCGACGAACTCGGGTGAGCCATCGATGCTGTCGCAGCCGGTCGACAACTATCTCTTTCAGCAGCATCACACAGACCTCGTAACAGTCGGTGTGAACTACTACCTCGATGGGCAGGATGTGAAGGTCACCACCGACTTCGGCTACGGCATCTCGCCGATTTACCCCTCCTACGCAGTCCCAGCGACTGGTTGGCGGGTTTCGCAGTCAGACGAGTTTGTCGTTCGCGCGCAGATGCAACTGCTCTTCTGACGTGTGATCGGCGCGGGGGGCACTCGCTAGTATCGCGTTATGTCGCTGGGAGAAATTGTCCGCTTTGAGGTACGCGCCGGTCACGGCGAGCGCGATCCACGCGGCGAGGCACTTGCGCGGTCTGTGGGGGTCGCGGGACTTCGGGTCGCCCACTCCTCGGTCTACCTCGTTGGGGGCACCCTGAGCGCCGCCGCCTGCAATCGTCTCGCTCGTGAATTGCTCGCTGATCCTGTCACACAGACCTGGGAATGGAAGCGCCTTCGTGGAGCGCAGAGTGGCCCAGCCTCGAGCAACAAACTCGCACCTGATGCGATTATCGAAGTGCACCCGCTTCCTGGAGTGATGGATCCCGCCGCGCAAAGCGTGGAAGCAGCCGCCAAGGCGCTGCTTGGAGATGACCTCGAGGTTCGCACGGGAGCTCGATTTGACTTCTGGGGAGTATCACAGCGCGACGCCCGATCAATCGTCGAGCAGCACGCAGCAAACCCAGTGATTCATGCGGTCTTTGACGAGCCGCACCATCCCGAAGCATTTCCGCACGGGAGTGCCTACGGCCTGCACATTCGCGAAGTGCCGATTCGAGAATTGAATCCAACACAGCTTGACACGCTCTCGCGTGACGCACATCTCTTTCTCTCGCAAGAAGAAATGCATGCGATTCAACGCGAGTATCGACGACTCGGTCGAGATCCTCGCGAGATCGAACTCGAGACCATCGCGCAGACATGGAGCGAGCATTGCGTCCACAAGACTCTGAAGTCGACGATCTGCTACTCCGGCGAGCCATGCGGAACGCACGCTCGCCCAGGCCACGAAGGTCAACAGAGCGGACGTGTGATGATCAACAATCTGCTGAAGTCGACCGTCGCAGCAGCAACACACGAGTTGATGGGAACGATCCCGCAATGCGCGGGACCAGGCGTCGACCTTGACGCGCCAGCCATCGATTGGTGTCTCTCAGTCTTCGGCGACAATTCAGGAGTCGTTGCGTTCGATGAGCAACATGCAGTGTGCTTCAAAGTTGAGACACACAATCACCCGAGCGCGATTGAGCCATACGGGGGAGCAGCGACCGGCATTGGCGGATGCATCCGTGACATCGTGGGGACTGGGCAAGGGGCGAAGCCAATCGCGTCAACCGATGTGTTTTGCGTGGCAAACGGAGATCTCACGAAGGTGCCTCGTGGCTGCATCGCTCCCACACGCATCTTGTCGCAGGTGGTATCGGGAATCCGAGATTACGGAAACCGAATGGGCATTCCAACGCTCAACGGAGCGGTGTGGTTCGACGATCGATATGTAGGCAATCCGTTGGTGTATGCAGGATGCATTGGCATCATGCCGCGCAATCGGACGCACGGTTCAGTCGCAGCAGGGGATGTGATCGTGGCAATTGGCGGGCGCACGGGCCGTGACGGGATCCACGGAGCGACCTTCTCGAGTGCCGAGTTGACTGACACGCACGCAGACGAGTTCAGTCACGCGGTGCAGATTGGAAACGCGATTACTGAAAAAGTCGCGCTCGACGCGATTCTCGCCGCGCGCGATCATGCGCAGGGGTGTCTCTATCACGGCCTCACCGATTGCGGCGCTGGCGGATTCTCAAGTGCGGTCGGCGAAATGGGGTCTTCGCTCGGAGCCGAGGTGCACCTCGACCGTGCGCCTGTGAAGTATGCGGGCCTCACTCCGACTGAGATATGGATCAGCGAAGCGCAGGAGCGTTTTGTGCTTGCGGTGCCTCAGGGCAACATCGAAGCACTGCGGGCGATCTGCGACGAACATTCGGTGGAGATGTGCGAGTTAGGCACGTTTGGGACCCCTGATCAGAACATCGTTCTGCGCTGGCATGGGACCGAGGTTGGTCGGCTCGATGTGAAGTTTCTTCACGCGGGTATTCCATCGCCCATCCGTGAAGCGGTGTGGGATGCCGCGTGGTCGCGTGACAATGCGAAGTTTGCTGGGTCGCGCGCGTTCCAACCGTTCCAACCTGCGGATTCGCAGTTAAACATGATGGAGGCGGTTGTGTGTGCACTCTTGGCACATCCAAACATCGCGAGCAAGGCGTGGATCATTCGCCAGTATGACCACGAAGTGCAGGGCACTTCCGTGGTGAAGCCGCTTGTGGGAACTGGCCAAGGCGGCCCGAGCGATGCAGCGGTGATCGCACCGGTCGCTGCAAGTTCTCGTGGGCTTGCAATTGCGAACGGACTCGCGACGGGGCTCGCGAGCGACCCGTACATCATGGGGCTTGCGGCGATCGATGAATGCATCCGCAACCTTGTGTGCGTTGGAGCGGATCCATCGCGGATCGCGATCCTCGACAATTTCTCCTGGCCGTCTTGCAAGGATGCGCGCAACATGGCAGCGCTCGTTCGCGCGGCGTGGGCTTGCTATGACGCGGCGAAGGCATTTCGCGCTCCGTTCATATCGGGCAAGGACAGTCTGAACAACCAATTCGTGACCGAAGATGGCGTAACGATTCAGATTCCTCCGACGCTGCTCATCAGTGGATTCGCTCCAGTCAATGACATTGCACGAGCTTGCACGATGGATTTCAAGCACGCGGGGAGCAAGATCATTCTGGTTGGCACGACCTCCGATCGCCTCGGTGGATCACACTTCGCGCTCGTGACAGGGCTCGATGATGCGGGCTCGCTCGAGATGCCCATCGTTGACCTCACGCGTGCCCCGAAGACTGCGCACGTCGTTGCGCGGGCGATCGCAGCGGGCTGGGTGCGCAGCGCACACGATTGCAGCGAGGGTGGCATCGCAGTGGCGCTCGCAGAGATGGCATTTGCAGGTGGGGTCGGTGCGCAGGTCGATCTCGCAAGTATGCCAACTGGCGGACGTCAACTTGAGGCGAATGCGCTCGCGTTTGCTGAAGATCCATCGAGATACATCCTCGAAGTCGAATCGAGTGATGTTGCGCGCGTGTGCGCGCACTTCGAGGCAGCTGCGATCCCACACGCGGTGATCGGCACGACAACCGAACTAGACCAACTGCGTTTAGCGCACAAGGACAAGTCGCTGGCGGCGCTCTCGCTCGCACAACTCCGTAGTTCATGGTCGACTGGAGGCGCATGACACTCACTGGTCCCAAAGCCCTCGTGATCACCGCACCAGGCATCAATTGTGATAGCGAGCTCTGCGCCGCATTTCACGCAGCAGGGGCGCAGCCACAGAGCGAATTGCTGCAGCGGCTCATGCGCACTCCCTCACTGGTCGATCAGTTCGACCTCATCGGACTCCCTGGCGGATTTAGTTTTGGCGATGACATTGCCGCAGGACGCATCATGGGAGCGTTGATGGCGAGGTCGATGTATCCAGCACTTCGTGAGGCGGTCTTGCGAGGGGTGCCAATGATCTGTCCTTGCAATGGGTTTCAGATCGCGGTGCAGGCTGGACTTCTGCCTGGACCAAGTGGTGGAGGTGAGCAGTGGCCCGAATTGGCGGCCCCAGCATCGGTGGCTCTCGCCCCCAACGCTTCCGCGCGGTTCGCCGACTGCTGGACGAAGATCGAGGTTCCACGCGACACGGTGTGCATTTGGACAAAGGACCTGCGCATCGATGCACCCGATGATGTGCTTCCGAGTGCGCACGGGGAGGGCCGATTCGTCGCGTCCCCTCACGTGGTTGAGCGGCTTGAAGCGGGTGGGCAGATCGCCATTCGTTACGCCTCGAGCGACAATTTCAATGGATCGACTGGGGCAATCGCCGGGGTGTGCGATCCATCTGGATTGATCTTTGGGCTGATGCCGCACCCAGAGCGCTACACGCGCTGGACCCAACATCCGCAGTGGACGCGCATTGACGCAGGGGTACGCACTCATGATCCGCTCGGACTTCGAATCTTTCGAAACGCGGTACGGTGGGTTCGGGGCGATCGGCGCGGCGCGCACTTCGAAGAACTTGGCGCGTCAGCGCTCTGACGGGTGATCGCGCACGACGGCGCCGCCACGCGCTGCCATCAGTGCGAGCATCTGTCGCGGGCTCACTTCTTCTGGGCGCATGGACGGGTCCACTCCTTCGGGCCATACCCCATCCCGTCCAAGGATCGACCCGAGTTGCTTGCGCCGTTTGCTGAAGAGCGTGTGCATGAACGCGCTGAGTTGGGCGGCATCGAATGTTCGAGTTGCGCTAAGCGTTTCGATTGCGATCATCGCGCTTGTCACTTCAGGGGCAGGCCAGAAGCACGAGGGTGGCAACTCGGCAAAGACTTCGACTTCTGCGAGCAGGGATGTGAGGATTGACAGCGGGCCGTAGGCACCCGTTCGCGGTGCAGCCTTCAGGCGATCAGCAACCTCGCGTTGGATCGTCACGTACTGACCGATGCAATCTAGTCGTGTGGTCAGCAGCAAGACCATCAGCGGAGTGGCTGCCTGATAGGGCAGATTGGCAATGAGTCGAAATGGCCGACCACCAAAGCGCCGACCGATTTCTTCGAGCAACGCTGCTGAAATCGCATGCTTGCCGTCGAGACAGTCTCCTACAACGAGGGTCACGCGTCCGCTCGAAGGCGCAACGACGCGCTCGGTCACAATCGCTGCCATGTCGCGGTCAATCTCGCATGCGACAATCTCGGCACCGACCTCTACGAGCGCCTCAGTGAGCGCTCCGGTTCCGGGACCAACCTCGACGACGCATTCCCCCGCGCGTACTCCAGACCGCGCGATCAATCGCCGAATCTGATTGTGGTCGTGCAAGAAGTTCTGACCGAACCGGTGCCGAGGGCGAATCCCACGCACCTCGAGAAGCTGACGAATATCAGTAAGCGTCTGCACGAGTCGCGGGCCGTCGCATGATCAGAACCATTGGCGCTGTGCGGCGATATATGTCCGACAGAACTCTTCGTCACTCTTGGTGAGGTAGGTGATCCCTTCGACGAGTCCGATGACGAACATCGCGAACGCTGCGCCGAAAAAGGGAAGACCAATGCAAAACGCCGTGAGGCAGGCGCCGAGTGTCCATCCGACGAGGGTCACTCCGAGCATGATGAGCCCTGCTTGGGTGTATCCAAGGACAAACTTGTGAATGCCAAGACAGCCGAGCAGGATTCCAAGCACGCCCGCCACCACCTTCTTGCTCTTGGCCTCCTCGAGTTGCTGTGGGGTGAACTGGGGCGATTGCGAGCTGAATGGTGGTGGGGTGTCGTCCATGTGCAGTGGCTCCTAGCAGTGCAGACTACCGAGCAGTCGCCTCAGCTCGGACCTCTCGCAGCACGGAGACCTTGATCTCGCCGGGGAAGGTCATTTCGCTTTCGACGCGCTTGGCGATCGCTGCGGCAATCATGTGCGTCGTTGCATCGTCGGCCTTACGGGCATCGACGATCACGCGAATCTCACGTCCCGCCTGGACAGCAAACGCCTCGGTGACCGAGGGTTGTTCGTAGGCGATCGCCTCAAGCTGTTCGAGGCGCTTCACATAGAGCTCCATCGATTCTCTCCGCGCGCCAGGGCGCGCGCCTGAAAGGGCATCGGCAGCCATCACGATGGGGGTGTAAGGAGTCGTGCTCGCAATGTCGCTGTGGTGCCCACCAATGGCATTAAGCACAGCCTCGGTCTTCTCTCCGTGCCGGGCGGCGAAGTCCATGCCGATTGCGGGATGGCCTCCTTCGAACTCATGGTCCATTGCTTTTCCAATGTCGTGCAAGAAGCCTGCGCGTCGCGCGATCGCGCCATTCAGTCCAAGTTGATCCGCAATGAGTTGCGAGAAGAAGGCGACCTCGAGCGAGTGCTGGAGCACGTTTTGCCCGAAGCTCGTTCGAAAGTGCAGTTTGCCCATCGCCTCGATGATCTTGGGATGCAGTCCTCGTATGTCCGCTTCGAGCGCGGCTTCAGTTCCGTGCTGAATGATCCGTTGGTGAATGTCGCGACGAACCTGTTCGACTACCTCTTCGACGCGCGTCGGATGGACTCGGCCATCGTGAACGAGTTTCTGAAGCGTCTCGGCAGCGATCGCCTGGCGCACTCGATCGAAACACGAGACGCTGATAACGCCAGGCGTGTCATCGATCATGATGTCGACCCCTGTGGCCTTCTCGAGTGCGCGAATGTTGCGCCCTTCTCGACCGATGATGCGCCCCTTCATTTCTTCGCTCGAGATTTTGATGCTGCGAATCGTCGAGTCGCTTACTGTGTCGGCGGCGTACCGCTGAATCGCCATCAGCGTGATTTCGCGCGCCTGTTCGCGCCCGCGTGTCTCAGCTTCGGTGATGATCTTCTGCTCAACCACAGCGGCATCGCGCAGGCTCGCAGCGCGGACATCCTCGAGGAATATCGCCCGCGCCTGCTCGTGTGTGAGTTTGGCGATTTCGCCGATGCGAGCATGAATCGACTCGCGATCCTGCGCGACTGCTGCAGCAGCCTTGGTGATCTCTTCGCTTCTCGAGACGAGCGCGGACTCTTGCGAGTCGAGCCGTATCTCTCGCTCGTTGATGTGCTCGAGCTTGCGCTCGAGCGTCTCTTGAATCTTCTGGCTGCGGGCCTGCCCCTCCTGAATTCCTTGTAGCGCGGCCTTCACCTCACGGTCGACTTCGCTGCGACGCTCGGCAGCCGCGCGTTCAGCGGTGAGTTGTATGTCTTTGGCAAGACTGCTCGCCGAGGTTTCTGCGTTTCGAAGAACTTCGCCGGCCTGCTCCCTCGCCTGGCGCAGCGTGCGACCTGAGAAGAGTGCGATCGCGACGCCTCCTCCAACAAGTCCAACCGCCAATGCCGCCGCGATGAGCGCTGACTCAAGGAGTGTGAGATTGATGACGTCGGTCTGTCCTGCCATGCGGGCGCACCCCTTTCGAAGGGTCAATCCCAAGGACGACAATGACAGTCGATGCGGTGCAGGAGATCAGGCGCAGTAGTTGGGGTGGGATGTCACAAACTCTGATTCGTCATTCGGTGCGAGTCTTCGATCCACGGTCCACCAACAGTTTCGAGTCAGTATCGAGCAAGGCAACGGTCAATTCAGTGCGTCAGATCTATGCAACCCCTCTTTGGGGCTGTCGGGGGATTGTCCCCGATGTCCTGCCCACACGACGATCAGTCGGGGGGCTGGGTGAAGTTGTGCATACGGCAGCGTGCCGTAGCGTGGTCAGCGTAGCACTGCCCGCAGCAGGGTCAAGCGCGGATCGCTGGACTCCGCCGCCTTATGATCGCAACGCGATGACGAACCCTTTCATGCGGCTCATGCGGGTGTTGCCGCTCAATCCCATCGCGGTCCGACTCGTTCAAGGGGGGTCGACGCGGTCGCGGCACATGGTGATTCGGTCGGGGTATCTCGCACTGATGGTGCTGATCCTGCTCATGGCGTTACTCGGCGCTGGAACAACCCTTCGCGAACTCGCACAGCGCGGAGCCGAAGCGTTCGCGTTCGTGAGCACAGGTCAGATCATGCTGATTTGCATCCTCGCGCCGGTCTTTTTAGGCGGGGCCATCGCACAGGAATCGAACCCGCAGACATGGGATGTCCTGCTGACATCGCCTCTCAGCTCTTTGCAGATCGTGCTCGGCAATCTCTTCGGACGGCTGTTCTTCGTCTTCGCGCTCCTGCTCTCGACGTTTCCACTCTTCGCAGTCACACAGCTCTTTGGGGGTGTTCCAGGCTCTGCGATCCTCGAGAGTTACGCGATCGCTGCTGCGAGCGCGCTGCTGATGGGGGCGATTGCGATCACATTGAGTTCGACTCGTGCAGCGGGCCGTCGCGCAGTCTTCATTTTCTATTCAGCGGTCATTCTCTTTCTCTTTGCCACCTACGCAATTGACATGGCGTTGCGTACTCCTGTGGCCATCGGGAGTGACGCAGTGTTCACAACCGCGATGACGCCGCTGAATCCCTTTTTGACACTTCGAGTGCTGCTTGAAAGCAACATCTATCTGCCGCGCGACGCCTCGGCGATGTCGCGAGGCTCACTCGTTGGTATGTGGCTCGGTTCACCAATTGCCGCGCAACTGTGGTTCTGCACTCTGCTCTCGATCGCGCTCATCTTCTACTCAACACTGCGCATTCGGCTGCTCGGAGGCGCGCTCATCGGGGGCAGGAAGACACTGCGCTCGGGGGCCGAACGCGAGCCACGGCATGTCGGTACTCACCCCATCGCGTGGCGGGAAGCGCATCTTCGAGGGCATGCGCCCTTCGCGGCAGCACTACGCTGGGTCTTCGTCGCGGGGGCGATTGCTCTAGCAATCGGAGTCATGCTGCTCGCGCGGAGTTCAACACTCAGTCCGCACGATGCACGCCTCGCACTCGCAGCGCTACTCGGTGCCGAAGTACTTGTTGTCACGCTTGCCGCGCTGAACACGAGCGCGACTGCGATTAGTCGCGAACGTGAAGACAAGTCGCTCGACATCCTGCTGACGACACCGATTCAGCCCGGACCGTACCTCGCTGGGAAGCTCCGAGGGCTCGTGCAGTATCTCGTGCCGCTGATCGCGGTGCCTTGCGCCACGCTTGCCATCGGAGCGATCTACTCAATGACGGGTGGATTCGGGCGTGCGGATGGAGGGCTCGTGACCGAGTCGGTCGGCACGGGCACCGTTCAGGTGCCCCTTGTGCTGCCAGAGACGGCGATCGCGCTTCCAATCGTGCTGACTTCGTTCACGGCGCTCTGCGTCATGATCGGCCTTCAATGGTCGGTGAAGAGTCGGGGGACGATTGGATCAGTGTTCAGCGCAACAGGGGTCGTGCTCGCGATTGCGGGATGCATCGGACTGTGTGGAGGATCGGTTGGATCGAGCATCCCCTACGGGGGAGCGGTTCTCAACGCCCTTGGACCGATGAATCTCATCCTAATGGCTGTTGAGCCAGCGACGATGATTGCGACGAGTCTGGAGTCGCCCGTTGGACGGCGCATCTCGATTCTCGCGGGCGCTGTGATTGCTGCGCTCATCTACTGCGCCGTTGTGTACGGATTACATGCGTCCATCAAGGCCAGTTTCATGATGACCGTTCGGCGCCTGTCGGGTACCTCGTGAGTCCTGCCGAGCGATTGCAATGGTTGGTCGTTCCCGCTTGCGCGACCTTCTCGTTCATCTGCATCCTGCTTGCACTGCGAAAATTCCGCTTTCGGTCAATGCTCCGCGCAATGCCAACGACACCAGTGGCTGGAGCGTTCGTCGGCGAGGTTGAATTGAAGGGAGTTGCCACGACAGTCGATGCGAAGATCGGATTTCTGAGTGAGTGCGCGTGCGTTCAGTATTCATGGACAGTCGAAGAGCACTGGAAGCGACCGCGGGTCGTGACGACGACTGACGGCAAGGGGCGGACGACAACTCGTGTTGTGATCGATCATGGCACCGACACGATCGCGTCTGGAAGTGATCAGGCCGAACTCGAACTCGAAGATCCAACCGGTCGCATCCTTGTCCAGTTCGAGGGTGCGACCATCGAGCCGAGCACTCTGTTCGACGAGACGGTCGACGAGTCGAGTCCGCTCTACTACGGGAAAGGACCGCGAGGCTCAGTGAACGGCTCAACTGGCGAGCGCACATTCACCGAGACTGGGATCACGGTGGGCGCCAAGCTCTATGTCGTTGGCTATGCGCGAGAGCGCAGCGACTGCGTCGCAGTCGAGGTCGCACGAGGCGGTCGCGCGGGTACTGCAACGGAAGGGGCACGAGCGAGACTCTTCTTGATTTCGACTCGTGATGAAGCGAGCGTCTCGAGTGGGCACGGCACTGGAGGGTGGCTCTTCGCAGTCCTTGGATTTGTCGCCGTCGTGGCATTGCTCTTCGCGGATTTCGCGGAGGATGATCGGTCACGAAGGAGCGAGACCCCGTGGTTTTTCGTGAGTGGTGTAGCTGGCTACGGGACTCTTTTCGGAGCGCTCTGGGCGCTCTGGATGTTCAATGAACTTGTCGACCTGCGCAACCGAGTCATTCGCGCCTCGTCCAACATCGATGTCCAGTTGAAGCGCCGCTGCGACCTGATCGGATCACTCCTTGAGTGTGTGCGAGCGGTCGCCGGCCATGAGGAATCGCTCCAGAAGGCGGTCGCATTCTTGCGCTCCCAAGAGACCATGAGTGATCGCAGGACTGCCCACAGTAGAGCGTCGGTTGCGACACCGGTGGTTCGAGCGCTCGCCGAGGGGTATCCGACACTGACCGCCGGCGCAGTGTTTCTTCGGCTACAAGAAGCGTTGAGCGAAGCCGAGCAGCGAATCGCACTCGCTCGGGATGAATTCAACGGGCACGCGACGGGATACAACGCCCGGATCGCCGAGTTTCCGGCGCGACTCATTGCGGGGTTCGCGCTCATGCGCCGAGCCAATTTCTTTGAAGCCCCCTCGTTCGAGCGTGCGCAGCCCACCCCTCGCTAGAATCAGAATTCTGTCAGATTGCGCACACTTTTCGGAGTACTTGAGTGACCACGAACGACCCATTCAACGCACGGACCACCCTGAAGACTCCACTGGGAGCTCGCACGATCTTCAAACTCGACGCGCTGAAGTCGCACGGCGCGATCGATCGACTGCCCTACTCGATTCGCGTGCTGCTGGAGAGCGTGCTTCGAAATCTCGATGGGCGTGTGTACACACGGGAGCATGTGTGCGCGATCGCGCAGTACGACCCGACGAAGGTCGGGGACGACGAGATTCCATTCATGCCAGGTCGCGTTGTGCTACAGGATTTCACCGGTGTCCCATGTGTCGTCGACCTTGCGGCCATGCGCGGGGCGATGCAGCGCATGGGAGGTGATCCAAGGCGGGTGAATCCGCTCGTGCCGTGTGATCTTGTGATTGATCACTCGGTGCAGGTTGACGCGTATGCGAGCAGTGTCGCCCTCACGATCAATAATGACCTTGAATTCAAGCGCAATATGGAGCGGTACGAGTTTCTCAAGTGGGGGCAGGGAGCCCTTCAGAACTTTCGTGTCGTGCCTCCGGGGACTGGCATTGTCCATCAGGTCAACCTTGAGTATCTCGCAAAGGTCGTCTGGGAAAAAGATGGCGTGCTGTACCCAGACAGTGTCGTTGGTACTGACAGTCACACCACGATGATCAACGGGCTTGGAGTGCTCGGGTGGGGGGTTGGAGGAATCGAAGCTGAAGCGGTGATGTTGGGGCAGCCGATCTACATGTTGATTCCAGAAGTTGTCGGGGTGCGCCTGACGGGCAAGCTGCCCGAGGGGGCGACCGCGACTGATCTGGTGCTTCGAGTGACCGAGATGCTGCGCAAGCACGGCGTTGTGAACAAGTTTGTGGAGTTCTTCGGGGCGGGGCTCGCCGACATGCCGCTGGCAAATCGCGCGACGATCGCGAACATGGCTCCCGAATATGGCGCGACCTGCGGCTACTTTCCGATCGACGATCAGACTTTGACCTATCTGCGCCTTTCGGGCCGTGACGAGGCGCTTGTGCAGACAGTCGAGCTCTATGCGAAGGCGCAAGGACTCTGGCGCGACGACGCTCGCGACATTTGCTACTCCGTGGTTCTTGAGCTTGATCAGTCGACGATCACACCAAGTCTCGCAGGACCATCGCGTCCACAGGATCGAGTCGAACTCACCGCGATGAAGCAGACTTGGAAGTCATCCCTGCCGAAGTTGAAAGCAGGTGCGAAGGGCGCGCCTGCAGCAACAGCGACGCTGCTCGCCGACGATGGGGTTTCTGTGATGATGGATGGCAACGAGTGCATTCTCAAGAATGGCGCTGTGGTCATTGCTGCAATCACCAGTTGCACCAATACGAGTAATCCAAGCGTCATGCTCGGAGCGGGACTCTTGGCGAAGAAGGCGCGAGCATTTGGCCTGGAGCGCAAACCGTGGGTTAAGAGTTCGCTTGGTCCTGGTTCGACGGTTGTCACCGAGTACCTTAAGAAGTCTGGATCGATGCAGGCACTCGAAGAGCTCGGGTTCAATGTCGTGGGGTATGGATGCACCACATGCATCGGCAACAGTGGTCCGCTTCCTCCGGCAATTGAGAGCGCTGTCAAAGGCAATGACATGGTGGTTGCGAGCGTGCTGTCGGGGAACAGAAACTTCGAAGCGCGCGTTCACCCAGACGTCAAGGCAAATTTTCTTGCGAGCCCCCCTCTCGTTGTCGCGTACGCCATCGCAGGCACGGTAGACATCGACCTCGCAACCGAGCCGCTTGGGGTGGGATCAAAGGGGCAGCCGATCTATCTGCGCGATGTGTGGCCCTCGCAATCGGAAATCGAATCGGCGGTTGCGCACAGCGTCACTCGCGAGCAGTTTCAATCACAGTACGCGCATTGCTTCGATGGAAGTGACGAGTGGAAGGCGATCGCCACAGGCACCGGCGACATGTATCAGTGGGATGCCAAGAGCACCTACATCCAGGAGCCTCCATTCTTCACCACGATGTCCCTCGCAGCGCCAGCCCCGATCGAGGGCATTCGCGCGGCGCGTTGCCTCGTCAAGGTTGGCGATAGTGTGACAACAGATCACATTTCACCGGCCGGCAGCATCAAGACCGACGGTCCAGCAGGGCAGTATCTGCAGGCGCACGGTGTGGCCGTGTCGATGTTCAATAGTTACGGAAGCCGGCGCGGCAACGACCGAGTCATGACTCGCGGCACATTCGCCAACACGCGGATTCAGAATCAACTCGCCCCTGGAACGATGGGTGGCGTGACGACTGACTTCACCGACGGAAAGGTCAAGCCGATCTTCGACGCCGCGGTGAGTTACAAGCGCGTCGGCACTCCGCTGATTGTCCTTGCAGGAAAGGACTATGGCATGGGATCGTCGCGTGACTGGGCGGCGAAGGGAACATTCCTCCTTGGAGTGCGCGCGGTTATCGCCGAGAGTTTCGAACGCATTCACAGATCGAATCTTGTCGGAATGGGCGTGCTTCCGCTGACCTATCAGTCAGGTGCTAGCGCGCAAAGCCTTGGTCTTACTGGCGACGAAACGTTCGACATTGCGATTCCGGCCGATGTCAAACCGCGTCAACTCATCACGGTCTCGGCAACTCGCGCTTGCGGCGAGGTTGTGCGCTTTGAGGCGACATGCAGGATCGACACCCCTGTCGAGGTCGACTACTACCGAAACGGCGGAATCCTTCATACGGTGTTACGTCGGATGGCCGAGTCGAAGTAGTCGGGCGCTTCAGAAAAACCA
>SXGR01333936.1_pt1 | contig 17548 bp, 15 predicted proteins | sample 3174711 | NCBI WGS metagenome assembly SXGR01 (sample SAMN11356860, study PRJNA531348) | freshwater metagenome | isolation source: freshwater sample F1-60 | place: China: Fuxian Lake, Yuxi | collected 2017-12-25
CAGGAACCAGTGGGGCTATGCCCCCTCAAGGCGCGAAATGATGCGACTAGGTTGGATCAATCCAATTACTTACCTAAACAATTCGGACTGATCACCAGAAGTTTTACCTCTATCTCGATCGCCGCTATCCCAAACAGGTACTTTACAAGCCGGCGGGCCCAAGGAATACTTGACCCGTGCAGCACGCTCGGTTGGCCGCCTTCTGGACCGTTGCCGGAGTACTTGGCACGCAGGCGAAACGGTAATAACAGTTCGGTCGGATCATCTTCGGGGGAGATGTTGTGGATGAGGAGCCGGTAGCTCTGCCGGCGGACCGTATCGGCCAGGCCCGTCACCACCTCACTATGAAAAGGATCAGCCAAGTAACGTGGCGAGGGGGCAACCACAATAAAACCAATCGTTTGGCTAATTCTGTAGCGTAATTCTCTGGCCGCCAGGTTAGGGTGTTATCTAACTCGGTCAGGGCCTGTAACACCCGCTCCTGCGTGCTGGGGTGGACCACCGCCCGCCCTTTAACAACATTTGAAACGGTTTGGACCAAAACGCCGACGCGGCGGTCTACATCTTTGAGGGTTGTCAATGTTAGCGCCAATCTTGGGTCTGGAGGCAGACTTCAAAGGTTTTCGCGCAGCGTACCTTTGAAGTTTAGCTTCTCCCGAAGTGGTTTGGGGCGAAATGGATAATATGAAATCAGCCTGACTCTATGATAATACACAGAAATAATTTGTCAACTGGTTTATGACCTGCCAACTTTGGGCGCTACAAAAAATAACGCCTCCTCTGACTCCGGGCGCAAAAAATCAAAGTCGCATCCTTCGTCAGCTTGAAGGACATGGTCAATGTAAAGCCGGGGATACCCGCGCAAATGTTTTGGTGGTGGTGAAGTCCAGCCAGCAAAACGTTCCTGGATCATTTGCTCCGAAATAAGCAAATCCAAACGCTTCTCGGCTACATTTAAGCGAATCAGATCCCCATCCCTGACTATGGCTAAGACTCCCCCGACCGCTGCCTCGGGCGCAGCATGCAACACGACGGTACCGTAGCTGGTGCCGCTCATGCGGGCATCGCTGATCCGAACCATATCTTTGATCCCCCGCCTCAACAATCTGGCCGGAAGAGGGATTTGTCCCCACTCGGGCATCCCTGGCACGGCCCGCGGGCCCGCGTTGCGCATTACCAACACGCTATCCGGGGTTACGGCCAGATCATCCCGGTCAATCCGTTCAAGCATTTCCTCATAGCTATCAAAAACAACGGCCGGGCCAACATGGTCCAGCAGCTCAGGGGTAGCTGCTGAAACTTTGAGAATTGCCCCCGCCGGGATAAGATTGCCGGTCAAAGCAACCAATGCCCCACTCTGGGCAAGGGGATTGTCCAGCGAGCGAATAACGTCGGCGTTATAGGCGTGGGCTGAAGCAATATTCTGGGCGACGGTCTGGCCTGAAATCGTCAAACAATCAAGTTGCAACAGCGGCCCAAGCTGCTTGAGCAAGGCCGGCAGCCCGCCGGCCATAAAAAAGTGGGCCATCATATATTTGCCGGAAGGCTTCAGGTTAGCCAACAGTGGTGTGGCCTGAAATAATTGATCAAACAAGGCCAGAGGCAATTGGATGGCTCGCCGGCCGGCTATAGCTATCAAATGGATCACGGCGTTAGTAGAGCCACCGAGGGCAGCCAACACCCGGATAGCATTTTCAAAAGCGGGCAAAGTCAGAATGGCGCTGGGGCGTAGGTCCGCGTGAACCAGCTCCACAATTCGCCGGCCAACCGCATTAGCCGCTTGCAAGCGGCGGCTGTCGTTGGCGGGGAGGCTGCTGCTGCCCGAAGGCATCATGCCCAAGGCTTCAGACAAAGCCGTCATCGTAGCGGTCGTCCCCATCTCGTTACACGCGCCACTGGAACAGGAGAGACAGGCTTCAAAGTGTTTCCACTCAGCCTCACTCATGCGGCCTGTGCGATAATCATCCCAAAGCTGCCAAAAATCTGTGCCGGTACTCACCGGCTCGCCCCGAAAAAAGCCCACCGATTTTGGCCCGGCTGAGAATTGAATGGCCGGAATATCGGCGCTGGCCGCAGCCATCAGTTGAGCCGGGGTCGTTTTATCACAATTACACAGCAGCACCACCCCGTCAATGGGATAGCCACGAATGGTTTCCTCGATGTCCATCGAAACCAGGTTGCGATAGAGCATATCGGCCGGTTTGAGCAGCTCCGCGCCGAGGGCCATGGTCGGAAACTCCAGGGGAATACCGCCAGCCTCGATCACCCCCCGCTTAATGGCCGGAATCAACTCACGGAAACCGATCTCACAATTATTAAACTCGCTGACGGGGTTACAAATACCAATAATTGGTTTACCGGCGATACTATTGATCTCATAACCGATGGTTCCCAACGCGGAACGATGGCGCAAGCCCATTTCATCAGCCCGGCCAAACCACTGATCGCTGCGGAGGTTAGGTTTAGCCATTACTCAGCCATGCACCGCGGCTAAAAATAGCTCAAACAAGCGATCCAATTCCAAACGGGTCTCCTCATCCAGGGTATAACCAACTGGGCCACGAATCACCGTATTCTTAAAGATGCCTCGCTTCACCAAGAGATACTTTTCTACCGTCAAGAATGCATCCAAACTGGTTTGAATGGCAATGATCGAGGATAATGGCAATGATATCTGGTAGATTTTCTTTTCGTCGCCAACCTCCAGGGCATTCCACAGGGCGACCAAACCGTCGATCAAATCTGCTCCCGGCATTGTGCCGACCACGCCGCGCCGGTAGCTATCCACCAAAGCGATACCCCCAGTGCCCTCAAAAACTGGCGCTTTGCCGCCCGTAGCTTCACGCAAGGCGGTCAATCGCGGCCCAATCGGACTGGCCTCCGGCTTGAAGAGAACCTGGCTTGGATATTTATTAAACAGATCAGCTTGCAGGCCAATAGACATCGGTTTACCGACGTAACCACTGGCGTCTTGAATAATCACCGGGATATCAATGGTCTGGATGATCCGCTCATAGTAGCGTTTTAGCTCATCTTCAGCCACGGCTACATAAACCGGGGGGATGGCCATGACCGCATCAGCGCCGCTCGCTTGGGCATGCCGGGCGTACTCGACCGCGGTATGGCTAGACTCAGCCCCAACGCTGATAATCACCACCCCACCCTCCCGGCCAAAACGGCAAGCGGCCTCGGCCAGGTGGCGCCGTTCCTCCCCGGAAAGGCGCAGGGTTTCCGAAACCATGGCCATCACGATGCCATCGCTCCCTTGGTCGTATATCCACTGAATCTCTTTGGCGAGAGTTTCAAAGTCTATACTTTCATCCGGGTGAAATGGGGTTGAAAAAACCGGTAAAACACCCTGAATTCTGGATGAGTCCGTTTGAGATCTCGATTGTTTACTCACTATTTTTAATCCTCCGGGAAGCCATTTTCCCTAAAATACACAGTGAAGCCCTAACCTATGGACGAACTAACAAACCCCCATCTACAGCCAAATCTGCTCCGGTTATGAAGGATGACTCATTTGAGGCCAGAAAGACGGCAGCAGCGGCCACTTCTTCTGGCTCACCAATACGCCCAAGCGGATGGTAAGCAACAACCTCAGCCCGGGCTGCTTGTGGGTTTGCTTTTTGATCCAAATAATGCTCTAACTCCGGGGTGCGGATAAAGCCGGGACAGAGGGCATTCACCCGGATGTTTTCCGGAGCATAGTCAAGCGCCATCTGACGGGTGAGCATAAGCAGAGCGCCTTTGGAAGCGCAGTAGGCCGCATCAGCCTGAAAGCCGACAAAACTGGCAACTGAGGCTATATTAATGATACTGCCACCACCACTAGGGCGCATGGCTCCAATGGCAAATTTGGAACAGTGGAACGCGCCATCCAAATTAACGGAAAGCAGATATCGCCACTCTTCAGCGGTAGTTTCCTCAACCGTCCGTAACAAGCCAACACCAGCGTTGTTACATAATATATCTAACCGGCCCCACCTGTTGACTGTTTCTTCAACCAACCATTGAGCATCGGCCATACTGGCTACATCAGCTTGAATATAGAACGCTTCGCCACCAGCTTCACGCATAGCCGCCGCGACAACCTGACCTGCCTCATTTGAACTGGCCCGACTACAAATAGCCACGCGAGCGCCTTCTTGAGCAAAGGCATAAGCAATAGCTCGACCAATACCCTTGCTGGCGCCAGTGACAATGGCAACCTTATCTTTTAAGCGCACCTCGGTCTCCTCCTCAAAAATTTATTTGCTCCAAGTTGCACCTGTCCGCTTTAAGCACCCTGAGTAGCCCGACAGGGCATATCGAAGGATGTCTACGGTGGAAAATCACCCTTCGATACAAGCTAAGGCTCACTCAGGATGATTTTCCACCGATAGGCAGCACCTTGAGTTATTTGATCAGACCACCATCAACGACATAAATTGATCCAGTGATAAAAGAAGCTTCATCAGAGGCCAAAAAGGTGGCTAGGTTAGCAACATCTTCCGGTTTACCTAACCGGCGCAGCATTGTCATTTGAATAAGCTGGGCTAATACGGCCGGGTTGTTGACAAAATCTGTAACCATCGGCGTATCAATAAAGCCAGGGCAGATGAGGTTTGCGCGTAATCCTTCCGGCCCATAATGATTAGCCAGCGAGCGGGTGTAGGCCAATAAGCCGCCCTTGGCCGCCGCATAAGCGTGGGCCATAGCGTCCCCCGCATACGAGGCCACCGAACCTACATTGAGGATGACCCCATTGCTGCTTTCCAAGAGCAGGGGGATGGCATAATGGCAGCACAAATATACTCCCCGCAAATTAATATTGACAATCCGATCAAAAACCGGCGGAGGTAAATCGGCCGTAGGGGCATCTTGGTGGGCCAGGTAGATGCCGGCATTGTTGTAGAGGATGTGCAGTGCGCCAAATTCACGTCGGGCCGTCTCCACCATCCCAGAAACTTCGGCATCGATCGTCACATCCGCAGCCACGGCTATAGCCGTTCCCCCAGTTTGCTGAATATCCGCCGCTATCAATTGGGCCGGCTCAATGTCTCGGTCGGCCAGCACCACGACGGCCCCTTCGCGGGCAAAGCGACGGGCTACAGCTTCGCCCTGGCCCCGCGCTGCACCGGTAACAATGGCAACCTTATTGGCTAACCTCACAGGAACATCCTTTGCTTGAAATAAGAATTAGGCGAAGCACGCAAAGCGACAATGAGAATCTAGCAGACTTCTCATTTCTTAATTCTTTTTTTCTAATTTCCTCAACTATCTGGCCAGCGATTAACCCAGTTACGCGGCGCCGCCCCGGCCAACACCCGCACTACTTCTTCCGCAGCGCTCCGCTGAACTTGTTGCAAAGATTGCTCGGAGTAGTAGGCGATATGGGGTGAGAGAACGACCTGCTCCATCTGTAGCAATGGGTTATCCGGTTGTATCGGCTCATCCCAAAAAACATCCAGGGCTGCACCGGCTAGGCGGCCCGAAGCCAAAGCCTCGATGAGGGCCGGCTCATCTACCAAGCGACCCCGGGCGCAGTTTATCAGACAAGCATCTGGCCGCATGAAAGCTAAACGTTGGTGTGAGATAAGTTGCTCGGCGGCGGGGGTCAAGGGTAAATGCAGTGAAATGTAATGACAGACTGAGAGCAAACTATCCAATTGCATCTGTTCAACTCCCAACTCGGCAAAACGAGCCGAGGGAATTAAGGGATCATAAGCGGCTACTTTCATTTTTAAAGCTATGGCCATCTGGGCTAAGGCTTGGCCAATCCGGCCAAAGCCCACCAGGCCCAACCACTGGCCGGTTAGGGCGTACATCGGCTTTAGGGTGGTAAAATTGGTCCAATCGCCCGTGCGGACTAACCGATCGGCTAACCTCACCTTGCGAGCCAGAGCCAGCAACATAGCCAAGGCGTGCGTGGCTACCTCGTCGGTACAATAATCCGGCACGTTACAAACATAAATCTGGCGATCGGTAGCGGCAGCCACATCTACACTGTCAAAGCCTACACCATAGCACGCAATTACTTTGAGCCGAGGGGCAGCTTCAAATATCTTTTGAGAGATAAGCCGCTGCTGCACCAAAAAAGCATCAACCTCCCCCACTGCTGCCAGTAGGTCAGCTTCGGTAGGCCCGGGCGGAGGCTGTAGGCGAATCCCGGCGGCGGCTAAAAAAGCGTCCTCCTGATCCAAGGAGGGAAAATCTGCATCAGTAACCAGGGCTAGCCGATTCATCGCCGTAAACTAAAAAGTCTCACATTGAATTCGCCCAGATTGTCCACATTAAAGCTAACCGTCCCTTTGGCTTGATTAAAGCTTACCGGCGATTCAGTGCTATCGCGCGGGTCTACCTCAACCACCGCTTTGATGGTATCGGCGCCTACCTGAACGATAATGGGCATCCCAGAGACCGGATTCTCGATGTTAACCAGGGCAAACATAAATTCAGCTTCATTGCTGCGGATGAAAATCGGTTCAACCCCGCTTGGGCCGAGCGCCCGCACCTCCACCGGATAAGTCATTGTGTCAAAAACTTTCATAAAGGGCGAGAAGCCGCGCTGGATAGCCGTCCAATTGTCGGGGTTCTTCAGCATCAGCGGCAGGGCCAAGGCAAAGCGCAGGTCAATCTCCCCGGCAGCTATGGCGTAAGCAATAACCGGATAAGAGCGATAGGTATGGGTTTCGCCTTTTTGGTAACCACGCCAAAAGTAGTTGAGCGCCTTGCGGATCATCTGAGTGATGGCTGGATTACGGGCGACCCGGTTGGCCAGCATTAATCGATAACTAGAGGCCATGGTATAGACATCCTCAATGCCTGGCACCAGATTGAGCCGTAGATACGGCGGGTCGCCTGGACGTTCCAGGGTGGGATCCACCTGGCTAAGACAGTACCAAATTTGGCCGCTTTCAAGCTGAAGTTGGGGCAACCAAGCCTCGATGGCCTTCATGCCTTGCTGCATCATCGAGAAGGCTTCTTGATCGCCGGTGCGCTGGTAGTACATCGCGTGATACAGAACGCCCATGGCGTGGGTATTCAAAACGTGGCGCTCGTCGGTGTCGCCGTTGGGCAAAATATAACCGCCCCAGCGATGCCAGATGCGATCTTCAGCGTCGCGCGAGTAACTATTGGCGGGTGGTTGGCCGCCCCAGAACTTTTTAATCCGGCCGGCTACCTCTAAAAACTTGTTGAAGCCGGTGTTGTCATAAGCCTCAAATAGACTATGAGCAGCAATATAAGTGGGATAACCCTGGTAATGTTTGGGCGGCAGATGATAAAACTGGATACCCTCATACCAGCCGCCATGCTCCGATTGATCCTGCATAACCCCGTACACTTTTTTGATAGCAATTTCCCAAAAACGATCCTTTTGCGAGATATGCCAAAATGAGAAATCCTCATTGGCCCAGGTAAAACGTTTTTTGGCCAGCACGTTCAGGCCCATTACCCGCCGGATGAGTTGGTCGCCAGGGTAATGCGGCGAGCCATCGGTGATGTGTGGCCCCATCCAGCCATCTTCAACTTCCCAAGTAAGGTAGGTATTAAATTCCGCCTCCGGGCAGTATAGCCGTTCGGCCTGGCCACCCAGGCTGGCCTCGTGTTGGGTAGCCAGCCAGTTAGGGGTACCGGGCCGCAACAAGACGCTAGTTTCAAGGGTATCGCCCTCGGCTAGCTCCCAGCCAGTGTCGCTGGCCAGACTAAGGCTTAGTCCGTCCCTTGTTTCTAGGCGCAGCCGGGTTTGCGGCACGCTGGTGTGCCCGTAGCAGCCGGCGTCGTTCCAGCGAGTATGCCAGGGAAGTTTCTGGACAATAAAGCCCAAGCTGCCGTCAGGCCCGCGTAGGTCCAACCACATCTCTCCGGCATCGAGGTTAGTTTCGACCAGGGCAGCTGTTTCGGGTAATGTCCGCTCGTGAGCAACTGTGCCGGTCAGGGCGGAAGGTAATTTAATAGCAGGTAGTTCGTATCGGTCCAGGTTAACGGCTTCTAGAGCGTGCAGCCGGGAATAAATATGCAGATTACCGGTCTGGAACAGGTCATAGGTCAGGCTAAATTCCAGCCAGTCGTGCCCCAGTGCGCCCAATCGGCCGGCCGTGCGCATTCTCACCAAAACCGGGTCGTTAATTTGCAGTACTGTATTGGCTGATGTGACTGCCAATACATGCCCAGCCACCGCTAGGCTGATAGAAACGTCAACCGGCCCCAACCCACCCAGGCTCATCTCGCCAGAGGATAGATCAAATTCGACCAGGCCACAGCCGGCCTGCACCCGCAAGCGGCCACCTATTTGCTCTGTGGTGATGTCAGGAAAATATTTTCTCATCTATCCCTCCCCATTCTTGGTGACAGTAATATTTACTAATTTTTGCCTGAAATTGGAGGTAAAGTTAGGTCAATCTGCCCTTATTTGAAGTAACTGTCGTCTTTTCAGGTGTTTATAACCCTCCCGTCACGCCCAACGACTCTCCGGTAATCTCCTTTGCTGCGTCACTGCACAAAAAAACCACGGCAGCGGCAATATCCTCCACTGTTTGCATCCGCTTAAAAGGCATGCCCTGAGTAAATTCAGCCACGCAGTCCTCTTCGCGCTTGCCGGTAATGCGTGCATAATCGGCCATAACGCCAGGCCAGATATTACTCCAAACGTTGCCGGGCAGTACCGCATTAACCCTCACCCCAAATTCGGCCACTTCCAGAGCCAGGCCCCGGGTCAGGGCCAGTACGGCCGCCTTTGAGGCGCCATAATGGACAAAAAGAGGTAATGGATTGCGCCCTACCCACGAAGCGATGTTAACAATGCTTCCCTGCCGGCGCTGCGACATATGCTGTAACACAACTTGTGACATCAGGTAGACACCTTTGACATTCACATTAAAGATGTGCTCCCAATCTTCGTCACTTAATTCTAGAAAACGGGAGCAGACGTTGACCCCGGCGTTGTTAACCAAGATATCAAGTTGGCCACAGGTTTCGAGTGCAATCGCCACGGTTCGTTCTACCTCAGCCCGGCTGCCCACGTCACCGCTGAGGGCGATAGCTTGACCGCCCGCAGCGGTGATGGTCTGCGCCGTCTCTGCGGCATGGCCAGCGGTTTGGCTCAGGGCGACCACCCGCGCTCCTTCTTGGGCCAATCCTTGCGCGATGCCCCGGCCTATTCCGGCTCCTGCCCCGGTGACCAGAGCAACTTGATTCTTCAAACGTGGCATGTTTGGTGGCATCCTGAACAAAGAAATACTTTATGCTTACGCCCTAATACCCTGTCGGTGTTTGACCGCCGACAACTGACGAAAGACCGCGGTCAGTGGTCAGCCGGCAGGACTGTTGCTTCATTTACAGCGTGATTTACTACGATTGCTCCCGTAACCGCAGCGTGGCTGCCCGATCCACCATACCATCATCATCCAAGACCACCTTATAATCCTTTTCAACCTGCTCGCGGGAAACATATCCTTCGGCCACATCACGATCAATACGCTCAAAATCACGCTTTAGCGGGTCGCCATAACCGCCGCCGCCGGAGGTAACCAAGCGGATGACATCACCTTTGTACATAATGATGTCGGAGAACTTACCATTACATTTTGTCCCAAAGGCTTCTTTCATCGTTTGGTAACGATCACGCTCGCCCACTTTGACCAAAAAGGCAGAGCGCCGGCCGGGTTTACCATCAAAGAACCCTTCCGGCTCGATGACATTACGCTCGATGAAGCTTGAGACCCGCAGCTCCTCGGAGAGAAGTTTAATTTCACGGGTATAACCCAACCCGCCGCGATTTTGGCCAGCACCACCCGAGCCTTCATTGAGGGAAAACTCCCGGTGTAATATGGGGTAACGGCCTTCAAGTACCTCGATGGGGGCGAGAGCACAATTGCCATTGGGGACACAAAGCGCATCGTTGCCGTCTTTGGTCGCCCGCCCCCCCCAGCCGCAGCCTTCATTAGAAAGGTTGGCAAACATCTCGCCGGTATCGGGGTGAATCCCGCCAATCGCCAACAGTTCAGAGGTGCCGCCATCAAAAGCTGAAATACGATCCGGCATAGCATCCTTCAGGGCAGCATAAATCGCCATAACCAAATGCGGATGGATCTCAGAGTTGCCGCCCACACTCGCACCGGGATATTCTACATTCACAATGGTGCCTGGCGGTGCAATGATGGTTACGGGCCGGTAGCAGCCGTGATTGGAAGGGATTTCTTTATCAGTAATATGGAGTAAAGCGTTGTAAGTGCCCGACGCGGTAACCCCGTAGGTACAATTAACCGGTCCGCGGGCCTGTTTGGCTGAGCCGGTGTAATCAACAATCATCTCATCATCTTCAATGATGACGGTTACTTTCAGCTCAAGTGGGGCGTCAATCACCCCATCATTGTCAATAGCGTAACCCACGTAGGTGTAAACACCATTGGGCATCTGGCGAATCTCCTCACGCATGCGCCGCTCAGAGTAATCTTTGATAGCCTCTTTCATCTCCGAGTAAGTGTGCAGACCATAACGGTCAATCAGTTCCAATACCCGTTTTTCGCCTACATAGAGTGAACCAATCATGGCCTTGACATCACCATACGCATAGCGCGGCGTCCGCACATTGGAGAGGATGATATTCCAGATGTCGTCCCGATCCTTACCACGCTCCACAATCTTAATCGGCGGCAGCCGGATCCCTTCTTGAAAGACTTCAATGGCGTCACCGGCAAAACCGCCCGGCACCATGCCGCCGACCTCGGTCATATGTCCGATGCAGAACAAAAAAGCAACAATTTCATCGTGATAAAAAACAGGTTTAATAACGCAGAATTCGGGGATGTGGCAGCCACCCCGGAAAGGGTCGTTGTGAATAATTACATCACCGGGGTGGAAATTTTCTAAGCCCACTTCCTGAATAGTCCATTCCGCGATAAAGATAATGGCGCCCAAGTGGGCCGGGCAAAATTCAGCCTGAGCAATCATTTCACCTTTCACGTCAAAGATGGCGCAGGAAAAGTCTAAGCCTTCATTGAACAAAGGCGAGTATGAGGTATTCATCATCGCCACCCCCATTTCCCGGCAGGTAGTAACGAGGAAGTTATTGATAACTTGCATCGTGATTGGGTCAATTGGTTTGCTCATAAATAATCCTCCTGGTAGCTGTTACCTAGCTTTACTGGCCGGCGGCCAACCCTTTACTGGTACGAATAATCAAGTTACCCCAATAATCTACTGTCAAACGTTGGCCGGGCAAGAGCAAGGTGAGGGAGAAATCTTCCTCAACTACCGCCGGGCCATTAAGTATATTGCCGGCCGCCAGGTCATCCCGCCAATATATCGGACAGTCCACAAACCCACCTACCTCAGCAAAGAAGACCTGGCGTGAGCCGATGGGTGTGGCTGCCCCGGTTTTGGCTAACTTAGGTAAAGTGGATTTATGGGTTTGCCCCAGGGCGATCACATTAAAATTGACAAATTCGATAATTTCGTGAGCGAGGCTGTAACCATAGAGCCCCTCATGTTGAGCAGCAAAACGGCGGTAAGCTTCGGCCAAACCAGCTTCATTCAGGGCTTCGCCAGGCTTAGGCAGGAGCACTTCCACCCCGTAATTCTGACCTAAGTAGCGCATTTCAATGGATTCAACCATCGTCGGGGTTTCAAGGTAGCCCTCGTGGGCAATGGTCTGGCTGGCTCGTTGCCATAAGTCTTTCAACGTGGCATTTATTACCGCCAGGTCCAGGATATCCGAGCGCATATTGGCTGTTTGAGACACATCCACCCGCATATCGGCGATGGTCAAACCAAAGGCTGAAAGAGCCGCCTGATACACTGGCGCCATTACCTCGTGAACATCCATGATTTCGGCCAGGGCGGCGGCGTGGGCTGAGCCAGCTCCACCAAAAGAAATCAAGGTAAAATCGCGAGGATCATGCCCTTTGTCAATAGAGACCAGACGGATGGCGTTGACCATATTCCAATTAACCAGTTGGATAATATTGTGGGCGGTTTCATAAATATCCAGGTTCAACTTTTGAGCAAAGCGAGCTACGGCTGCCTCAGCCGCTGCCTTATCCAGTTTGAACTGGCCACCGGCAAAACGGCCAGGATCTAGCCGGCCCAACACTAAATTGGCATCGGTAACGGTTGGCTCGGTGCCGCCTCGACCGTAGCAGACCGGTCCTGGTTTAGCTCCGGCGCTTTGCGGCCCCACCCGTAACAAACCACCCTTATCTATCCAGGCCAAGGAGCCACCCCCGGCGCCGATAGTTTGCACATCAACCATGGCCGTGCGCACGGGGATGCCCCATTCCAGTTCTACCCCGGTGGAGCGATTAAACTGACCATTTACAATGAGGCTGACATCAAAACTGGTCCCGCCCATATCGGTAGCGATGAGATTTTTCCGCCCGGTCAAGTTTCCCAAATAGACCGCCGCTAATACTCCACCCACCGGGCCGGAAACCATCAAATCTACCGGCTTTTTGGCTACCGAGGCATAATCAGTGATGCCACCATTTGATTTCATCATCAAAAAATGGGTCTTGACCTTATTTGAAACAAGCCCCTCATTTAAATTATTAACATAATTATGCACCAACGGTTTTAAAAAGGCATCCAAGATAGCCGTACTGGCGCGTTCATATTCTCGCCAACGAGGATAAACCTCGTGAGATAGGGAGACAGATGCTTCTGGAAAAAGTTCGGTGATAAGTTCACGCATCCGTAATTCATGCTGGGGGTGCAAGTAGGAATACAAAAAACAAACCGCAATCGCTTCAATGCCCCGTTGCTTAAACTCAAGGATAACCTTGCGCGCGCCGGCTTCATTTAGTGGCTCCAAGACTTCACCCTTATAATTGACGCGCTCGGCCACCTCAAAACAATCTTGACGGTTCACCGGCAATTTGGGCTTATCCCAAGTGAGGTCATAATGGTGCTTTCGGTTCATGCGTTGAATAAAAATCACATCTCGAAACCCCTTGGTGGCGATGAAGCCAGTTTTGGCCCCTTTGCGCTCGAGCAAAGCGTTTGTGGCAACGGTGGTGCCGTGGACCAACGCCTCAATTTCTGTCTGGGCCGCCCCCACCTGGCGAATCACATTCATCACGCCCTCAATTGGGTTGCCGGGGGTACTGCTTGATTTAGCAGTCTTAACTTTTCCGGATACATCATCAATTAAAATCAAATCGGTAAAGGTTCCACCGACATCAACACCCAAACGAACTGACATATAAAAATACCTCCTTATTTGGCCCGCCCAGTTAGGGCCTTTTCCAAGCTTACATCCTGGGGCGCCTGGTCCGGGCGCAATTTATATAACAACCGTACACATCGCTCTGAGCAGAGTTGGTGTTCGCCAAGCACAATAGGCTGCACTTTTAATGGAAACATCTTGCCGCATAAAGTGCATCGTGGAAACTTTTGATTGATAAGTATAGCCATGGGTAATCCCTCTATAACTGAACCGTTATAAAAATACTAATCCTTCACCGCGCCAAAGGTTAAAGCCCGAACGATATAGCGTTGACCTATAAAAGCGATCGCAACCATGGGGAGGATGGCCACCGTAGCCAAAGCCGCTTGAGGCCCCCATTTTAGGCCAACAGCCTCACTGTAGTATTGAGAAAGGCGCACCGGCACGGTAAAAAGCTGACTTTGGCTGAGTATCAAGGCAAATAGAAACTCACTCCAAATAAAGATAAAGGTCATCAAGATGGTGGTCACCAACCCCGGCGCCGACAATGGTAAAGCAATCCACCACATCGCGCCTAAGCGGGAACAGCCGTCAATCATGACTGACTCGTCCAATTCACGCGGAATTTCATCAATAAACCCCTTCATAGTCCAGACAACAAAAGGAAGGTTAAAGGTTCCATAAACCAAAATCAGCCCCGAGTGGGTGTCAATCAGCCGCAAGGCGTGGAACATCACCGCAATGGGGATCGTAAAAGCAATAGCGGGCATAAACTTGATCGATAAAATCCAGTTAGCCAGGTTTTGTCCGCCGGTACGAAAGCGCGAGAGGCTGTAGGCAGCGGGGACGCCGCACACCATAGCCAGCAAGCAACCCGCTATAGTCACTATGAGGCTGTTCATTAGGGCTTCAAAACCGCCTTCATGCCACATATCAATATAATTAGTCCAGGAGGGTTTGCTTGGAAGCCACACTGGTGGGCTGGCCAGGTACTCGGCCTCACTCTTAAAGCCGGTAAGAAAAATCCAGACCACCGGAACAAAGGTAATCAAGACAATAATCAGCACGGCGACCAAACGAGCAGAATTTATCAGAATTTGCTGCCGGCGCCAAGTCGAACGGGACGCATGCACTCCATGCTTATGGTGACTCCCCAAAGTCTCAGCACTGTATTCAACTTTTTGGGTTTGTACAGAACCATCGCTCAAACTCATGCGCGGCTGTCTCCTCCAATGAAACGGATAAGAATGGTCGCAATAATCATAACCACGATGAGGAGCAGGAAAGAGGCCGCTGAGGCATAGCCAAGAGTCCAAAATCTGAACCCTAAGTTAAAAATGTAAACCGAGATAGTTTCGGTAGCGATACCTGGGCCGGCCCGGGTACTTAACAGAATTACATCAAACAACTTGAGTAAATCCAACCCCCTGATGAGAACTGTCACCAACAAAATGTAGCGCAATTGGGGCAAGGTGATGTACCAAAAAGTCTGCCAGCTATTGGCCCCATCTACCTCGGCCGCCTCATAAGGCTCGTAGGGTAAGGTGGCCAGGCCCGAAAAAAGAATCATGAAGACAAAAGGTGACCACTGCCACGTGTCGGCCAAAATCACCACTACCTTGGCCCAAAAGGGATTTGATAGCCATAAAATGCCGGTTTCCCGCTGCAATATCCAATCGAGGATTTGGGGCACAAATCCATATTGATTGGTAAAGGCCATACGGGCGGTAAAGCCAACCACGACCGGGCTTATCATCATTGGAATAAGATAGATCGTGGTCAATACCCGCTTGCCTTGAAATTCGCCGCTAAACAGCAGGGCCAGAACCAGCCCGGTCACCATTTGCGGTACAAGGGCAATACCTCCGATAATTACGGTTTGAAGCATGGCGTTGCTAAAGCGGTCATCATCGGTTAGCAGGTTCTTATAATTATCCAGCCCAATAAAGGGCCGCTCGATATTAGTGGCGTCCCAGCGATGAAAGCTCATATAGAATGCGCTTATGGTGGGATATATGGTTAAAAATAGCAATAGCAGGACGGATGGGCCAACCAGCAGCCATTTGACATGGTAATCTGGCAGCCCTGCCCACCAAGAGCTAAGCCCGGAACTGCGCCTAGATACTCCCGTGGAGGTCATGGCTCTAACATCAAAATAGTTGTGACAGCTACAAATACTTAACCTGTCTATATATTGCGTATTGCGTATTGCGTAAACCGAGTACGCAATACGCAATACAGCCAACGGTCATTTAGGTTCAGACTCTAAAACTGACCCTACTATTTACCAAAGTAACTGGCTAAAAAGGCTTTGTAAAGCTGCTCTTGTTCATCACGGCCTTGCTTATCGGTAGTCTTATCCCATTGGGCAGCGGCGTTATCCAGCGCTTCTTTGGCCGAATCAAGTTCGCCGGTCATGTAACGGGAGATCTCGATTTCAATAGCTTGCATATACTCATCGTAGCCGGGCAAGATGGGTTCGGGGAAGCCCTGGGCAATATTTGCCTTCTGGGCGTCCAGATATTCGCCAGCCCCATCGAAGATCCTACGCATATCCGGGTCACTGAAAACCGAATTACGCAGCACGTCCGTATTGCCGGAAAGGTTCATATTGGCCCTCTTGAGTTGTTCCGGGCTGGTTAGCCATTGGGCTACCAGATAGACCGCTTCTTTCGAGTTTTTGGTGCTGGAATTCACCACCAGTGAGTAACCGGGTACGGTCATAGTTTTGGGATTGGGTTTTCCGTTAAGCTCATAACCAGGCACAGTCGTATAGCCAACCTTGCCAATCACCTTCGACGCTTTGGCATCCACAAAGTTTTTACCGGCCGCCGGCCAAGTGATAAGCATAGCCGCTTGCCCGGAACTGAAGGCCTCGACTGTTTCAGCATAGCCAAAACTCATCACATCCGGGGCCATGTATTGGTTCATAGCTTTCAGATCTTCCAAGGCTTTGATCCCTTCGGGGCTGGCAATAGCCGGCTTCATGCCATCGCCAAAGTAGCTTCCACCGAGAGAGCCTAGCCGCTCAAAGAACCACCAATAGGTGACCCCTTTAGCCCGCCACTCGGTTGCGCCGTACAAGTTCTGGTCTGGGCGGGTAAAAAATTCAGCAATATGGTTGAACTCATCCCAGGTTGCCGGGGTCTTGAGATCGTGGCCATATTTAGCCTTAAAAGCTTGTTGCTCCTTGGGGTCTTCAAACAAATCTTTGCGGTAATAAAGAATCCAAGTATCGCCATCGGTTGGCAAGCCGTAGGTCTCGCCGGCATATTGAGACCAAACCTTGTTGAAGGGGGCAATCATATCTTCCAAGTCGGGGTTATATTTTTTAACCCACTCGGTTAACGGGGTGAGGTAACCGGCCTTGTAAAAGTCGCCCATCCAAGAGGTTTGCAGGATAACCATATCGTAAGCTCCGGTCTTATTAACCGCGTCCTGCATAACTTTAGTCCGGTGGTCCATAAAAGGAGCAAATTCATCCTTTAGGGTTAAACCAGTCTGCTTCTTAAACTCTTCAGCATTAACTTGAGCCATCTTAATAGTTAAATCCTCAGAAAAGACTGAGAACTGAGTATTGGGGGGCAAATTCATGGCTTTCAATCCCTGAACAGCCCGTTCACCCGGTGTTTTACCGGTAAGTTGTACTTCCGCCGCCGCCGGTGCTTCGACAACTGGGGCCGGTGCTGGCGCGGCACATGCTCCCAGAATAAGAGATGAGATCACAAGCACTATTGTCGCGAAATATCCTTTATTGTTCATTTTTAGCTCTCCTATTATTAAATCTATAAAGTTCTATTATCAAGAAATTAATCTAAGACCTTGTTTTTTATGCAAATGTAGTGCCTCCTAGTAAATAAAATCTTTTATAAAACTTGCAGTTCTCAAATAATAACTGATAAACCTGCCCTTGTCAAGTACTACTTTGCGCTAACTTCCACTCCGCCATTACTTAATTGTCAATGATCACTTTGTTTGAGATTCCAAGGGATACGCTCGGCGCAACAAGCTAAAATTACCCAAATAATCACTTTTTTTGAAATTCCGAGAGGTACGCTCAGCGCAACAGGCGGAAATGGCCCGATTTGGACAGACCCGCATCGGCAGTCCTAAACACTCAGTGCGCTCTGCCAGCAGCCACACCACGCCTACCCACGGTGCGCCGCGTGTGCCATTCCTGCAGCGCAGGATTACCATCCCACTGTCTGAGCAAACTCCCGTTCCGGGACCGGCTCCGCATTCGCACCCACAGGGGAAGTCCACTCATAATCCCCAGCTTCCGCTGTTACGGTTGCCGTCTGATGAAAATATCACGATCGCTGTTTGATTGATCATGACCGCGTGCAACGGACCCGAAGACACGCGGGTTTGCGACCGGAAACCGCCCCGCCGCTTCACGAA
>SXGR01470210.1_pt1 | contig 17535 bp, 17 predicted proteins | sample 3174711 | NCBI WGS metagenome assembly SXGR01 (sample SAMN11356860, study PRJNA531348) | freshwater metagenome | isolation source: freshwater sample F1-60 | place: China: Fuxian Lake, Yuxi | collected 2017-12-25
AATCGGATAGGAAATTCAACCCCGCAGGCACTCCTAAATCATTACCGCTGGACCGCTTTAGTCAAGTACCCATTTGCGCTAACCTCCAATCCGCAATTATCTAATAGTCAACGATCACACTTGTTGGATATTCCGAGGGGTACGCTCAGCGCAACAGGCGGAAATTGCCCGATTTGGACAGACCAGAATCGGCAGCTCTGAACATTCAGTGCGTTCTGCCAGCAGCCACACCACGCCTGCTCACGCTGCGCCGCGTGTGCCATTCCTGCAGCGCAGGATTACCATCCCAACGTCTGATCAAACTCCAGTTCCGGGACCGGCTCCGCATCCACATCCACAGGGGACGTCCACTGATTATCCCCGGCTTCCGCTGTCAGGTTTGCCGTCTGGTCAATCTCAAGCTCAGGGATTGCCTCTAATTCCACCGGGGCTTAGCCCACGTGGAGCATCAATAACATGTCTGACTTTCTCAAGTATTTCCTCCCCGTCTATTTGATTTTGTATTTTGGCGCGGCGTTTGTATGGCGCACCGTGCTGGTTTGGAAACGCACCGGCGTCAATCCCTACACCCTTGGCCACGCCGACACCGCACACGATTTTGTGGGCGGCCTGTTCCGGTTAACACTGGGCCTGATCGCGGGCGTCATCCTGATTTACTCATTCTCCAGTGAAGGGTACGCCTTCTTCGCTCCCATCCTCTGGCTACAACACCCCGTCGTGGTTATCATTGACCTGAGTCTCCTGGGCCTATCGTTGATTTGGACTTTGATCGCTCAGGCACAGATGGGTGATGCCTGGCGCATTGGCATTGACGAGCAACACAAAACCAAACTGGTGCAGAGCGGTGTCTTTGGCCTCTCGCGCAATCCGATCTTTCTGGGGATGCGGGTGACGCTCTTAGGCTCTTTCTGATTTTGCCGAATGCCCTGACCCTTACGACGTTGGTTCTGGGTGAGGCGCTCATGCAAGTTCAAGTCCGATTAGAAGAAGAACATTTGGCCCGCCTGCACGGCGAGCGGTATCAGGCCTATCGGCAACGCGTGCGCCGGTGGTTGTAAGGAAAGCGCGTATGTCACAGAAAACGTATGTCGTTCAAGGCATGGATTGTGTGGACTGCGCCCGCACCATCGAGAAGGGCGTGAGTCAACTCTCTGGCGTGCAATCCGTGGAAGTGGATTTTGCGACCACAAAATTGCGTCTATCGGGTGAGGTCGCCGAAGCCGTCCTCCGTCAGCGCGTCGAAGCGCTGGGCTATCGGTTGGGAGAAAAGCCCAGACCCCAAACACTCACCGCCCGCCCCAACGTGGTCGTCGCCTTCTGGCGTTACTTGCTGGAGCGCAATGAGACGCGACTGGCCGTAATGGGGAGTGGCGCCTTACTCGTTGCCGCGTTAGGTTTGTGGCTTCCCGTGCCGCCAGTCATTGTGGATGGTCTGCTCATCGCCGCCATGTTGGTCGCGGGCTACCCCATCGCCCGCAGTGGCCTCAACGCCCTGTTGATCAATCGCGACTTCAATATCAATTTATTGATGACCATCGCCGCTGTCGGCGCAATGCTGATTGGCGAAGTCTGGGAAGCCGCCACTGTCATTTTGTTGTTTGCGGTGGCGGAGGCATTAGAAGGCTTTACCGTTGACCAGGCCCGCGACAGCCTGCGCGGCCTGCTGGAACTCGCGCCCGCCACCGCCGTGCGTTTGCGCGAGGGCCGTGAAGAAAACGTACCCGTTGAAGCGTTGCAGGTGGGCGATATGATTTTGGTGCGGCCCGGCGAGCGCATTTCGATGGATGGTGAAGTCGCCGCAGGCGCGAGTGATGTTAATCAAGCGCCCATCACCGGCGAGAGTTTGCCGGTACGAAAAGATGCGGGCGCGGAGGTATTTGCTGGAACGCTCAACGGCGAGGGCGCGTTGGAAGTACGCGTGACCCGCCTCGCCCAAGACAATACCCTGAGCCGCATCATTCATCTCGTCGAAGAATCGCAGAGCGCCCGCGCGCCCAGCCAACGGCTGATTGATCAGTTTGCGCGTTATTACACGCCGGGCGTGGTGTTGTTGGCGGCGCTGGCCGCCAGCGTGCCGCCATTGTTTTTCAATCAACCGTTTTTGGATACGCCCTTTGAGCGCGGCTGGCTCTATCGCGCGTTGGCCCTGTTGGTCATCGCCTGCCCGTGCGCGCTCGTCATCTCGGCGCCCGTCACCATCATCAGCGCGCTCACGGCGGGCGCGCGGCGCGGGGTGCTTATCAAAGGCGGCGTGCATCTCGAAGCGTTGAGCCGCATCCGCGCTTTTGCCTTTGATAAAACCGGCACGCTCACTCGCGGTGAACCGGTCGTAACCATAGCGCGTTCGGTGGATTGCGCGACGGGCGGCGAGTGTGAACACTGTGATGATGTGCTGGCTCTGGCCGCCGCCCTTGAGCGCCGAAGTGCGCATCCACTGGCCCGCGCCGTGGTGGCCGCCGCCGAAGGGCGCGGCCTGGCCGAACTGTATCCGCCCGCCACCGAGGTGGAAACCCTCATCGGGCGAGGCCTGGCCGGCCATGTCAATGGCAAACGAGCGACGCTGGGCAATCACACACTTTTCGATGCCGAACATCCGCACACCGCCGAAGTCTGCGCGTGGATTGAAGCGGCTGAAGCGCGCGGACAAACGACAATGGTGCTGTGTGATGGGGATCGGGTGCGGGGCTTCCTCGCGCTGGCCGATGCCGTTCACCCCGATAGCCGCGCCGCCATGACTGAACTGCAAGCCCTCGGCGCGCGCGCCATCATGCTCACCGGCGACAACTCCACCGTGGCCGCCGAGATTGGCGCGCAGGTTGGCGTGTCCGATATTCGCGCCAATCTTCTGCCGCAGGATAAATCGCAAGCGGTCAAAGAACTGCACACGAAACATGGAAACATTGCGATGGTGGGCGATGGCATCAACGATACCCCGGCCCTGGCCGCCGCCACCGTCGGCATTGCGGTTGGTGCCGCGAATGGACGCGGAGGCGCGGCCAGCGCGCAAGCCCTCGAAACCGCCGATATTGTGCTGATGGCCGATGGCCTAAAACAATTACCCTTCGCGGTGCGTCTCGCGCGTTTTGCGCGAACACTGCTCATTCAAGGCATCGTCATCAGCCTGCTCACCAAACTCATCTTTGTCGGGCTGGATTTGGCGGGTTATGCCTCGCTCTGGATAGCCATCGCCGCCGATATGGGCGTGTCTCTGCTCGTCACCCTGAATGGGATGCGGGCGTTGGGGTTTGAAAAATCTCGCCCCAATTGAGATTCTCAACTCGTCGCTGCTACGACCTCAATCTCTGTCAACCACTTGACCCACTGCCAGCCGCGCCGCGAGGGAACGACCGCGCGCAATGGGAAGCCATGCCAATGGTCAAAGACCTGGCCGCCGGAGTGGGTGGCTAACAAAACCTCACTGGCCTCTGCGAGGGTAAAGAAGGCCGGATAGCCCGAAACATCTTTCAACACAATCGCCACCGCCTCGGGGTGCACACCGGCTTGTGCCAGCAAATCGGCCAATGGCAAGCCGCGCCAGTTTTGGGTGGTGTACCAGCCGCTGGTGCAATCAAGCGTGGCCGTCACTTCGGTTGAGGGTTGGGCCAGCACATCGGCATAGGTCAACGTCAAAGGCGTCTTGACCGCGCCTTTCAAAGTTAATGTCCAGGTCGCCGCATCGAGTTGAATTTGGCCCTGCCCCACCGTGTGTGTCACTGGATAACTCAACCCGGTGAACGAACCTTTCTCGCGCGAACCGGTAAAACGGCGTGGGGCCTCCGCGCTTTGGCGGGCGCGGGACAAAGCTTCAGCAATCCCCCAGCCTGCGATGGCGACACCGCCTAGCGCCATTAACTTAAGCGTCTGCCGTCGTCCGGCAAAATCGCTGGTCTTGGGTTTGGGCCAGCGCCGCCAAACATGGAGCGCAAACAGCGGCAGTAACCCCAGGGCCAACATCCAATGCCACGAAATCACGGCATCCCCATAACCGCCCACCCAGACCACCTCCGGCCCAACGCGCCAGGCCCAGAGCAAGCCAAAAATCAAAACAGTGAAGACCACCGTCGCCAACAACAACGAAACGGCCAGCATCACATTGCGGTCAAAGCGCGCACCTATCCCGCGCTTGAGTGAACGCCAGGAAATGACGGCTTTGAACGGACAGAGGGCCACAGAACCTACCCACTCCAGATGTGAGATTTACTCTGATGGGGAGTTGGACGTAGTGGAGCGCCTCGCAAAAAAGATGCCACGCGGCTTTATGCCGCCCAACCTGTTGTTAAAACTGCCTTATTTGCTCATGAATCACACCCGGTTGAGCGTGAAAGTCGCTGTTATAGCTTCTTGAAAAGCCGTATAATCACCCGAGTCATTTTGTTATAGCCGCTGCGGCATAACCTCCCGACCCACGCTTAGTTTGGCACATAACGCCGCTACGGTTGAATAATTGTTGGGTGGCAGGTTGAAGCAACCATCTCGCCTGCCCAAGGAGACCGGATCGATGACCCTTCGCATTGACCCTGAACAGAACGAAGTCCGCGCCCTGAAGCAGGTCACGGATTGGCGCGGTCAGCACGTACTCGAAATCGGCTGCGGCGAGGGGCGCCTAACTCAGCGGCTGGCACGCTTAGGCGCCGCCCTGCAGGCCATTGACCCAAACGAGACGGCCATTCGGACAGCGCGCAAACACTTACCCCAGCGGCTCGCAGCACAGGTGCGCTTTCACGTCGGAAGGGCGGGACGGCTCGAATACCCCAGGGAGTCCTTCGATGTGGTCGTGTTCTCATGGGTGTTGTGATGAGTAGCCCATCGGGGCATGGTGCATGCCCTTCACGAAGCGCATCGCGTTCTCAAGCCCACTGGCCTGCTCCTTGATTTGCGCCCGGCCGCAGCGCATCGCCAAGTCGGGGTCGGACAGTTAGGCCAGTATCGCCTGCTTGGCATCATGCGCGAGAGCATAGCGGATGACTACCAGGCCAATCGTGCGGTCGCCACAGTGGTGCGCCAAGGGCTCTTCCGGCCAGCCGGGCGCGAGCGCTTTGACTGCAACCGGACGATGGACACCTTGGCTGAGTTTCGCGCCTGGCTGGATGAGTTCGTGAGCGGCGGACGCTTGCCCTCCCACAGTTGGCTGGCGCAACGGGTCGAACGAGCGTTTCGCCTGGGGCCTGCCAAACTGAAGATAATCGTTCGAGGCCCGCTCGACTTGCGTGTGCTTCGGAAAGGCGCAGCGGCGGTTCGGGAAGTAGGAGTGGCCAAGCGGTAAAGCCGTGTACGCTCTCAGAAGCAAGTTGCCGCCCAACATCGCTTCCTGAGAACGCGCGGCGGAATTCGACATAATTCATTGAACTGTACGCGTTCTCTGGTGAAGGAATGCCGCTCGGCGGCAGGGTCGATTGCACCCGACGCGCCTTCGGCTTCGCCTCGGCGTTCCCTCGCGTGCTGCGCACGCTCGGCGCGGGTGACGCATACGTTGGGCGCTTCCAGTAAGCTGATGAGTCGGATTAGCCTTTCGCCAAATTGCATACCTTCCTTACTTGGCTGAAGCTCAAATAACCATGAGGCACCTAGCCCTGACGGCTGCACTCCTTGCCAACGCGATCCTCCTCGCCTCATGTACTTTCTTGTCGCCGCTGGCAGCGCCCACTCCACCAACTCAGCAACCCTTGGCCACTTCGGTTACCGAGACCGTGGAAACGACGGCGGACTCGACCGCAGCAATCACTCCAACCCCCCACCCGGTTACCCATACGGCTACGCTTCTCTGGCAGCCTCCCCTTGGGTTAGCCCTATCCAATCCAGCTACCCTCTATACGGCGGTTGAGCATCCACAAATGACCATCACTCTGGTCGGTTTGGAACTGCCCGCCGGGTTCCCGTCCGTTACCCCAGACCCGGGGTACCGTTTTGTTGCGCCGCAGCTCTCCTTCTTCTGTCACCTACCGGCAGACTCTTATTGCCGGGGCATCGGCTCCTTTGAACTGATTGATTCCCAAGGCACCCGCCATTCCCCGGACGTCGCCGTCTCCGGTGAAGGATTCCTCTCGACGGAGGCCTTCCCCGGCGGCACCGCGATAACCGGCGGCATGGTATTCATGGTTCCGAGCGATGCCGCCCCCCTGATTCTCAGATACGTCGGATTTCACGGCCGTGAAGCATTCTTCCGAATTGAGTAGATCATGTCCACCATCCCTGGTGTGGCTATGCGTCTTTCGGTGTCGCGCCCAACACAACATGCACCCGACGCGCTCCGCGCGCCGCTGATGCCCACGTTGGGCCGATGCCGCAAGTTTTTAGTCAGGTTAAGAAGAAGGCATGACAATAATTGTTCCTACGCGCCGTTTCTCCGGTCGGGTCGAGAACTATATTCAACATCGTCCTAGCTATCCGCTAGCCGTGCTGGCGACTCTGAAAAAAGAATGTCAACTGACCGAGGCTTCGGTGATTGCGGATATTGGTTCAGGCACAGGCATTTTGACCGAATTATTTCTGCAAAACGGCAATGCGGTCCTGGCTGTTGAACCTAATCCTGAGATGCGCGCAGCGGGTGAACGACTCTTGCGGCACTATCCATATGTTCAAAATATTCAGGGAACCGCTGAGGCGACTACCCTCGGTGAGGCGAGTGTGGACTTCGTCACCGCGGGTCAAGCCTTCCACTGGTTTGACCGCCAAAAGACGAAAGATGAATTTCTACGTATTCTCAAGCTTCACGGCTGGGTGGTATTAGTCTGGAATGAGCGGCAAACCACCACGACCCCTTTTCTGGTAGCCTACGAACAGTTACTCCAGACGTATGCGACCGATTATGAACAGGTAAATCACAAACGAATTGATCGGAGTGTGGTCGGCAACTTCTTTAAACCGCTTGACTTCAAAGAGCAAACTTTCGCTAATCGCCAAGAGTTTGATTTTGAAGGCATCAAAGGTCGGTTACTGTCATCCTCTTATACGCCTGAGGTAGGTCAGCCAAATTACGAGCCGATGGTGGCGGAACTCTCGAAGATTTTCCAAACCCATCAAGTCAAAGATCAAGTGAGGTTTGAATATGTGACGATTATGTATTATGGTCAGTTGCAATAATCACGCCTCTGCCCAACAACGGCATACAACGGATTGGCGCTCCGCGCCCCACAACCGCACTTTGTTGTATAGTTTCGGGTAAGTTCAACCCTGTTGGAGTCGCGGAGTGCGCGCCAACCGCTGATGCGAGTCGCTGGGCGGCGGCGTCACCAAATCTGGCCCGCTGTTTTGGGACACGGTGCGCCAGACCGCACGCGCCACCGCTTTGCCAGAAGTCGAGTTTGAGATTCTCCCCGCCGGGCTGGGCGATGACGCGCCGTTGTGGGGGGCGGTGGCGTTGGTGATGTGAAGTAAGAGCAGCGTATGGAAAGAAGGGGCCTGAAATGAATCTTTTCTGCTGGTCATAGCTTCTTTGGGTCACAAAGCATCAACGCCGACCCCGCAGGCCGCCCTGAAACCACAGCAAGTTGAAGCCAAGAAAACGCCGACCCAAATTGAGAATGGCTGGTGGGAGAGGTTCGGCAAATGTTGGGTAAGCGATGCGCCGCTCCAAATGGGCCAAGGGCTATTTCCACAATTCTTTAGCCGCCCGGTTTAGCGCCTCGGCATTGGCCTGAATTTTCTTGAGGGCCGCAACCGCATCATCCACGCCCTGAGGGCCAGCGCGGAAGATGGCTTCATCCAGCCACACCGCTTCATGTTCACAAGCGCGGGTAGCTTCGGGCAAATGCATCTTGCCAAAATCAAAATAGTCGGGGAAGGCATTGGGCACGGCCAACTTGGATTTCTGCGGCTGGAAGAGGTCGTAGTTGTGCATGGCTTCATACCCCACCCAGCAGTCCACGCCCTCCGCGTCGAGCGCGGCGCACACCACATCGTGCTCCACGCCAAACGTCTCCGGGTCAACGGCAAAGATATACCGATAGAAGGACCGCGTGGTGTGGCGTTCATCGCGCGGGAGCACGCGCACGCCGGTCACCTCACTGAGGGCCTCATCCATGTACGCCGCCATTGCCTCCCGTTGTCGTGCTTGTTCCACGAAACGGGCCACACCCACCACCGCTAACGCCGCTTGTAATTCGCTCAAACGGAAGTTGCCGCCCTGCGCCGCGAGACCATCCGGGTCGCCCGCGCCGCCGCCCAGGGCATGGGGCCGCCCGCAATCAATGATGGACGCCGCCAGAGCCGCGTGTTCCCTCGACTGGCATAACAGAATTCCGCCTTCACCGGAAGTCAGCGTCTTGGAGGATTGCAGAGAGAACGACCCAAAGTGTCCGATGGTCCCCGCCCCCCGCCCGCGCCACTTCGCGCCGTGCGCGTGCGCGCAATCTTCAATGACAATCAGGTGGTGTTTTTCAGCCAGCGCCATGAGCGCATCCATATCCGTCATTTGATGCCCGAGATGCACCGGGATAATGGCTTTGGTCTTGGGCGTAATGGCTTTAGTCGCCGCTTGCACGTCGAGGCAATAGGTGTTGGGGTCAATGTCTACGATGACGGGAATCGCACCCGCCGCCATGGGCGCGGAGGCAGTGGCCTGAAACGTATACGCGGGCACAATCACTTCATCGCCCCAGCCAATGCCCGCCGCCCGGAGCGCCACTTCCATCGTCACTGTGCCGTTTATCATCGGCACCGCATAGCCCCCGCCTTGCAGTTTCGAAAATTTCTGGGCCAGCTCCGCCGTCTTCGGGCCGGGATACGGAAACCCACCCCACCGCCCCGATTTAATGACCTCAGTCACCGCATCAATATCGCGTTGGTCCCACACCGGCCACTGTGGGTAGGGCAGGGTGCGGGTTGGAGGGCCACCTAAAATAGCGAGGTCAGACATGGATGATTCCTTCTGAGTGAGAGTTTGAGTTGGAGTTTGTCAGCGGAGCAAGTCTTTGGCAGTGCGAACCAGTTCAGCGCGGACAGCGTAGCCATCCGCACTGGCCTGCTCCATGCCGAGGATGACCGCGCCCACAACGGGCGGGCCATCGAGCCGCATCAATTGGGCGCGCGGGCAATGGGCCAGCACAACGGCCGTCATTGGCGTGGTGAGGAGCTCGCCTGCTTCAAACACACTACCCGATTGAATAATTTCGACGGCCTCATCTTGCAGATCAATTTGTCGCGCCACTGCCACTGCGAGCCAGCCGAGTTCTTCGCCCGCCCAACGCAAGACATCGTGCGCGGCGGCATCACCCGCCTGGGCCGCACGAATCACCTCAACTGCCAACGCGGAGGGCAAACGATAGCAGGCGTTCGATAGCCCTTCCATCAAATCCATTTCATCGGTGGCGTTCGTCTCGCGCAGAAAAACCTCCGTCAGCGCAGTGGGCGGGCGGCGACGAATCCAAGCATAGTTTACCATGTGCAAGGCGCGATGCACAATCTCCGCCGCGCCGCCAAATTCGCCAAAGCGAGTGCCATTGCCCACGATGCGGCCTTCTTTGCCAGCGGCGTTGCGCCCGCGACAATTGTTCGATGAACCGGCGGTGACGTTGACACCGATGCCGCGCGTGGCTCCCGCGAGCAAACCATTGACCCCGTCGTTGACCACCTCGATGGGACACTCCAGCCTCAGCGTCGCCAATGTCCGCAAATGTGGTTCTCTGTCCGAGGGGAAATCGTAGCCTGCCACACCAAAGCCAGCGCCCGCGATGTCTTTCAATTCAATGCCGGCCCTGTGCCGTGCCTCCGCCAACACCTCGTGCAATACTGCGGTCAGGCCATCGTAACCCACACCCTGTGGGTTGCCCGCGCCCACTCGGCCCCAACCCACACACCGCCCGGTTTCATCCGCAATCAGCGCATGGGTTTTGGAAGAGCCAACATCAACGCCCAGAAAGTAACGCATGGCTTTGGACGCTGATAAACGCAGAACCGCGCAGATAAAATCTGCAGCTGTCCGCGTTTATCGGACTCCCGCCGCCTATCGGAAAAATTGCGGCAACCACTGACGATTGGTTTCCAGCATATCGTCCAACACCGCCTGCACCTTATCCGCTTTGGGGCCGAGAGGATTGGCGAGCAGGGCCTGATACGCCGCCTCACGATCGCCATGCACGGCGGCCTCCACCGTAAGCAGTTCGTACATCTTCACTTCCGCGATGAGGCCGAAGCAGACGGGGGGGAGTGGTTCAGCCGGCAAAGGATGAATGCCCTGTTGATCCACAGTCGCGGGCAGTTCCAACACCCAATCGGCGGGCCAGGCCTTCACCGCGCCGTTGTTGCGCGTGTTGACCACATGCACTTCGCCCAAGTTGTTGTAATGCGCGTTGATGAGTTGGGTCGCGAGGGTCGAGTAATACGCGCCACCGCGCTTCATCAGATCGGCGGGCGGCTCGGTCAGGGTGGGATTGGCGTAATCGCGGAGCAGGCCCTGTTCAATCACCATCACCGCTTCCGCGCGCGAGGGCGGCCAGTGCGCTTGCTCGGCCAGTTTGTGGTCGGTGTAATAAAAGTATTGCAGGTAATAATTAGGCATCATCCCCAAGGTTTCCAGAGTCCGCACATCCCACTCTGGTTTTGCCGCCTGGCGGAGGTTGACCAAATAGGAGGCAAACACTTGCGGCCACATCTCCTCCCCATCCACCGTAAAGCCGCGATGCCAGGTGAGATGGTTGAGGCCAAGTGTGTTAAGGTGGGCGCGGCGCTCGGCAATCGTCTGGCGGGTGGCTTGCTCCAGCCCGCGCAAAATTTTCATCTTGGTGGTGATGCCCACATTGCACACGCCCACTGCCGCCACCTCCGGCGCGTAACGCATGAGGGCTTCGGTGACAAGGCCCGCCGGGTTGGTGAAGTTGGCGAGCAGGGCACCGGGCGCGACCGCGCGAATGTCGTTGGCAATGCTTAAGATGACGGGGATGGTGCGGAGCGCCTTTGCCATGCCACCCACGCCCGTCGTTTCCTGGCCGATGAGGCCATGCCGTTGGCCGAGGTATTCATCGCCGCGCCGCGCGGGCATCATCCCCACGCGCAGTTGGGTGGTGACGTAGGCAGCACCCGTAATCGCTTCGCGTTGATGGGTGGACAGCACCACCTTGAACGGTTGGCCTTTGGCCTGAACCATCCGCTGGGCGAAGCCACCCACCACCGCCAGCCGCTCGTCATCAATATCCATCAACCATAGTTCGGTGATGGGCATTGAGGCGGCGCGAACGAGAAAACCGTTGACCAGTTCGGGGGTGTAGGTGGAGCCGCCGCCGATGACGGTGATTTTCATAGCGCCACCACTTGGCCCGTGCGCGAACTTTCATACGCCGCGTCCACCACCTTCATGTTGACCCAGCCTTCCTGTCCGCCGGGTATGGGCGTTTGCTTGTGCGCCACGCAGCCCACAAAATACTTGAGCTGGGCATCATATAAACTTTGCGGGCAGTGTTGCGGGCGCGGGAAGACAAAGCCTGGATCCACGAGATCTACTTTGGATGCCTGGCCATTGGGTAGAGTCAGCCGGGTGGGGAATAACTGGCCGAAGCCGTGGGTGCCATACAATTGCGTCGCCGCTTCGGGGCCGTCGGCGTGCGGTTGCCACCAACCCGATTCGATGTAGGAGGTTGCGCCGTTGTCCCACTCCACGATGATGAGGCCGGTGTCGTCCACATCGAAGTCTTTGTAGTACGTCCCGATTTTGGCGTAGACGGAGGCCGGTTGTGGGTCGCCGAGCAGGAAGCGCGCGGTATCGAGGGCGTGGACGCCCATATCGGCCAGCGCACCGCCGCCCGCATAGCGCTGTTGCGTGAACCAGCCGCCCGGCCCCCAATGGACATGCACGCCATTGCCTTTGGTGCGCAGGATACGGCCCAGTTGCGCCGCCTGTTCTTTGAGCCAGAGCACTTCGGGGTCAAAGCGCCAGCAATGGGCCACCATCAACTGTGCGCCAGATTGCGCGGCGGCGGCATTCATCTGTTCCGCTTCGGCGGCGTTCATCGCCATCGGCTTTTCGACCATCACGGCGACCCCGGCCCGCATCGCGGTGATGGTCTCCGGGGCGTGGAGGTAGTTGGGCGTGGAGATGACCAGCGCCTCCACATCGCCATCGCGCAATAATGCCTCAACCGTGTGGTATTGGCGTGGGATGCCAAAGCGTTGGGCAAAGGCGGCCAGCGAGTCGGGTTTATGGTTGACGACGGCGGTGAGTTCCAGCCCCAAATTTTGAGCCGCCTGTGCGTGGATTTTGCTGATGTAGCCGGTTCCGGTAAAGGCGATTTTCATGAGAGGAGAGCCCGTCTTAAACCCTAAAGGTCTTAGGCAAACTTACGGATTGCACGACCTTTAGGGTTTGTCAAAAGACCCTAGCCCTTCAACGCGCCAAAGGTGACGCCTTGCAGAAAGTACCGTTGAAAGACAAAGAACATGATAAACATGGGCACGGCCATAATGACGCCGCCAGCCATGAGCAGGCCGTAGTTCGTTTCGTAGGTGCTTTGAAACGTGGCCAGTGCGATAGGAAGAGTCCGCATCTTCTCAGAGTTGAGGATGATGAGGGGCCAGAGAAAATCGTTCCAGGTGCCAATGAAAGTGAAGATGCCCATGACGGCGATGCCGTTGGTGCTCATGGGCAACACCACGCGCCAGAACAGCGAAAATTCCGTACAGCCATCAATGCGCCCGGCATCTAAAATTTCGCTAGGGAGCGATTGAATGACCTGCCGCATGAGAAAGACGTTGTACGGCCAGCACGCGGCCGGGACGATGAGCGCCCAGAAGGTGTTCACCCATCCCCATTCCACCATCAACTTAAACAGCGGGAACATCGTCACCTGAAACGGCACCATCATCGTCGCGAGGTAGGCCCAGAACATCCAACGTTTACCAGGGAAGTCGAGCTTGGCAAAGACATAGCCGGCGAGGCTAGCGAAGAAGATGTTGAGAAGCGTGACCGAGAGCGACACGAAAGCGCTGTTGAACATCCAGTTGCCCATATTGGGGTTGGCAAACATCTGCTCAAAGTTCTCAAAGGTCGGATTGGCCGGAAATATCTCAGGCGGCTGTTTGAGATACGAGGCCTGCCCTTTGAGCGAGGTGGTGAACATCCAGTAGATGGGCATGAGAGCGGCAACAGCCATGGCCGTCAGAATGCCATAGGTCACGACGCGGCCCGCACGGTCTAACCACAGGTTGCCACGCACAGCGCGGCTAGTGGCGCGGTCTTCAGGAGCGGTTTCCCGTTGGAGGTCATTCGTCAGGGTCATGCTCAATACTCCACTTCCAGGTTGACGGCGCGGAATTGCAAAATTGCCAATCCCAAAATCAACAGGAACACGACAATCGCCATCGCCGCCGCCAGGCCAAATTGGTGGGTCAGGAAGGCGTTGATATAAACATAGTACACCACCGTCGTGGTCGAATAAAATGGCCCACCCCCGACGAGGGTATTGGACGAGGCGGTGGACGTCATCAAATAGATGGCCGTAAATTCGCGGAAGGTCTCCACCGTGCCGATAATGGTGAGGAAGACCACCGTCGGACGCATGAGGGGGAGCGTCACAAAGCGGAAGCGTTGCCAGTCTGAAGCCCCATCCAGCAACGCCGACTCATACAATTCGTGTGGGATGTTGTTCATGGCCGCCAGCATCAGAATCACCGCCGCCCCAATGCCGATGACCGGGTTCGAGAAAATCTGCATCACCATCACGGCGGGCAGAGATTGCGAGGTGGTGGTGAGGAAGCCAAACGGGCCTAACCCTATCAGGCCAAACAAATAATTGAAGAGTCCGAAGGCGGGTTGATACATCCACCGCCATACTAAGGACACGACCACGATGGAGGTCACGGCGGGGAGATAAAACGCCATCTTGAAAAAAGTCTTGGCCCAATGGGAGAGCGGATAAATGAGCACCGCCAGCAAGAGCGAGAGCGCCAGACTGCCTGGCACCACCACCAAGCTATAGCGCACGGTGTTCCATAGCGCCCTCCCAAAAATTCTATCGGTGAACAGGGCGGCGTAGTTGCCCAAGCCAATAAATTTCACTGGGCCGACGATGTTCCAGCTGGAGAAGCTGTACCGCAGGGCCTGGAGAAAGGTGTAGAACTCGAATATCAGGAATAGCGCCATTGGCACCAAGATAAAGGCATAGGCCCAGCGCGCGCGCCACATGCGCTGGAGGAGAGGACGAGCGGGATGGAGGGCCGTCATAGGGGTTCCCATACGGGGGTCGGTGACGGTCGCCAAAGGGCGACCGTCACCGGTTGTATAAAGTAAAAGTTACGGAGCCGACAGAATAGCGTTAGCATCTGTCTCAAACTGGCTCAACGCCTCTTCGGGTTTCAGGTTGCCGGTGAAGATGGCCTCCACCAGCGGTTCGTACTTAATGAGCACCGGCACGGCCTTGGGGCCTTGGCCCATCAGCGGAATCAACGCCCCGGTATAGGCTTCAAATTGCGGGATGTATTGTTCATACAAAAAGTTGGCATCGGCGCGTTGGGCTTCGAGGAGGGAGAAGCGCGCGGGCTTGCTCCAGGCGCGCACATCCTTGAGAGCTTCGGTGCTGGTCAGGAAGCGGGCGAGTTCCATCACCAGCTTCAGGTGGTCGGCGTCTTTTTGTTTGGTGACCGCGAGGCCATGCACGCCGCCCCACACGGTGGGGCGGCCATTGGGGCCATGCGGGAAAGGCACGAGGAGCAATTCAAATTTCTCATTCTCAGGCAATGTCTCGACGCTGGTCACGATGCCCCAGGTATTGACCATCGCCACCTGCTGTTGCAGGAAGCCGGTTTCCAAATCCACTGAGCCGGTGCCACTGCCGGGCAAGGCAAAGCCACCTTTGAGCAACGCCAGTTCGGCGTTGAATGCATCAATGGTGTTTTGAGTGTTAATGGTGACTTTCGATTCGTCGCCTTGTTTGTAGAGGTGGTCGCCCCACGCTTCAGCCATGGTATACGCGCCATCGGTGCTAAAGCCTACGCCATAGACATCGGTCGTGCCATCGCTATTGCGGTCAAGCGTCAACATCTCCGCGGCTTCGGCAAATTGGTCCCAGGTCCAGCCGTAATCGGGCGGTTGCGGCAACAGATTCTCCGCGCCCGCTTCTTTGAACAAACTGACGTTGATGGCAAGGTGATTGGCTTGGGTGATGAAGGGCCAGAACCATTGCTTGCCATCCAGCCGGCTCAATTCCAAGTCTTTGGGCAGGAAGTCGGTTTTGTCTTCCGCGGTCAGGAAGGCATCAATCGGCTCCAAGACGCCCGATGAGGCATATTTGCTGAAGTACGACTCATCCACCCAGATGATGTCGGCGATATTGCCCGCCGCCACCGCCGTATCGTACTTGGCGTTGATGTCGACGTCCTGACCATTCAGGTCTTCCATTTCAATGGTGACGTTGGGATGCGACGCCTTGAATTTGGCGATGGCGTCATTCCACCAATCGAGCGGCTGACCATTGGCCTCAACGCCGGTCTTGCCGTTCCATTGACTCCAAATCCAGATACGAATCGTTTGGGGCTGATTTTGGGTTGTGCCGCCGCAAGCAGTGATGACCAACGCGAACAAGGTCAACAGTGATACATAAGCAAACAAGCGTTTTTGAAACATAGGATTCTCCTTAAAAAAATGATGTCGTCAGAGCATTACATCCGAGTTGAGATTCAGTCACTATCCACCAATCGAATCAATACACACCCTCCTTTCAGATATTGGGTAACCGATACAATTCCACCGCGTTGCGATGGAGGAGCCGTGTGGCACACTCCAGCCCTAGGGTCTCGGCCCAGCCCGCCTGGGTGATTTTATCGGCGAGGACGCGCGCCAATAACTGCCGTGTCAATAGCAGAGCGCCCAGGGTCTGTTCAATGTGCAAACAGTCCGCGCCAAAGGCCAGAATTTTGTTCATCGGGACGCTGTCCAGCCACTCGCTCAACGCGCGCCAATAGGCCGCGGGGGCGATGTAAGCCAGCCATCCGGCTTCGATAAAAACATTGGGGTGATTCTTCGCCAGGGTCCCTAGCTCGCCAATGAAGGGGTAGCCGCCGTGCAGTAACACAAACTGCGTTTGCCGATGCGCTTCGATGAGGGGATTGAGGAGCAAGGGATTGGCCCCCGCCGTGATGTTGCTTTGCCATGAGCCATAGCCGACGTGCATCTGATACGGCAAGTGAAAGCGGCCCGCGCGTTCAGCGACGGCGTGCGTCAGAAAATCTTCAAGGGCGCGGCTCTCGGCGGTGGATAAAGAGCGGCGGCGAAAGAGTGCCTCGGCCTCGGCCCGCTCCGGTTGGGTGAAGTCCAAAGGCCGATAGTACGCCAACATAGATTTGGCCCCCGCCGCACCCCGCGCCTGGGCTTGTTCAAAAGCTCGATCCAGCGCGGCCAAGTAGTCGGCCAACGTCCCAGCCCGGCCTCCCACCTTCGCCGCCACCGCCTCCCGCTGGTCCGGTTCACCGACGCGAATCCACTCATCGAAGTTAATCAGCGGGGCAAAGTAGCGGCGGTCAATGGCAAAGGGGTCGGCCTCCGCGCCCTGCACGCGCAAGATAAAGCGGATGCCGCCGTGCTGATGCAACACCGTGTCGTACCAATCGGGCCGCGCATTGGCGGCGATAATTTTTTCGGAGAGGGCCTCCCAATTGTCGGCGCGCAGGTCGGCGTCGGGAAAATCGAACAGCTGTTGAAAAGCGAGGAGCAGACTGCGATAAAAGCCGGTGTTGCGGACAGCGGGCAAATACGGGGCGGCACGCGCCCAATTCAATGCAGGGCGGTCGGCGGCCAACATCCCCGCCGAAATCAGGTCGTCGCCCACATCCGAGTTCCGCAGAACCGTCCACAGGTCTACGCGCGCGGGCCGGGCCTCGGGCAGGAAAGTATGTTCGTGGCAATCGATCACCGTAAGCGCAGCGATTTGAGCATGTAGCGATTCAAAATTTTCCATCGGGAGAGGCAAGTTTAACATACTTGATGAGAAAGGAAAAGGAATTACAATGCGGGCTATACATTTCTTAACAGGAGCAGACATGATAACGCATTCTTCCGAATTGGCTGGCGAGGTGGCGGTGGTGACGGGCGCGGCGCAGGGCATTGGCGCGGCCATTGCGCGCGCGTTTGCGGCACACGGGGCGCGGGTGGCACTCGCTGATATTCAATTCGCCAAAGCCCAAACGGTGGCCGCCGACATTGGGGCGAGCGGCGGCCAAGCCCAAGCCTTTGAAGTAGACATTTCACAACCCGCCAGCCTGCAGGCGGCCCGGCAATCCATTCGGGCCGCGTGGGGGCCAGTGAGCGTGCTGGTGAACAACGCGGCGGTGATTCCGTTTCAAGATTTTCTGACCATCACTTGGCGTGATTGGGACCGCGCCATTCATAACAACTTAAGCGGCACATTCTATTGCTCGCGCATTTTTCTCGATGATATGCTGGAGCTGGGGCGCGACGGATAGGAAATTCAAGCCAGCAAGCACCAACTTATGCTAAGCGCTAAGCCCCAACTTGTCAAGTACCAATTTGCGCTAACCTCCACCCCGCCACTGCTTAGTGGTCAATGATCACTTTTGTATGGCATTCCTAGAGGTGCGCTCATTCAACAGGCGGAA
>SXGR01231795.1_pt1 | contig 17529 bp, 12 predicted proteins | sample 3174711 | NCBI WGS metagenome assembly SXGR01 (sample SAMN11356860, study PRJNA531348) | freshwater metagenome | isolation source: freshwater sample F1-60 | place: China: Fuxian Lake, Yuxi | collected 2017-12-25
CATCAACCTGAGTCCCAACAAACGAGCGATCAAGCGGACAGTCCGCTGGCGAATACGGCATCAATCGGCAAAGAGAGATTCGTTGACTGAAGTGCCATTGCGCGCTATTACCGCCAATTCGCTTCTGGTCCACACCGCTGCGTGGCGCATCGCGGAGACACTCGCAGATCGCCCGGCCAAACGCGGCCTGACTTTCCGTGAATTGCATCCGCAGCAGGGCCGCGAAGGAATCCCGCCAACGTCGCCGCCACAGGCCAACCGTCTTGGGACACACTTCGAGCCGACCAGCAATCGTCTGGTTGGACTCCTTTTCAAAAGCCATCAAGATGATCTTGGCTCGTCTCACGAGGGATTTTCCCAAGCTCCTGCTGGCCGAGATTTGGTGTCGGATGTCGCTCATCTTCGTCGTCAATTTCGTTTTGACCGCCCTGCCAGACAGACAATCAAGCGGCAACGCCTGATCGAACAAGTCGAAATCACTTTCCGAGACTGGCCGCTCGCGGTTTAATCGAAATGAAACGATTGCGCGTGGTACCAGGGGGAGGCTCAGCATGTCACGAGGTCAAAACAGCGCTCGGCGTCCGGCGACGAAGTTTGCTCACCTGCAAAAGAAGCTCAGCAAGCAGAGCGTTCAGAAGAATCTGCAAGGCCAGCGTGAGGCATTGCGTTCGCGGCCAAAGAAAGGATTGCCATGACCTCGCCGCGCGAAGACCTCAATCGCCTAATCTCCGGATTCTGGATGACGCAAGCCATCTACGTCGTCGTGCGACTGCGCATTCCGGATCTGCTGGCGGCCGGACCGAGAACCGCTGACGAACTCGCGTCCGAGTCTGACTCGCACCCACGGTCGCTGTACCGGTTGCTCCGAGCGCTCTCCAGCAACTGCGTGTTTCACGAGGACACTGACCACCGCTTTTCGTTGACTCCGTTGTCGGAGTGTTTGCGGCGCGACGGGCCCGCCTCGATGGCCGGACTGGCCTGGATGCGCGGCGACTGGCAGTACCGAGCTTGGGGCGACCTGCTGCACAACGTGCAGACCGGCGAGACCGCGTTCAACCACGTCTTCGGTGAACCGCTGTTCGACTTTCTGCGTCACACGCCGGAGAACGCCGCGATCTTCGATCAAGGCATGGTCGGAGTTCACAGCCGTGAAACGGAAGCGATGCTGGCCGCGTTCGATTTCTCCGACATCGATGTTCTGGCCGACATCGGCGGCGGCAACGGGAGCGTGCTGGCGGCGGTGCTCACAAAGAATTCGACGCTCAAGGCAATCCTATTTGACCGAGCCGATGTCATCGATCGCGCGAAAGCGAACCTCGCTCAAACCGGTGTCGCGGACCGTGTGCAGTTCATTGCCGGCGACTTCTTCCACTCGGTGCCGAGCGGAGCCGATGCATACTTTCTGCGACACATCATCCACGATTGGAACGACGACCAGTCGCGCACGATCCTGAAGAACTGCCGAGACGCCATGCCCCGCAACGGCCGGCTGTTGATCGCGGAGTTCGTGCTCCCTGACGGGCCGGAACCGTTCCACGGAAAGTGGTTCGACCTCGCCATGATGACCGTCACCGGGGGGCAGGAGCGAACCGACTCCGAGTACCGCAAGCTGCTCGACGAGTGCGGTTTCGCGTGGCGGCGCGTCGTGCCAACAGCGACAGAGCTGTCGGTGATCGTGGCTTTGACAAGGTGAGGGGTGACGCAGTGAGGAAGCTCACTCAGTAGTTCCAAGTTTGGCATGAGAGGAATCTGCCTTTATCCCGAAGGGATTGCGCCACATAGCCCAGGGTTGCCCGCGAACGCGGGCTACCCTGGGATGTGGTCGACGTGCCCGTTCTACCCCGAAGGGGTTGCGTCATGTGACAAATCCCGATGAAGGAACCCCTTCGGGGTACATCCGCCGTCTTGGTCCCAACCCAGGGTAGCTTGCTGCGCGAGCAACCCTGGGCTATGTGACAAAACTCCTTCGGAGTAAAGACAAACGCAGATCTCCCAAACTTGGAACTACTGTCACTTCACCTTGTCACCCCCTCACCTTGTCACCGTGTCATCCTCCAACTCCGTCCGCCACGCATCGCGAATCAGCGCGACCTTTCGTTCAATTGAGCGGAGCGACAAACCGAGCTTCTCCGCCGTCTCCGGTCGTGAGTCTCCGGCCAGGACACTCAGCGCGACTTGTCGCAGTCGGTCGTCGTCCAGCGATGCCAGCAAGCGTTGCAGTTGGTCGTCGAGTTGAACCATCAATTCGGGTGACGGCTCTGGACTGGGGACGGAATGAAAGCCGTCATGGGCTTTGCGTCCGTCGGAATGCATCGCGAAGACCGAATCACCGCGCACGATGCCGCCGCCGCGTTTTGCTCGTTGAGCGTGTCGGCGTTGGTCGAGCGTTTCCTGGCGAGTGAAGTGTCGCAGCAGCTTCGTGAGATCCTCGCGGCGGAGGTCGTCTCCGAGCCGGCCGTCGCTGACTCCTTGGCACAGTTCGTGGAAGACCGCCAGCGCGACATCTTCTTCGTCGGAGATTCTCCGCTCGTTCGATCCGAGTTGTTGACGAGCTTCGCGGACCAAGGCTCGACAGCAAATTTGCCAAAGGTCCGTCGCGGCCTCTTCGCGGCCTTCGCGGAGTTCCAGGTACAGCCGAGTGACCGAAGCGTCGTCGTCAAACATGCGTGAAACTGCCGAAAAACGGGGCTTTGCGGGCAAGATCGTACTGGTCGTTGCGCGGACTCGTAAGACCGGCCCGACGAATTTCGAGAAACTCGCCGAATCGTTGGCGGGACGCGGTCGCACTTGTCGGTATTAGGTTTGGGAGGGGGCGATTGTGCGCTCGTGTGTGAATCCATCGTCATCCACGAATCTCTCTCGACCCAATGTGCAGTGCCAGAGTGAGGGAGTCACCGCGAACCGATTGCCCGATTGGTTCCGGTCTCCCTCGCTACTGGCGGCTGCTTCGGATCGTTTTCGTCTCGAACACCAAAGGAATTGGTGGAGGAACTCTTGCTCTCAACGGCCTCTGGACGATGAAATCCCGCCATTGGAGAACAATCCCTCTCGAACTCGAAGTCGAGGACATGCGATGTGGAACTCTCTTTTTCGATCCAGCGCGCTGTGCGAATCGCCAAAGTCCAAAGTCGTTTCGCGCGCACACCGCCGCCGTCGGAGATTGTTCGCGGGTGCTGAATGTTTGGAAACGCGCGCACTGCTGAGCGCGACCGGCGCGGATTCGACGCCGGAGTTTGTCCCGTTGACTGACACACCAGCGAATTTGCCAGCGGTGCCGGCCGACATCGTCTTGACTTCAGAGGTGGGTTCCGGCTCGTCATTCCTTTCGGCGGAAATCTTCCATCGCCTCGGCATTGACTTGGGAACAAGTGACAACCTCGGCACGCCGGATTTTTCGGCCGTTTCGTGGCGATCTCCTGTTTCGGATCTGTCTCTCAATTCCGTGCGGTTTCTCGATTCGGAATTCTCTCTGTCCGATGCGGTCATGCAAAGCAATTCGATTCCATTCCCTCTCTACGCGACCAACTCTGGGTTCGGCAGCGCAATCGAGATCAGCAGCGCGATCACACAATTGTCGTTCGATCATTTCTCGCCGACCGTTGAGTTGCGATCTCCGGAGACCGGTCAGGTGGTTGCCGTCGGATCGGGGGCGTCGGTTCAAGACGCCAGCGGCCTAACGATCAATGACGGTAACAGTCCGGCAACGTACGTCCGCACAATCGATGCCGACGGCAGGTCTTATTCCAGACTGGTGTTTGTCACGCGGGCATCGAATTCTGCACCCGTCCCGGAACAACAATCGACGATCAGCGCACCGGGAGTGGTTGTCGCCGAAGCGAACGATTCCGAATCGTCGAATTCCGAGGAACCTGTGGCACGTCCGGATCTGCACGATTTAGAGACCGTTCTCGATGCCGCGAGTGAGCAAAAAATGACTCCGTCACCAACGTCACGGCAGCTTGACTCGCCGCCGAGCTTGGCGGCGGCGACTCGCACTCGCTGGGGCAATTCGACGCGAGTCATTGCCACAAACGGATGGGGCACTCGAACTGGGAACGGCACGCACGACAATTCGGTAACTGCTCAGCCAAGTTCGCTTGCCAACATGAATGATCATCTCGGTGCGGAATCGGACGAGTCATCGGCCGTGCCGATTTTTGAACCGACGACTCGAAACGTGCTTTTGTCGATTTGCCTTCTCGGTTCACTGGCTCGAGCAACCTCTCGGCAGCGACGCCGACTGAAAGCCGCGATCGCGCATTGATTCGCAACCGGCTGCTCTCAGGAGTTTGATATGGCCACGCTGGCGGAAGTCAGCCGATCACGGATGCTCGAATCTGTCTACGACCGGTTCGAAGCGGCCTGGCAGCGCCGCGAAGAGCCGGACATCGAAGAATTTGCCGCCGAGCTGAAAGACGATTCGCACCGCGAGCAAGTGCTGCACGAACTCGCCCTGATCGACTTGGAATATCGCTGGCGGCGAGCAGCATCCGCCCACCGTAGCCCGACCACTTGTGGGTCGGCCGATTCCGTCCCCAATCTGAATCATCCAGGCCACAAGGGCCTGGGCTACGGTTCTACGGGGACCAACTTGCTGTTGTCGCCGTTCGCAGCCAACGGCCGGCCGTTCTTGGAGGACTACATCGAGCGTTGGCCGGAGTTTGGGCCGTTCGATCGTTTGCCAATCTCGGCAATCGTTCACGAGTTTCGCGTTCGTTGCGATGCGGGTGACACCCCCGAACTCGCCGAATACTTCCGCCGTTTCCCGATCCAGGCGAGAGGACTGCACGACGCGCTACAACTCGAAGTCGAAGATCGGCTGAACTCGACGCGGTCCATTCAAGCCACTCAGCCGCTGGAGTCCGCATCCACTGGTCCGATCCACGCCGCGCCGACGAGCAATCAAGACCGCAGTGTGACGCGGCGACTCACACCGGGAGATCAACTTGGTCGTTATCGAATTCTCTGGCCCGTCGGACACGGAGCGATGGGAACCGTGTATCTCGCTTACGATCCCGATCTCGATCGGCAAATTGCGATTAAGGTCCCGTTTCTCGATGGCCCGCACGCCGAACGGCTGACTCAGCGCTTTCGTCGTGAGGCCAAGCTCACCGCGTCGCTGCGGCATCCGAACATCTGCCGAGTGCTCGACGTCGATCGCCAAGGTGGCATCGACTTCCTGACGATGGACTACGTCGACGGCACATCGCTCGAGACCTTGCTCAAGTCCGGTCCGCTGATGCCCCCCGTGCAGGCCGTGCAGATCGTTCGCAAGATCGCGTCGGCGTTGCAAGAGGCTCACGCAGCGGGAGTCATCCATCGCGACGTCAAACCATCGAACATTCTGATCGACCGTCGCGGCGAGCCGGTCCTCACCGACTTCGGACTCGCACGGCGGCCAGAAGTCGACGCCTCGGAACAAACCCGCCCCGGCGAGTGGCTCGGCACGCCGGCCTATATGGCTCCCGAACAGTTCAGCGGCAACTCGGACGACGTGACTCCCGGCTGCGACATCTTCAGCCTCGGAGTCGTGCTGTATCGACTGCTCACTGGCCAGCGACCGTTCGGCGATGGTCATCGCCGCGAAGACATCGCTCAACGCACGCCCCCCGCGATGCCGCACCTGTTGCGAGCGGGACTGTCCGCCAGGCTCTCCAAAGTTTGCCTGCAAGCCCTTCGCTTCGATCCACGTGAGCGATTCAGTTCGGCGGGCGAGTTCGCTTCGGCGCTCGAACCATTTGCGAATGAGCGGCCAGTCGAGCCCAGTCAACACGGTTCCGCAATCGTCGCCGTCCGCCGACGGCGTTCACTGCCGATTCATTTTTTCGTCCGCATCTTGATGCTCTTGTTGGTGGGTTGGTCAGTCGTCGTCGGTGGCTACGCCGCTTGGGTCATGTTCCGCGAAGATGTTCGTCCACCGATCTCGAGACCGACGACCGCATCCACGTCGAATTCAGCCAAGGAGACCACGTTGCGGTTTCTGCCGCGGGTTGAACTGCACGTCCAACGAGCTTCGCAATCGGAAGGCTATCAGGTGCTCGGCCCGGAAATCGGTTCGCTGAAGGATGGCGACAAGATGCAATTCCACGTCACGCTCGATGAGCCGGCATTCGTGGCGTTGTTCTACGTTGATGCGGACGGGGTCGTCTCGCGCCGTTGGCCAATCGTGGGGCACGTTTCCAACGTGCCCGGCCCTCCTTCCGCCGCGTCGAGTGGCGGGCACGTTGAAAAAGTGCCCCACGAAGTCAAAGAGGTTTGGGATCCACCGCTGGCGGCGGCTGGCGAACTGCAAGAAATGCATGTTCTCGGTGACAAGGCTGGCATCGAATTGATTGTCGCGGTCGCTTCCTCGAGACCGTTTGACGAAACATCCCTCTCCGCGATCGAACGATTGCGTTTGAATCCAATCAAGTCCACCGCGGGCTTCAGCTTCGTCGCTCGTCGCGATACACCCAGTGGTGACGAGGCGGAACTCGATTCCACCTCCGCTTCCGTTCGATTGACAACATTGCCGCTGGGAGCCAATCCGCGTCTATTTGGTCTCGCCGCGAACGACAAGACGCGTGCCATCAGCGGCCGTACTTCCACGCAGAAATCCGAATGGCTCGACTGGGAACAATTCGCCGAACGCCTCGCCCACCTCGGCGAGTTCTGCCACGGCTCGGCCTTTCATCACGCGCCCTGACGACGGACCCGGACGTGATCCCCAAACTCACCCGAAGCGCCAGCGAGGGCGAACGCTTCACGGATTACCGATCACGGGATGGTCGATGGCATTATCGTCATCGATTGGAACGCTCGCCCTCGCTGGCGCGTCGGGTTAGTTTGGGGACGCTGGTGACATGGCTTGTGATGGCACTGATCGCCGTGACTGCGCGCGCGGCGGACGATCCGCGCACCCTCGAGGTCACTGCCAACGCACACGTCCAACAGGGCCGCTGGTCCGAGGCGGAGACGGCATTTCTCGAACTGCTCGCCGCCGTCGAACGACAATCGAAACCGACAACCGAGTCGGAACGTCAAAGGTTGCGTTGCTGGAACCAACTCGAACAGCTCGCTCGAAGAACCGGACGCCCGGACGATGCGTTGCGGTTCGCGTTGATGACTCGCGAAGCGATCTCTCGTTCGGCCGACGACGATTTGCGAAACCTCAACTTGCTGCAAATCGCCGAATACCAACTCGCGCTCGGTGAGGACATTGAGGCGAGAACGACTCTCAGCAGTTTACTCGCTGACAAGAGCCTCTTGCTGAAGACGCTTCCGAAACTGCGAGCGCAGTATCTGCTCGGTGTGGTCGAGCACCGAACTGGCAACGTCGCCGCCGCGCGAACGAACTGGCAACTCTCAGAGCAGTCGATCACTCCGTTGCTCAATCGGCATCGCAAGACGCCGTTTCTGTCCCCGTCGGATTGGCTCGACCTGCAGCAACGGCTCATTGCGATTTGCGAAGCTCAACGACGTGACGCCGAGGCCAAAGCCCTGATTGACGAATTCGTTGGGCGGTTCACTCCGCCAAATCGGCAGAGTGAGAAGGCGTCCGACGAGGCGCGCAACGACTCGCCGCGATTTCAAGCGTGGCTCAGTCTCGCGCGTCACGCGCGGTTACGAAAAGACTCCGCAGCCATCGCCCGACATCTTCGCAACGCTCTAGAACACACCCAACGGGTTTCAGCACCGGAACAAGCCACCGCAATTCGATGGCTGGCGACCGTTCTCGAAGACGGCGATTTGCCGGCCGCCGAACAGTTACTCCGCCAATCTCTCGCTGCTTACGAAGCGGCCGACCAGGTTCGAGAACAGCTCCGCTCACTTCTGCAACTCGCGACGATTCGCCGATCGCTCGGTGATCTCGCCGACGCCGAGCGACTGCTGCGAACCGCCATCGAGCTGGCCGATCAGCGGCTGTCCGTGGATGACCTGGATCGTCCGCTCGCGAAGCGACAACTCGCGGCGCTGTTGCCATCCGCAGGCCGATTCCGTGAGGCGATCGCGCTCAATCAGCAGATTTTGGACGACGCTCAACAGCGCGGGACAAGCGGTGACCGCTTACGAGCCGACGTGCTGCTCAACCTCGCAATCATTGACCGCAATCAAGGTCTCACGGAATCCGCCGCCGACAAAGCGCAGCAAGCGGCGCGTGCGATCGAATCGGTGTTCGGCTCCGACGCTTGGCCGCTGGCGGCCGTTCACAACGTTCAGTCGGCGATCCAGCGCGATCTCGGCCAGGCCGACGACGCGGCTCGGCACGCTCGGACCGTGCTACGGCTCTGCCAACAACATGGCAAGAACCAGAATCCCGAAGCGGCGACGGCGTTTCAGCAACTCGGCTCGCTCGCCGCGCGGAAGAGTGATTTCGCCACAGCGACGACGCATTGGAAATCCGCCGCCGAAATCTTTCGCTCGCGTGGTCAGACCGCGCGCGAGGCGCACGTTCTCAGCTTGCTCGGCGGAGTGGCCTTCAAATCGAACGATCGCGATCTCGCTGCTGCGGCACTCGATCACGCTGAGCAGCTACTTGGTCAACGCTCTGCATCGCCGCTCGATCTCTACGTCGTCCTGGCCAATCAAGCCGTACGTCGCGCCCACGACGGCGACCTCGCCGAAGCGATCCGACTCTTGCAGCAAGCGGTCGAGATCGCCGAATCCGCTCGCACAGAAACCGCCGGCGATGCCGAAGTGGGCCGAGCACGATTCTTCGCACAATTTGCTCCGGCCTTTGAGCGACTGATCGACTGGCATTTGCAATCCGGGCAGACCGCCGAAGCGTTCCTCGCCGCCGAGCAGTCGCGCAGCCGCACGTTTCTTGACCAATTGCAACTTGCTGGCATCGACCTGAAAGCAACGCTGCCCCCAGAAACTCAACAACGCCTGCTGCCACAAGAGCGGTCGCTCGCCCAACGACAGCAGCAACTGCGAAACGAGTTGGCGAGCGAGAAGACTTCACTGCGCGACAGCTCGGCCGTGCCGGAAGAGTCAGGCGCTCAACGACAGCGCGACCTGGACCAAAACGAACGGGACTACGCGAGAATCTGGCAAGCGATCCGCGATGCGAGTCCGATCTACAACCAACTCCTCGCCGGCCGCGATTCGCTGTGCGACCTCGCGCGCGTGCAACACGAGTTGCTGTCACCCGACACGGTGTTGCTGTTCTATCAAATTGGCAGTCAAAACAGTTCTGTGTGGATCATCGGCGGTGATCCAGACACGATCGAGGTCATCCCGCTGCAAATCAGCCAAGCGTTGCCCGCACTGCAATTCCGAGATGCTGAAACCAAGCCGACGCGCGGCATTGCCGGCCATCTCTCCGTCGATAAAGGACTGCTGCGTCACGGACTGGACCCGATCCCGCCGGGGCCGGTAACGCGTGACGTCGCCTCGCGGCTCGTCACTTGGTATCTCGCCGCCACGGTCCCGTTTACGCCGAGTCACTCGCGCGGACTCTCCGGCACCGTTGCCACCGTGAAAGGAGAAGCGATTCAGGCAAGCTCATTGACGCTGGTGGCTGAGACGCTGCTGCCTCCGCCCATTCGCGCCGCAATCCAGCGTCGACAACCCAAACGGCTCGTCATTGTGCCGGATGCCGCTCTGCATCAACTCCCCTTCGAGGCTTTGCTGCTGTCTGCCGGAGCGCGCACGAACTACGTCCTCGACGAGTGGCCCCCGATCACATACGCCCCCTCGGCAACGGTGCTGTCGCATTTGGCTCGACGGGCCGCGCCCGCGATGAACACCGAACGGCGGTTGCTGCTCGTCGGCTATTCGCCGTCGGAGTCCTCCGGCACTTCGCCGCTGCCAGGCGTCGCGACCGAGTGCCGCCGCATCGCAACGGCGTGGCCACAACCGGTGACGAAGCTGCTCGATCAAGAGGCGAACACATCGCACGTCACGAGACAACTTCCGATTCACCCAATCGTGCATTTGGCCACGCACGGCTTCGTCAACGAGCAGACCGACAACCTTTTCGGAGGCTTGTTGCTCGCACCCGATGCGGACGGAGATGACTCGCTGAGTTACCTCGACATCCTGCGAACGGACCTCACCGGCTGCGAGTTGGCGGTCCTCAGTGCGTGCCAAACCAGCGTCGGCCCCGAACGCCCGATGGAGGCGAGCACCTCGTTGGCTCAAGCGTTTCTGGCGGCGGGCGCGCGGCAAGTCGTCGCGAGCTTGTGGCACGTTTCGGACGACAGCACCTCCGAATTGATGACCGATTTTTACAAACGGCTCGCCGAGGATGCCGCCAAGGGACGTTCCTTGAGAGTTGCCGAATCTCTCCACGCGGCGAAGCGTCAACTACGGCAGTCCGCCGATTGGAACTCTCCGGCACACTGGGCCAGCTTCGTGTTCGTCGGCCCGGCAAAGTGATCTGCACGCGGCATGAATTGAGTGTGATTCTGGAGCCGCGCCCACGATCATCCCGTACTGAGACCGACTCTCGCATCGGGATCACATCTCAGTTGGCAAAAATCATCGGAGGTTGCTGTCTGAGCCGGTAGACCGCTCGCTGGGCACCACTACAATCCGCTGCTTGTTCGTCCTCAAAAGACAAAACCATCAGCCGCGAGCCGGCGCATTTCAGGAGCAGCAATCATGCAAGGATCTCAAAAGGTCATCGACGCCCTCAACGCGGGGTTGACCATCGAATTGACCGCCATCAACCAGTACTTCGTCCAAGCGAAGATGTGTAAAAACTGGGGCTTGAACAAGCTCGCTGCCAAGCACTACGTCGAATCCATGGGCGAGATGAAGCACGCCGAAATGCTCATCGACCGCATTCTCTTTCTGGAGGGCGTGCCGGAGATCGCTCGATACGACGTCATTCGCGTCGGCACCGACGTCCCGGAACAGTTTGACTACGACCTGGCTCTCGAATCCAGCGGAGTCAAGGCGTACAACGCGGCGGTCACCTTGTGCATCGCCGAGAACGACGGTGGCAGTCGCGACCTGCTGGAGAAAATCCTGGTCGAGTCCGAAGAGCATGTGGACTGGCTCGAAACCCAGATCGACCTGATCAAGCGGCTCGGCCTGCAGAATTACCTGCTCACGCAAGTCGGCGAAGAAGCGGCCGGCGGACACTGAGTACGGATCAGTCCTCGGATGGCTCGATGGCAAGCCGTGCAGCCAGTGCCGGCCCCGGTCATTCGCATCACACATCGAAGTGACGGCTCATCGGAGGTCACGATCGCGGATTCCACCTCCGCCTGAGTGACTTTCAGGCAGTGGCAGATCACTTCTTCGGAGCAGAATCGTTCTTCGTGCATCGCTGGACGACTGGCGTCGCCTCCGTGAGATTGAATCTCAGTTCGCGACAACATCGTAGCCTGGAGTAGGTCAGCGTCAACCGTCTCGTTGTCCGATGTCCGGGAAACGGCTGAGAGTTCGCTCTGCCAAGGACTTATGTGCCGCCGCCATGACCTTCGGAAAATGCGTCCAGCGGAAACTTCCACGTGCGGGCCCCATCGTGGGTGAACGCCAACAACCCAGATGACTCGGTCGATTGCCAAACGTGATACACCCGCACGGCGTCCACCGCAGGCCTGCTGGTCGCGAAGGAATTCACTTTGTGCTTCTTGGACGAACGAATGGTCTCCGTCTGTCGCCAGCGCTCTTTGCCCGTCTTCGCGTCGCTGACGCCCGATCCATTGGGACCCTGAAAGCGAGTCCATTTCTGGGCCATTCCGTCCGAAGTCATCGCCAAGTCTGTGGTCAGTACCACCACGCGAACGAACAACGGACACGTCGAAAACATCACTTGGCCTCTCATTGTACCGGTCATGGGTCAGAATGACCCCGGCTGTGGCGCACGCGGCTCGCGTGCGATTCGCTCAGACAATACTCGCGTCTCGCTGCGGCTGCCATTGGCCGTATGTTCTTCCCATCACAGAGCCGTCTTGACGTCTTCGAGGTCGGCGAAATCGACCAGCACATCACCAGTAAATTGGAAGAACCAATCGGTGTCGGTATCGCCGGTCAGACTGTCTGCCGCGTTGGCGTCGTTTTTCACCGTCGTGCTGTTGAGCTTGTTCGTGCCGTTCAACCCACCGCCATTTCGCAAGTTGGTTTGACGAGTGGCCAAACTCTCGGCACTGGTCCATTCTGCCATGATCGCTGTCAGCGCGGCGGGCGTATTAATCGACGTGGTAATCGTGCCGCCGATCAAGATGTCGTCGCCGGCACCACCGTAGAGATTGTCGATTCCCGTTCCACCGACCAGCAGATCGCGACCGCCTCCACCGATGAGCGAATCATTCTTCGTGCCGCCAACCAGCACATCGTCACCATTGCCGCCTTGCAGAGTGACCGTGCCGAGCGTGAAGGCGTTCGTGCGAATCACATTGGCCGAATCGCCGCCCGTGAGGTTGGCAGTTTCAATGCTACTGAGCTTCAGTGTGCCGAAGCCGGTCGTCACGAGCGAGGAGTTGCTCAACGTCATGTTGGCGTCTCGAGTGGCGAAGAGCGTGTCGATACCGTTGCTGCCGGCGAGCGTACCGATGCCCGTCCAACCATCGACCGTGAAGGTGTTGTTTCCTGCGCCACCGGTGAGCGTCGCTTTCGTGAAGCCACTCAGCGCGACGTTCAAGCCGTCGCTGGTTTGTAACGACGAGTTCGACAACAGGAAGTTCGCGTTCTTGCTGGCCACGATGGTGTCGGTCGAGCCTCCGCCACCAATGAAGTTTCCAGCACCGGTCCAACCGCTGACGGTGAAGGAGTTGGAACTCGTGCCGCCGGTCAGATTGGCGACCTGCAAATTCGCCAAAGTGTCGGTACCGGCCCCGATCAGTTTGGTATTGGTCAGCGTGAATTTTACGTTGCCCGATTCGATCAACGTGTTGGTGCCAGTGCCGCCATCGAGTGAGTCATTTCCCTTGTCGCCTCGCAAGGTGTCGTTGCCCATTCCGGCGTTGAGCGTGTCCGCGCTGGCCGCCCCATTGAGCACGTCGTCGCCAGTTCCGCCGAGTTGCAGTGCGGGGCGTGCGGCCAAGTTGGACGAGTTGACAATGTTGACCATGTCGTTGTCATCATGAGTCCGCACGCGGAATTGAGCCGTCGAGTTATAGGCGTAGGAGTACATCGCGCTGATCGAACCACTCAGGCCGAGTGTCACATTGCCTGTTTTCGTGGCCGGATAAGTGAGCGTGACTGTGTCCGCAGCAGCGCCACCGTGGACGTGGATTGTGGACGTGGTCGCGTAGGCTCCGACGAACGGAACCGTGTTGTCCTCGTTCACTGGATCAAAGTCGTTTTCGATGATCGCGTTGCTTGGATCGGCCACAGCCAGGATGAAATAGTCACTGCCGACTTCCGGCTTCCAGGCACCGGGAAGAAGTACCTGCGAGCCGATCGTGAAAGTGAGCGTGTGCGAACCGACTGCCAAGTCCGTCGCGTTGCTGATCGTGACGGTACTCAGGATGGTGTCTGTGTCGTCGGCCAGCGTGTCCGTCGATTGCAGGAACCGCAGGCTGATTGGACTGGTGACGGGCAAATTGATGATGTGGTACTGGACGGTCAGTGTTGTCTTGCCGTCGGCGGTGACGGAGTCCAGCACGATGTCGGGCACGTTCGGGTTCTGAACCGTCACGGCGGCTGAGCGCAGGTCGCTCGTGAAGCTCTGCGCGTACAAGGTTTCGCCGATGTTTGCGATTGCTCTGGCGAGCAATCGCGCCTGCCCCACCAGCCAATCGCTGGAAGACCCTGCCCACGTCCACCCGTCCGCTCCATTCGTGTCTGTCCCCAGTAGTTCGTCAGACTCTGCGGCTCCGTTGTTGTTCGCGTCCCGATAGAACACCACGCGATTGACCGAATCCGTGATGGCATTCGCTTCCAGGGTTGCTACCAGCGAGACTTCATCCAACGGGGTCGTGATATCTGGCGAGGCGGTTAGCAAGCTGATCACGGGAAAGACGGGAGCGTCTTGCACATTCAGAACGGTCGAGACCCAATTGCCGCGTCTGAAGTCAGAGTCGGATTCGGTCGGTCTGGCCAGAATAGTCACCGGCCCGATAGGCCATTCGTCCGTGGGAAAGTTGACCCAACTCCAACCGTTGGTGCCATCGAAGTCAGGGGACAGTCGCTCGTCCACCGACGTTGAAAAGCCATCCGGGTTGAGATCAACAACTCCGTTGTTGTTGATGTCACGATAAAACTCGACGTAGGTGACTCGCCCCGTGACCTCGTTGGCACGAACCGTGGCGAACTGAAAGCGAGCCGTCGAACTCGGGTTCGCGCTCAAAAAACCAATCGCCGGTTGAGTGGGAGGCGTGAAGGCCGTCACGTTCACAATCGTCGAAATCCAGCCGCTGACAGCCCCGCTGTTGTCGATCACCCGTGCCAAAACGGTAACCGGTCCAACGGGCCAGCCAGTCGTTTCCGTTCCCTTCGACCAGCCGTTTGAACTGTAAACATCGGTGCCCAGCAGTTCGTCTGCCGTGCCGACACCATCGCGATTCACGTCGCGATAGAACTCGACGCTCGTCACGAGACCAGTCACCGCCGTCGCGACCAAGTCCACATACTGCGTTTGTCGCACGGGATTCGGACTGGCGGTCAGCGTGCCGATCGTCGGAGCGGGTGTCTCGCGTGATTCCACTTTGCCGCGAATCGAAATCGTGAACGGGGCTTCGTCGGGATCATTGTTCGGGATGCGGATGACACCGACCTTGAAACCGGACGAGACGTTGTTGAGTTGGACAATGAATGTCGCGGAAGTGCCCGGTTCCAGACTCTGGCTCGACAAACTGTTGAGCGTGTAGCCCGCCGGCAGTTCGATGTTGCCCAGCGTCAAGGGAGCGGTCCCTTCGTTGCGAACGGTAAAGAGTCGATACGGCTCACTCTGTCCTTCCTCGACCGTGCCGAAGTCAATCGCCGAGGAACCACCATTGATCAGGTTCGTCGCCCCTTGAAGTACCGTGATCTCAGGTGCGGCGACTGCGCTCGCGACGACACTGCCACGAATCCCAATCAGAAACGGATTCTCGTCCGAGTCGTTGCTCGCGATCGTGATGTTGCCGGACTTTGAACCCAGCGTGGTGCTGTCCATTCTGACGGTCAACGTGTCCGCCCCGCCGGGGACCAAGCTCGTCGACAGTCCATCAACCAGCGTGAAGCCAACCGGAAGCTCGCCAATGCTCAACCCCGTCAGCGTCGCATTGCCCGCGTTCAGAACCGTGAAACTCCGAGTTGAACCACTCCCGTTTTGACTGATGGTTCCAAAGTCGATTGGCGTCGCTGAGCCGTTATTCAATCCGCCACCGCTTTGCAGAACGGCGATGTCCGGCACCTGCGCCGCCGGGACAGGCAGGCTGAAGTCCAGCCGATACGCCCCCGTTCGCTCCGCAACATTCAACGACCAATAAGCCCCGGCGCGGACGTAGTAGGTTTCGCCTCTGACGACCTGTCGCCGAACCGTTTCCGATCCTCGGCTCCGTGTCGCGTCGGCCGGTAGGCCGATCACGTTCCGCGCCTCATCGTAGAGAACCAACTGGCTATCGAGGCTGCTTCCCGGTGCCGCAGTCTGAGTGATCGCCAGATTCCCGCTTCGCGGTGCTGTGAATCGAAACAGGTCGGTGTCACCGTTTGTTTCAATTCTGCCATCAAAGGCCCACGATCCCGACGCCAGTGCGACCGCCGAACTGGCTCCTTGAAACGTATCGGCGACGTCGTCTGCACTGCTCCCACCGGCTGGGATGGTTTGCAGAAGTGACCACTGGAAGCCGAGATTAACCGCTCCAGGCGACAGTGTGATCGGCTGATTGGCCGCGTCCTTCACCGCGACGTTACTGTAAAGACCCGGCCGTCTCGATCGAGGAAAGTCCTTTGGACGTTCAAAACTGGATCACGATAAAATGCGGTTCCATTTCGGCCTGCCAAGTCGATCGTCCACTGATACCAATCGTGTACCTCGGCGTGATTCAAACCGCTCGTGTTGCCTTCGCGCCCATTCCAACTCTGAAGCTGGGAGTTCAGATTGACGTTCACGCTACCCACGATCACCTGACCTTCGAGATTCAACAGACCGGGCAACGTCTGATAGTAGTTGTCTGCAAAATCGACGAACGAATTTGCGACGGTCACAGGTGGGTCGGAGTATTGGAAAGTCGCCAGAATGACGGGTGGTAATCCCTCGCCAGATTTCACCGGGTGAGGATCAAGAGTTGTCATTTGCACAAAACCGATCTTTGACCTGGTTTGGTCGTTGAGCTCCGTCGATAGGCGTTCGATCACCTCGCTGTTGACCACGGCACCACGGCTATGGCCGATGAAGTGTAGATTGAGAGGTTCAGTAGTCTCTGGAGCCACCAGCCGCGCAACGATTGTGTTGAAGAGAAACACTCCAGCCGCTTCAGCCCAACTATTTGAGTCCATCTGCGAGCGAAAGGGACCTGAGTACGCGGAAGTGTTGTTGCTTTGATCGGACCAGTCCAACAACAAGAATGGCCCGTTCCCGCCGCCGCTTAACGGTTGATCGAAATTAACCTTTGACGAACGAATCTCTGCCGCGCCATTGACACGCTCATCCGCAGGTAATCGGTCGTTGATGGCAGTTGCCATGTCATATGCCCAGTCGGGAAATCCGGCACCAATAAACGCGAACCCGTGCGTGATCACAAACAAATCGTTCGTCAGCAGGATTCGGTCTTCGAGTTGCTGGCAATAACACGCTGGTTGAGTTGTCCGCTGCCGTCTGGCTGAATGTTGCGGCTGTCGCAAACGTCGGCGTGACAGATGTGACTTCAATGTTCCGAACCAATTACTCAATCGCATTTCAAATCCCTCTCAGAGACTAACCTTGAAACGGTGATACCGCCGAATTGGGGATCGCCCCAATTACGGTTTGGGTTCGCCGGCGCTCACGACATACTTGTCAAGCATCATTTCCAGTGACATGGAAACGGCGTCGATGCCCGAACCGGTTTGCGTCCATTCCAAAAACGTGCCGATTTCGATTCCACGCTCACATGCCTCTTCACGCAGCACGCTCGCCATATAGGCTGCGAGACCTTCCAATCGGGCATGAAGTTCATCGGGGTTGCAAGTCAGTCGATCACTCATGTTGAGACCACTCGAATTCTGCGGATCACTACGCCGTTCGACGACGCAAGGCGTATCACCGGATCCGACCGTTTGCTGTTACTTGCTGAGGCGTGGGTATTCATATTCCTCGACATCCAGACGCTTCGGATCGGCCAACTCCTTCAACAGCGGCTTGAGAATCTTGTCGAGGTTTTCCTTCGCATTATCTACACCGTGCTCGAACGTCATTTCCTTTGGCGGACGTTCTTTACCAAAGTCCTTCGGAAATTGAAGTTGGCGCTCGCTCATCTCAAACGCAACGGTTCTGAACAAAGCAGAAGTAGAGGAAAAGATCGCTGGGACGTTCTCATTGGGTGTGTTGTGGAAAGGCCCTTTGGGAATGGAGTCCCAGCGATGTGTGCGCAGATTAAGTTTGACGAACGTGTTCGGATAGAGGAGTTGCGAGGCGAGAAGTTCTCACAGGCGGAGATCGCGCGAGCGTTGAGGCGCGATCCCGGTTCG
>SXGR01488089.1_pt1 | contig 17523 bp, 28 predicted proteins | sample 3174711 | NCBI WGS metagenome assembly SXGR01 (sample SAMN11356860, study PRJNA531348) | freshwater metagenome | isolation source: freshwater sample F1-60 | place: China: Fuxian Lake, Yuxi | collected 2017-12-25
GCTTCCGAGGCCGGTCTCTACTCAAAGAATCCGGCGGCCGACGAGCTGCGAGAGCGCGAGCGATCATCGAGCCGTCACCACTTCCGACCGTTGACGTTCGCCGATCCCTCGACACCGAACCCGGTTCGAGCACGCCACGCGTCGACCGACTCGGCCTGACGCGACGAGTTGCACGAGGCATGGGCGGGCCGGAGGTTCGCGAGGGCATCACTCCCACCTTTCGACCGAGGCACCAGGTGGTCGGCGGTGGTGGCCCCGGTGGTGCCGCATAGGTGGCAGCGGGTGCCGTACGTCGCGAGCACCAGGCGCGTCAGCATCACAGCTCGCCGACCACCCCACCCGCTACGGCCGGGCATGGTGTACCCCTCGGCCGGTGGTGCGGCGGTGCCGGCGGCGTGCCCAGCGGGTGACGTGCACCCCGGCCAGCACGAGCAGCACCACCACCGACCAGACCCACGACAGGACCAGGACCACAATGGTCACGTGGATCACCTCGACGGCAGTCACGCCGGCCCCTCGGCCACGGCCTCCAAGGCGCGGCGGGTCATCTTCGACTGTCCAGTCGACGCCTTCGACAGCCACAGCCCGCCACGGATCACGCCTATGTCGCCCCGGTCGAGGGCGTCGGCGGCGCACTCGCGGACCACCGGACATTCCAGGCAGTACCAGCGAGCCACCTTGCGGCGCTCGGCCACCGACATGGCCGGCAGGTCGTACGGCGGCCACTCACGGCCAAGACAGTCCGCCCGGTCGCGCCAGCTCATGCCCCGGCCTCGTCGGTGTCGGGCTTGCGGTGTCGGCCGCCGGGCTCGTCGGTGTCCTCGACCCACCACGCCGGCGGGCCGAGCGGGGCCGGCGCGTCGGCGACGGGCTCGGCGGGCGGCTCGACCACCGGGGCCGGCGGGGTGGTGCCGGCGTCGGCGGGGTCGGTGGTGACGGTCTCGCCGGGAGCGGTGACCACGCCGGCGTCGGCGATGTCCCGGAGCACGGCGCGCGTGCGGTCGGGGTCGGCGATCGCGGCGGGCACGACCAGCTCGGCGAGTTCGGCGGCGAGTCCCACGCCGAGTAGGTCGTCGTCGCCCTCGGGCTCGTCGGTCGGGTCGCCGGCGGGCGGCGGCGTGGTGGCGACGCCGGTGTCGCGTGCGTCGACCTCGACGGCGATCGCCTCGCGTACGTCCATGAGGGCGATGTCGAACGAGTCGGCGGCGGTCGCGAGGTCGCGCGGCACGTGTCGGAGCGCGTCGGTTAGGTCGGCGGCCTTGAGCCACAAGTGCAGCAGCTGGAGACGGTCGGTGATCCCTTCGAGTTCGCGGGCCAGCAGCGTGAGCGTGGGCAGGGTGAATGTCATGTCGAGGTTCCTTTACGAGTCGAGGGCGGCGGGGCGGCGGGAGCACAGCGCCCGGAGCTTGTCGGGATCGTCCTTGGCGAGGAAGTGGTACGCCTTCCACGTGAGGAAGTTCGGCTTAGGTCCGAACTCGGCGGTGAGGGCCCGTGTCCTCTCGGTCGTCCCGGACGGGCTCGCGGTCTTACGTTGTGTTCGAGTGCGGCGCTTACTCATCGAGGTTTCCTATCGCTCGGCGGTGGGTAGCGGGGTGGTGGGTCGCTGTAGGTGCACTTCTCCCGGAGCAGCCCTAGGTCACCCGGCTTTCGCCGATAAGTTCCTCCCACGCTCGCCGCTACCAGCACCTCTAGCCCTCCCGGTTTGGGAGAGCAGTCGGTATTCCATCGGTCCCCCCTGCGCTGGCCTGCGGCGGTGGAGCGATGCGGACGGGCGAGGCGTCCAGGACCCGCTACGGGGTCAATGTGGGCATTCGATACTCGCCTGCGGTCGGTTAACGTCGGACTCGCAACATAGCGACGGTGCGTGCAGCGTGACCGGGTGCCACGTGCTCGCGGGCGTGGTCAGGCTGGGGCATCACCCCGGCCCTCGATGTCGAACAGGCCGGCCTCGTGCCCGGCGGTCACCTCGTGTACGCACTCGGCGCACACGGGGTCACCAGCGGGCACGTGGCCGGCCTGGAACTTGCGGTCACACACGCGGCACCGGACGTTCGAGGCCGGGAACGACCTCGGATGCCAGGGGCGCGAGTAGTCGAGGCTCATCGGTTCACCTCGGCCCGGAGGGCGGACGTGTACGCGATCGCGGCGGACGAGAGCGCGAGTAGCGCCTCGGTCGGGTCGGCGTGCACGTCACCGTCAGCCTTGGCGGCCTCGGTCTCGGCATGGGCGAACCCGCGCGCGGCGACGCGGAGGGCGCGGAGGGCGTCGGCGGAACTCACCGCTTGACCCCGGCCCTCTCGGCGGCGAACGCGTCGATGGTCTCGGGATCGAACAGGTAAGCGCCGCGCGGGCCGGGGGCCTGCGCGGCGGGATGAAGCTCGCCGCGATAGACGAGGCGAGCCACCGTGCGCGTGGTGCACCGCAATCTCGCGGCCACGTCGGCGGAAGTGATGAGTTCCATGGGAGCGAGATTAGATCATTGTCTAACGAGAGTCCAGCAGTTCCGGGACAGACTAATTACGCGCCTGTAGTTTCTTGCCCCTGACCTGCATCTTGTCTAGGGTTGGTCATATGACCACAGCGAGCGCACAAGGCTTCATACCGGCAATTGACCTACCGGTGCGGCTGATGATCGCCCGGAACCACGCGGGCATGACTCAGCGTCAGATGGCGGAAGCGATCGGCATCGGTCGCGCCACCGTGGCGAACTACGAGGCGGGGAAGATGGTCCGTCGAGCCCCGGTCATGGCGTGGGCACTGGCGACGGGCGTCGATGTGAAGTGGCTTATGACGGGGGAAGCCCCACCGTCTGATGACGATGGGGCTTCCGGTGTTGTGCGCCCGAAGGGATTCGAACCCCTAACCTCTTGCTCTGGCGAGGACCAGGCGGTGACCTGGATCGATGAGTACCGGGACCGCCGGTGGGTTAGTAGCCCGGTCGAGGCTGTCCCGGCCGTGGCGCGGATGGTCGGTTAAGGTCCTTAAGCCATGAACACACGTCCAGTCCCGGCCGCGTGGGTGGCGGCCGTTGATGAGTTTCTGACAGCACTACGCGCCGGCGGGACGCCGGCCACAACGGCAGCCACGCGGCGCGCGCACTTGCACCGGGTGGCGCGCGGGCTCGGCGGGTCCCCGTGGCAGGTCGACGGGGATCGTCTGGTGGCGTGGTGCGGCCGGCAGGATTGGGCGACCGAGACCAGGCGCGGGGTGCGCGGATCGTTGCTCGCGTTCTATCGGTGGGCGGTGGCGGCCGGGCGCACCGAGACGAACCCGGCCGCGGCGCTACCGACTGTGCGGCCGGCCCCGCCGTGTCCCCGGCCCGCCGGTGAATCCGAGTACGCGCGGGCGTTGCTCGCGGCACGCAAGCCGGCGCACCGGCTCATGCTGCGTCTCGCGGCCGAGGCGGGCCTGCGACGGGCCGAGGTCGCCGCCGTGCACTCGCGCGATCTGGTCGAGGACCTTGAGGGCTGGTCGTTGTGGGTCCACGGCAAGGGCGGCCGGGACCGGTTGGTGCCGTTGTCTGCCTCGCTCGCGGCCGAGCTGCGCGGCCACGTCGAGCGCGGGTTCCTGTTCCCCGGTGCGGCCGGCGGGCACCTGTCGCCGAGGTGGGTCGGGAAGATCGTCGCCGACCTGTTGCCCGGCGAGACGACCATGCACCAGCTGCGGCACCGGTTCGCCACGCGGGCGTACGGCGTGGACCGGGACACGTTCACCGTGCAGCAGCTACTCGGACACGCCTCGCCCGCCACGACGCGGCGTTATGTCGTGGTGCCCGATGACCGGCTGCGGGCCACGGTGAACGCGATAGGGTCGGCGGCATGAGTCGCGTCCTCGTCGCCGTCGTCCTGGTCCTCAGCCTCGCCGGGTGTGGGTCGACCGAGCCCGGACCTGAGTGTGTGCCGGTGCCGGCCGACACGGTTGACTCGATCGCAGGGGGCGACACCCATTCGTTCGAGCCAACCGGCCGAGCCGGGGCGGTCCGCGCCGGAGACGACGGTTACGTGGTTGCCGTCGAGGCGGCCGGTCGCTACGGGGACGATCCTGTCGTTGGGGTGTGGTGGACACCCGACGTGAACGACCCGGGCCCGATCATGCACCTCGACGCGATGGCCCGCACGTTGTCCAACTGGCCCCAGGGGCCGATCCCGAACGGCCACAAGCTGATCGGCCAGGCCAGAGAGTGCGTCAGCGGTTGACCCGACCGGAGTAGCCGAGGCACCGGTACGGCCACCCCTCGGGGCCGGCGGCCGAGGCGTGGGTGTTCCACTGGGACACCACGACCTTGAACCCGCCGGCGACGCCGAGGCGCGATCCCGGCACCACGTACCCGCCATAGGGTTGTGCGCAGATGTTGAGCAGTCCATCGGCCTCCCACGGCCCGTTCTGCGCGTGGACCACGCGGGGCATGTATCGGAAGTCGGAGGTCGGCCCGTCGCGGAGTACGTGGGTGACGATCTGCCCGGCGGCGGCGTCGAACCCGGTCAGGCACCAGGTGCCGTCCACGATGCGCAGGTTCAGCTCGCCCCACTTACCGCCGACGATCTCGCCGGGCACGTCGCCGACCTGGCCCCATTGCCACCGGCCGTTCTTGAACGTCCACGGTTGCCACTCGCCGAGTTGCCACATGCGGTCCCAGCGGGAGCGCCACAGGATGATGCCCTTGTCCCGCTGGAACCCGGTCGACATGACGTAGACGTAGCCGTCTGCCGGGTTGTACTCCATCGTCCAGAGCTGACGTTTACCGCCGTCCCAGCCGGCGTCCATGGTGAACCCGGCGTGTCCCCAGGTGGTGCCGTTGTCGGTGGAGCGCCACAGCTCGGTCCACACGACGTTGCCGAGCCCCTTGTTGACCATGACGTGCAGGACCAGGGCCCCGTCCGGCAGGCGCACCACGTCGGAGGGCAGGACGGTCGAGAACGTCGGGTTGTTGTGCGGGTAGTCCCAGAACTGCCGGGCCCACCTCGGATCGGTGCCGGCGGCCTGGTCGAACACGGGCAGCCCGTCGCCGCCGATCGTGCCTCGCAGTCCGACCGGGGAGCGCCACGCGCCGACGCCGACCCGATCGCCGTCGAACGTGTCGCCGAACACGGCCAGGACCCGGCCGTTACCGAGGTCCCGGAGGATGCCGAGGTCAGTCGCCCCGCATCCCCAGGCGCCGGTTTCTGCCGGGCCGGTCAGTGTTCTCGTGCGGATTGCCATGGTGGTTCCTTTCGGGTGGGGTTACTGGTAGGCGATGAGGGTTGCCGAGAGACGTGGCCAGGACTCGCCGCCGAACCACGTGTTGCCGATCGTCTTGTTCGAGCCCGATCCCTGGTAGACGGCGAACCGGAGCACGTCGCCGGCGTTGAGGGCGACCTCGGTGGTGATGTTGATGGGGCCGGCGTTGTTCGATCCGGGGCCGGTCGTGGCGGCGAGGTTGGTCCGGGTGCTGATGCGGGTCCGGGAGAGCACGCCGGCGGTGTTGAACGGGGTCGCCTCGTTGTAGACCGCGTTACCGGTGACGCGGTAGATGCCCTTGACCGGCACGGTGAGCGCGCCGGCGGTCCCGGACCAGGTTTTGCCGGACGGGGCGAGCGAGTACAGCGTCGTGGTCAGCTGTAGGTCGGTGTCGACGGCGTTCGGGATCGTCTGGTTCGTGGTGCGGGTGATCGTCGCGGTGACCGGCGGCGGGACCGGGCCGGTGGCCGGCAGCTCGCGCATGGCCTTCTCGAGCGCCTCGGCGAGCGCGCGCATGGTCGCCGCGCCGTCGCGGATCGGGTCCGAGGCGTCGGGGTAGGGCAGCCCGTAGAGCGGTGTGTAGCTGGTCATCGGTCGGGGTCCTCTCAGGCGGTGCGGATAGCGGGGTCGCGGATGAACCACGTGTCGCCCCACGTGACGGGATCGGCGAACCGGCGGGCCGGGGCGGGTGCGTCCCACGTCAGTGAGCCGTCGACCACCGCCCACGTCAGGCCGGTCCCGATGGTGGTGCGGTGGCCCCGGAGTAGCCGGGTGGTGACGGTCCACTCGCCGGCGGCGTAGGTGATCGTGCCGCCGCACGGGGTGACGATCGGGGGCACGCCGCCGAGGTCGGCGATCCACGGCGAGCCGGACAGGAACGCATACCCGCGCCGCTCGGCCGGGGTGAGGAACCACACGGCGTGCTTGGCGTCGGTGAACCCGCCGAACGGTTTCGTCCGGTAGGTGATCGCCGGGTGATGCGGTCCCGACTCCTGGTAGAACGCCTTTTCGGCGGTGCGTTGCAGCACCGGGTCGACGGTGATCCCGTCGTCAAACCACGAGTCGTACTTGAGGGTGCGGAACGGGGCGACGGCGAACAGCCTGGTCTGGTAGGTCAGGATCGTGCGGTTCGCGTCGTGGCGGTTCTGCCACTTGCATTCCACGCGGGTGACGTAGGACAGCTGATCGGTGGACAGGTGGGCGTCGCTTTCGACGGTGCACCCGTCGACGGCGGTGCCCACGTGCACGGCCCGGTCGATCGGTTCCTCGGCCCCGGTCCAGTCGGCGATGTCCGGCATCCGGGGGATGACCTTGCCGTCGCCGGTGTCTACCAGGTGCGGGGAGTCGGGGAACCGGTGCTCGGGGATGCGGATGACGACGTTGCGGTTCGGGTGGTAGGTCCACTGGTGGCCGAAGCTGGTGTAGAGCTGTTGCGCTACGTCCAGGCCGGTGAGGTCGCGCACCTCTAGGGCCGAGACTGTGCCGTTCACGTGGTCGGCGTCGAAGTAGAACTGTCGGATGCCGACACCGGCCGCGCGGTCGCGGAGCCGTATCGCCCGGTCGATCATGCGCTCGGGCGGCCAGTTCTCGAACGTGAACGGCACGTTTCCCAGCGCCGAGGTCCGGTCGCCGGCGGTGACGGTGACGACCCACCCCGTGCGCTTGCCGGCGGTGGTGTTCACCCGCCGGCGTTCGGCCTCTACTTTCGTGGTGAATCCTTGGAAGATGACGTACGTCCCGGTCGGGGCCTCGGCGATGCCGTGCCCGTCCGGGAGCCGGATCGACACGTGCACGCCGAGCCCGATCGCGTTGTTCGTGCCGATCTTGAGGGCCCAGTCGGTCGTCGGGTCGAAGAACGTGAACCGGATGGTGGCCGGTTCGGGTTGGTCCCAGTGATCCTCGCGGCCCCACGTGATCGACATGCGATCGATGAGGGTTGCCTCGTCGTGGGCGAGGACGGGCAGCCCGTCGACGGTGCGGGGTGCGCAGAGGGCGGTCTGACCGAACAGGATGTCGGGGTGAGGTCTAAACACGGCCGCCCACCGTCCGGGTCAGCGAGCCGGCCATGCGGGACCCGCGCGAGCGGTCGGTGTCGGACAGCACCCGGCGCACCTGGTCGGCGACGGCCTGCGGATCGAGGGCCCCGTCGATGGTGATGTAGGTGCGGGCGTCGACCCTCGTCGCCGTGCCGGCCGACCCGGACAGCGCGCCGAGCCAGCCCTCGGCGGCGGCGGCGAACACGGTGTCGGGCGGCAGGAAGTAGGTGCCGGCGTTCGCGGCGGCGAACACGGTGTCGGGCGGCAGGAACCGGACGCCGGCGGCGGCGACGCCGGTCACCTCGGGCGGGACCGCGCCGAACCGGGCGGCCAGTCCCCCGTCGAAGAACCCCCCCACCCGGCCCACCGCCGAGGCGGCCGAGCGTGCCCACGCGATGACCGACTGTAGAGCGCCGATGACCCGGTAGGCAGCGCCGGCCAGCCCGTTGATGACGGCGGCGGCCCCGGACATGGCCCCGGAGATGAGCGCACCGGCGAGCCGGCCGACGTTGCCGAGTTGCCCGGTGGGGCCGAGGGCGCGCTGTACCGCGCCGATCACCCCGCCGATGAGGGCGGTGACCAGGCCGAGCCCGCCGGCGATCGAGGCGGTGACACCGAGGAACACGGCGGCCCACAGCTGCGAGGCGATCGCGGCGTTGTTGAGCATGGCGACCACCGGGGCACCGGCGATCGAGACCAGGCCGAGAGCGACGGCGACCCCGTAGGCGGCGTTGGTGGCGGTGGCCCCGGCGCTGGCCCAGGCGGCGGCCCATTCGGCGAGCGTGCCGACCTGACCGGACAGGGTGGTGCCGAGTGTGGTGGCGTTCCACACGGCCCAGCCGAGGGCGTTCGCCGCACCGCTGAACACGCCGGACCAGGACTCGCGGATGGTGTCGGCGGTGTCGGTGGCGGTGGTGGACAGCTCGCCGAGGTCGCCGGCCATTTCGTCGCTGCGCTCGGCCCAGGCGGCGGCCGAGGCGACGGCGGCGGCGATGAGCGCGGCCGAGATGACCAGGGCCTCGATACCGGCGGCGACGGCGAACGCGCCGACGGCGGTGGTCGAGGCGGTTCCGGCGGTGGCCCAGGCGGTGCTCGTGGCGGTGGCGGCGGTGGCGTGGGCGGTGGCGACGCCGGCGGCCTGCCCGGCCATGGCGGCGGTCTGCCCCAGGCCGAACAGGGCCTTGAGGGTCTTGACCCCGGCAGAGATGGTCTTGTAGGTCTTGATCGCGGCCGAGATGCCCTTGATTGCCACGACAGCGGTGCCCAGGGCGACCGCCCATTTCTTGACCGCTTCCTTGTTGTCGGCGAGCCACCGAGCGGCCTTGGATAGCCACTCGGCGAAGTCTGTCAGCAGCGGCAGCAGCGCCTCGCCGAGTTCGGCTTTCGCGTTCTCCCACTCGGCGGTGAGGCGTTGCTGTTGACCGGCGGCGGTGTCGGCCTCGCGGGCGAACTGCCCGTGGGCGTCGGCGGATTGCTCGGCGATCATGGCCGAGATTTCTTGCGCCTCGGCGGCCTTGAGGGCGGCCCCTTCGAGCTTGTCGAGCCCCTTGGCGGCGAGCCGGGCGTTGATGTCGCTCTTGCGGATCGAGATGCCGTACCGCTCGATGGGGTCGAACTCGCCTCGGAACGCGGCCGAGAGGGCGTCGACGGCATCGGCGGTGGTGCCGCCGAACGTGGCGGCCAGGTCCGAGGCGCGGACGATCAGGTCGTTGGTCTTGTCGGCGAGCTGATCCATGGGCACGCCGAGGTTCTTGAACTGGGACCCGACGCGGGCGGCGAAGTTCGAGTAGGCCGACTGGGACAGCCCGACCGCTTGCGCGGCGTTCTCGGCGAACCGGGTCACCTGGCGGGCGTTGCCCTTGAACACGGACTCGACCGCCCCGGCGGCTTGCTGCGCGTCCGAGGCGGCGCGGACGGCCTGCACGCCGAGGGCGATCATGCCGGCACCGACGACGGTCGCGGCCCGGTTCGCGCCGGCGAGCCCGCGCTCGAACGCCGAGACCTTGCTCGCGGCCTGGTCGAACCCTTGGTTGGCCTTGCGGGCGTCCGAGATGATGTCGACCTTGAGGATCGCGGTCTTAGCCATTTCTGGCCTCCTTCAGTGCCTCGGCGCGTTCATCGATCAGGTCGTGCATCGTGGCGACCATGCGCCAGTCGTAGAACTCGGCAGCGGTAGCGCCGGCCAGCTCGTGAGGCGGCATCCCCCACGCCAGCGCCAGGCCGGCGAGAACGCGCTCTACGGTGCCGGCGTCGTAGGGTCCACGGCGGCCCCCGGCTCGGCGTCGGCGTCGGTGTAGTCCATGGACACCACGCGCTGCATCTGCGCGGCCATGTCCTCGCCGGTGTCGAGGTGGCCGGTGCGCCGTAGCGCGCGGATCGCCCCGTACAGGGCGAACGCCATGGGGTCGTCCTGGATCGAGTCGACGCCGAGGGCCGGGCCGGCCCACTTGAGGTAGCCGAACTGGTCGAACGGGCGCGGGGCGACGGTGTGTTCGCTGGTCGTGCCGGCCGCGTCCTCGATGGTGAGGTTGATGTCGTTGCTCATGGCGGGGTGGTGCCTTTCGTCATGCGCCTTCGACTCGGGAGATGGTGCGATCGAGGGCGTCGAGGTAGATCTGTTGCCACGCCGGTTCAGTCGAGGTCGCGGCGTCGGACAGGAACGGTTGCGCGGTGATGTTGCGGGCCGGCCAGCCCCAATGGATCGGGCCGGCGTACGGGACGCGGGCGAACCCGGCGCGGACGACGGCCTTGGTCTTGGTCCCGGAGGGGCGCACGGTGTCGGCCAGGCGGCCGGACACCTTGGGGGCGCGGGCCCGGCCGGCGGCGGCGACCATGCGGGCGGTCGCCGAGTGCGCGGCGGTCAGGTCGCCGAGGTCGGCCCCGGCTTGCCGGAGCGTGCGCCGGAGCCGGGCCCCTCCCTCGACCTTGATCTGCGAGCCGCCGGCCGGGGTGGTCACGTCAGCCCGCCGACGCGGTGGACCAGCTGGGCGTCGGGGTGCCGACGATCGCCCACTCGATGTCGTGGGTGTTGCGCTTCTTGACCTCGCCGCCGATCGGCATGGGGCGGACGGTGACCTTGCCGGCGACCTTGGCGGCGTTCGCGGTGTTCGGGACGAACTCAAAGTCGACGGTCTTGCCGGCGTTGGTCCACGTGTAGGCGGTGAGCCCGCCGGTCTTGAGGTCGTCCTGTAGGAACGTCGCCTTGAGGGTGAACGCGGTAGTTTCCTCGCCGGCCACGGTATCGCCACAGAGGACGTGGATCGGGTCCTCGGCGTTGGTGTCCGAGTCGACCAACATGCTCGTGACCTGGCACGAGGCGTCGATCTGACCGGAGCCGGTGGGGCCGAACTTGAGGGTGCCGGGTCCGGTGGTGATGAAGGTTGCGGGCATGGTTTCTACTCCTCGCAGAACTCGATGTCGGTGGTGAGCCGGTAGGCCGGGAGCGGCCCACCGGACGAGAGGGTGACGGACTGGTCGAGGGCGATCGGCTCGTCAGCGTCGACCACGGTCAACGCGCGGGTGAGCATGTCGGACAGGGCGGCGTGGGCGGCGGCCACGCCGGCGTCTCGGGCGATGAGGAACACGTCGACCCGGACGGTGCCGCCGGTGAGAATGTTCGGGTCGAGGGTGCGCAGGGACAGCCACGCGCACGGCGGCCGGAGGTTGCGCGGGTCGGCGTCGGCCGGGACGCCGGCCTCGGCGAGTAGGCGGGCGAGCTGGTCGAGCACGTCGAGGTGTCCCATTAGCCCACCGCCGGGCGGGTGTAGGTGCCGAGGCCGAGCAGCATCGCCACGTCGGGGTCGTTCCGCTGGACGTACAGCGGCCCCAGCTCGCCGGCGGCCTCGACGCCGGCCGGGGAGTTGCGACGGCGGATGAGGCGGGCGGCGAGCATGTTCAGCCCGCGCACCACGTGCGCCGGCCACCCGGTCTCGGGCCGGGGTCCGCGCCACGCCACGATGAGCGAGTTGACGGCCGCCACGGTGTCGGCCAGGACCTCGGCGTCCTCGTCCATCGGGCCGAGCCACGCTTGCACGGCCTCGACCGTGGCCTCACCCGGCGGGGGCACGTCGGCATCCCCGCCGGGCGAGACGATCGGGCTGGTCATGGTCAGCCGCCCACCGGTGCGGTACCGAACGCGACCTTGACCAGTCCCTTGTTCGAGGTCAGCAGCTCGGCGTGGTAGCCGAACACGGCCCCGTCTCGGCCGCCGTGGCTGACGTGTTCGGCCAGGACTCGGATCGGGACCGAGCCGAGTTCGCTGTACTGCACGGCCTGTTTCGTGCCGACCAGGACGGTTCCGGGGTCCACGAACTCGGACGAGACCCACCGGGTCGGGGCGATGCCGAGCACGTCGAGGAACTCGGGGCTGTCGAGCTTGGAGAAGTCGAGCAGGGTGAGCATGTCCTCGGGGTTGACCAGGACGAACGACGCCGAGGTGCGGGCGTCGATCTTCACCCGGCGGGCACCGATCGCGGCGGCGCGGAGCATGTCGGGCGCGGGGGTGCCGGTCGAGCCGGCCCCGGTGACGGCGCGGGCGTTGGTCGAGATGAAGTCGGCGACGATCTCGTCAGTGACGCGGGCGTAGGACTCGGCGAGCTTGCGGAACCACGACTCGATGATTTCGGTCTGCCCAAAGTCCCAGTGAATCCGGTCGATGTCGTTACCGAACGCGAGGCGCTTGGCCTCGGTGCTGATCTTCTCGAACCCGACCGGGCCGGTGGGAATCTCGGTCTTGTTGCCGGCGTAGGGCTGGATCGTCGGCTCGGTGGTCCACCGCCACCCCGTGACGGTGGGGCTGGTCAGCTGCGTGTTCGTCACCAGCGGGACGACGTTGCGCTCGTACTCGCCGCCGGACCACAGCTCGCCGAGCCACTTGGCGTTCTGCGTGTCCATGGTGGCGGTCTGGGTGATGTCGGCCAGCGCGGCGAACACGGCGTTGGATCGGTCGCCGAGGCGGGCCGAGATAAGCGTGTCCATCACCGCCGAGAACGACAGTTCGGTCGGCCGCTGCGCGATGTGGGTCAGTCCGCGGGGCGCGCGGGCCGGCCGGCGCGACGCCGAGACCGCGGCAGCCGCCGGGGAACCGGAAACGTTACCGGCGTTACCGGCGTTACCGGCATCGCCGGCGGGATCGCCGTCGCCGTCCCCGTCGCCGGCGCCGTCGCCGGCGGGGTCACCCTCGCCGGGCACGTCGACCGCTTCGAGGGCGTCGGCCTCGGCCGGGGAGTACGCCTCGGCGACGCGGGCGCGGGCGTCGGCGTCGGTGAGGCCGGCCTCGCGGAGCATCTGGAACAGGGCCTTGGGGTCCATGGTGGGTACCTTTCGTGCGGGGGTGGGTGGTGCGGCAGGGGCGCGGCGGTGCGCGGTCACGGTGACCACGCGGGCGTCATCGAACGCCGGCACGTCGACCAGGGCCACGGCGTCGAGCCGAGCCCCGGTGATCGCGTCGGCCGAGAACATCACCTCGGACAGCTCGACCGATACGGCGTCGCGGGTGTGGTCGGCGGCGTCGGCCAGGGCCTGCGTCGCCTCGGGTGAGGTGCCGAGCTGGAACGTGCACGCCAGCCCGGCGGTGGTGTGTTCGGCGTGGACGAGGTGACCGACCGAGGTCGCGCCGGCGGGATCGTTGCGGTGGCGGTTGAGCAGCTTGACCCGCTTGAGGTCGTCGGGCACGACCACCGATCCGGGAGTGACTCGGTATGCGCCTTGGGTGAGCCGGCCCGGCACCCCGTAGGGCAGGACCAGGGCGGTGATCTGCCGGGCGGCGGCCGAGGCGGCGACGCCGGACGCTGACGGCGAGGTGACGACCGTGGCGGTGTCCTCGTCGTCGGCCTCGGCGAGGACTAATCCCGGCGGTGTTTCGCGCCGGCGCTCGGGTCGGCCGATAACGCCGGCAGCCATTCCGAGAGCCACGCCTCGAACCTCGGCATGGTCGACACTCGGGTGATCGCGCCGGTCACGGCGAGCGAGGCGGCGACCCACGGGATCGTGGACGACAGACCGGTTTCCATCACGATTGCCGGCCATATCGGGATCAGTCCCCACGTGGCGGCGGCGACGGTGCGGACCGTGGCTCGCCACGGCCGCTGTACCTGCGTGGGTTGCTCGTCCGGCGGCGGGGCCGGCGGTACTTGGAGCGGGGAAGTCATGCACTCGGGGTCCCTTTCGTAATGAGGCCGGCGGCCCGGACCACGCGGGCGAGCCACACGGCGACGGCGACGGCGACGGACAGCGCGCCGAGGACGAACCCGGCGAGCAGCAGCAGCACCACAGCGGCGGTGCTCACTTGCGGGTCCTCGGGTCGTAGAACCCCGGCAGGCCGAGGTGTTCGCCGATGACGGCCAGTGCGTCGACGGGCGTCCGCCCGCCGAGCTGTTCCCAGCCGGGGAACTCGCCGGGCGTCGGCGAGCCGGTGAGCTGACCGGTCACGTCGGCGAGCTGGTGGGACTGGTCGGCGTTCATGGGCTCTCCTGACGAGGGGGTCGAGGTGGGCGAGTCGGCGGCGAGGGCGAGGACGCGATCGAACGGGAACCCGCGTCCGGGGTCGGTGTGGTCGGTCTCGCCGGGGTAGGCGCGGGCGATGTCGCCGTGCCCGCACACGCCGGTGGCCCCGGCGCGGACGCGGGTGCCGTCGATGTAGGCGAGGGGAATCCGGTTCGTCTGGGACTCGTGCCGGAGCCACCGGGCGAGGGTGGCGAGCTGTTTCGGCCGGGCGAGCCACTGTTCTCGGGTGAACGCGGCCTTGCCGGCGAGGCACACGTGCAGGCCGATGCGGTTGCCTGTCCAGCCTGCGGCCCACGGGATGAACTCGTTGTCGTTCTCCCGGCCCGATCGGCCGTCCGCGCCGATGACCACGTGGTAGGACCCGGTGCGCTGGTGCGGGAGCCGGCCGGACTGGTAGTCCATCATCCGTTCGATGGGCAGGTCCTGGCCCTCGAACGTGTGGACCACGAGGACGCGGGGAGCACCGGAGCGCACGCCGTCGTCGTTGGTCGTGAGGTCGATCAGGTCGGTCGGGAACTGGTTGGCGCTCACGCGGGGGTTCCTCCATCGATCTTGACCCGGACGGTTTGCTCGGGTGGGGTGCGGTTCTCGGGGCGGTCGGCCTCGGGCACGGGGCGGTGGTCGTCGGGGCTGGACACCGTGGGCGTGCCACCGGGCGGGCTGGCATAGTCGCCGAGGTCGAACTCGACCCGGACGCCGGCGGGCACTACGTCGTCCATGCCGAGGCGGCCACAGATTGCGGCCATGAACGGGGCGAGGCCGTAGTGCACGAACTCGGCGTTGCGCGACTCGACGGTCTGGTAGGTCAGCGAGGACTGGGGGCCGGTGGCGTCGACCATGGCGGCGGGGATGCCCACGGCGCGGGCCACGTCGACCGAGGCGGCGTTGCGGCCTTCCACGAGTAGGTGCTCGTCGGCCGCGCCGTGTTCCTTGGCCTCGATCGCGGAGTTGGTGAACGCCACGCCGCCGTTCTTGCCCCGGCGGGCGTCGGCCCACCGCTGAATGAGCCGGTCGATCTCTTCCTCGCTCATCGGGGCCGGCGTCGTCTGGTGCAGTTCGAGCGTGGGCGAGGGCGTTTCGGCGGCGGTGATCGCGGCCTTGATGAGCCGTTCGGCGTGCCGGATCGTGTCCGCGCCGTAGGCGAGTAGTCCCTCGTCCAGGCCGGGGATGAGCACGACCTCGGCCGGGTCGACGGTCTTACCGTGAATGAGGATCGTCCCCTCGTCGCCGAACGACCAGGATTGGAACGGGATTCGCTCGGCGGCCGAGACCTTGCCCGTGTCGGCGTACCGCTTGACGGCCCACAGCGACCAGCCGTGGAACATGAGGTCGTCCACTGTCCACAGGACGCGGTGGTACGCCGAGAGGGTGCCGTCCGAGCGGGTCAGGAACGGCGGTTGCTCTTCGAGCGGCTTACCGTCCTTGCCGATCGCCACGAGGGGGAACCTCGGGATCGTCGTGCAGATGAGCCGGCGGGCGCGGGCCACGGTCGGGACTCGCATCGCGGCGTCGCGGGTCATCGTCTGGTGCGCCAGGTCGAACACGTCCCCCACCACAATCGGGTGCAGGTGGTTCGGGTACGGGGCCCACGGCGAGGCCAGGTGCACCGGGGGCAGCGTCGCCGACGACGCGGCCAGCAGCTCGGGCAGCCGGGCGGCGGTTCGGATCGTGTCGAGGAATCCCACGCCGGTCACTATCCGTAGACCTCGCACGCTCGCCGAGGACGCGGCGCTCGGCCTCGGCGGCAGCGTGGCGGGCGTTGGTGGCGGCGTGCACGTCGCCATGGGTGCGTGACAGGTGCTCGGCGGCCACCCGCCACGCGCCGGCGCGGGTGCCGGTCAGGTGCCGCCACGACGGGCACTCGGAGCAGGTGACCAGGCGCGACCAGGCGGTGACTTCGACGGCGATCATGCGAACCTCACTTCAGGGGCTACGGGGTCGGCCGGTCGATGCGCCAGCGCGTAGCAGGCGTTCGAGGCGGCTTCGAGGACAGCGATCGGGCCGGGCGAGCCCCGGCGGGAGAACGCGAGCGAGTCGCCGAGGCGGCGCATGGTCACGATGTCCACGGCGGCGAGGAAGTCGGCCGAGCGCACGAACCGGACCAGCGGGGCCGGCGTGCCGTCGTCCGGGTCGAGGTGCTGGAACCGGTCGAGCAGGTCGGTGTCGGCGGTCGAGCGGTCGCGGGCGGCGAACGCCAGCGGCTCGATGCCGGCGCGGCGGGTCGCGTCGTGCAGGGTCGAGGACGGCCCGGTCGGGTCGATGACGAGGCCGACCGTGGACCAGCGGCCGACCAGCTCGACCAGTCGACCGGGGGCCCAGGCGGTGCCGGGGCGGCGCTCGATGACCTCGATGACCGGGAGCCCGTCCACCTCGGCGGCGGCGACGATCGCGGTCTCGGTGCGGTCGAGGTCCACGGCCGCGCCGAACGCGATCGGGGCTCGGGACCGGTCGAACTCGGCGGTCACGGCGGCGGCATCGAGTGCGGCGGTGGTGATAAGTCGCTCGGCCGCGCCGGTCTGCCGGTTGCCGTAGGCGCGGGCGAACTGTGCCGGGGTCAGCCGGGTCTGTGCCCGTTTGAGGGCGGCGAGGTCGATGGTGTGCCCGAACGCGGGGTGGGCGGCGGCCACGAGGTCGAGGTCCATCGGGTCGGCGTCGTCGGGGATACCGAAGTCGATCAGGGCGATCCCCGGTTCGCCGGCCCGGCCACGCGAGACGAGGTTGTGGAACCACGACGAGTCGGCGGTGCCCATGGTGGACACGATGATGGTCTGCGCACCGGGCCGGGTCGCCTGCGTCGGTTCGATCGCCTGCATGAGGTAGTCGCCTTCGTACTCGGTGAACGACCACGCCTCGTCCACGTCCACGCAATCGGACTGTTCGCCGTGCAGCGCGTCCTCGGTCGGCGGGAACGGGCGGAACGCCGAGCGGTTGCGGAACAGGATCGCCTCGGACCCGTTGGTGCGCTTGACCTCGACCAGGGGGGCGAGCGGTGAGGCGCGCACCGCGTCGGCGACCTCGATCCACTTCTTTCGGGCGTCCTGCCCGGTCTGCGCGGTGCGCCACACCTTGCGGCGGGGCCCGGTCAGGCACCGGTGAATGTTGTTCGCGCCGAGCAGCGTCGTTTTGCCGGCCTGGCGCTGCACGGTGATGACGACCAGCGAGAACGTGTGTCGGCCGGCGGCGTCCACCTCGCCGATGAGGTCGGCGGCGGCGTTCTGCCACGGCATGAACGGCGTTCCCAGCAGCTCGGCGGTCTTGCCGATCGCCGGCCCGTACGTCCTAGTGCCCGGCGTCCTCGGGGTGAGGTACCGAGGGGTCGGCATCGGCGGGGCCGGTGGTTTCGTTGAGGGCATTGAGGGCGGCTTTCAGCTCGTCATCGATCTGGGAGTCACGGACGGTGGGCGAGAGCTTGAGCGATTCCAGGACCTCGCGGGTGGGGCCGAGCAGCTGCGCGACCGGGTACACCGATTTGCCCGGTGGCATGGCCTCGGACCGGTCGAGGGCGGCAGCACCGGCCAGCGCCACCGACATGAGGGCGGCGTCCACGTCGCCGAGCAGGTTCGAGTCCTCGGCGGCGGTGAACGCGCGGCGGAACGCGGTCGCGTGCCGGCCGTCCGGGGTGACCGGCTCGGGGAACAGGGCCCCGTCGTCCTCGGGTGTCGTCTCGCTCATGGCCCCGTCCTCTCGTGGTCGGTGTTGGGCTCGATCGGGTCGCGTTTCGCGGGTTTGAGGGGGGTGGTGGGTGGGGGGATGCCCCGTACCCCCC
>SXGR01211469.1_pt1 | contig 17516 bp, 12 predicted proteins | sample 3174711 | NCBI WGS metagenome assembly SXGR01 (sample SAMN11356860, study PRJNA531348) | freshwater metagenome | isolation source: freshwater sample F1-60 | place: China: Fuxian Lake, Yuxi | collected 2017-12-25
CCAGCGTGCCTGCGCCTCATTCAGCGTTCCGAGAATCGTCATAAAGAATTCGTCAGCCATGTCTCTTGCCACGTATTAGACATCGGCACGACGTTCCGGAAAACTTTAGGTTTCATCAAAGTTATTTTGGCGGGTCCCCTAAGCGAAGTTCACACCACGCAGGGTCGTGCCGATGCGGGCCGTGGCGAGCTGGATGACGACCCACTCAGGACGATTCGGGGGCCCGATGCCGACTCGATGGCGCTTCTCGACGCCGCAAGCGAGTAGTCCTCGCGCCTCGCGGTCGCCGCGACGTCGACCTTCGCCACAGGCCTTCGCCGATCGTCTCGCCGGAGAGACTGCACGCTCGCCTTGGGGAGTCCTCGAATCGATTTCATGCCGAACGACGCCAAGGGCAAGTATCTTTTTCCCGGCATTGCGGCCGGTTCAAACTGCGCGGTGACCGCGGATCCCGCGACAGTGCCGTCGGACAAGACGCAGGGCCAGTGCGCGCCTTCGCGCTGAAATTCTACTTTCGCGTTACGGAATAAATGGCTTGGCCGGACGAGCTGCTCAGCGGCCCGAGTCCCGCCGTCAATTCAAATCGCTCCCCCCCACGACGCTGGACACATCGCTATCCTCAGGTAAAGGGGCAACCGGCCAAGGGCTTGCAATCGGTACATAGCTTCGGCGGCGTGGTCCCGAGAAACAGAACGGTTAAAATCTGCACGGCATCGGAGATGTCAATCGCGGCGTCGCCGCTTTAGTCGAGGAGAAGAATGTTGCCCTCTTGACATCCGTGGTATACCCCAGGCGAAGGATGTCACACAGGTCGCAAGAAGGAGGACGTCCATGGCGCCGGGAAAGGGGAAGTGCCTACAACAAGGGCTCCGCGTGGATCACCCCACGTTGAGGACCATCGTTGAGGTTAACTCCGAAACGGCCGAGAACGCCTTCGTTGCGTTGATGGATTGGATGCATGGGACTGCCTCGCCGGAACGGGTGGGACTTGTCGAGCTTTACGCCGCAGAGCGCACTGACATGCTGCAGGCATGGGTCGGAGGGGGATTGGCCCGGCCACATGAAATCAAACAGAATGAGCAACCAAGTCCCGGCCAGCCAACACATTTACCCATGCAGGGCATCACATGTCCGAAATCCAGCCGATGACTGTTCAGCCTCTGATCCAGCTGCAAGGGCTGAGCAAGTCCTATGGCGGGGTTCACGCTCTTCGAGACGTCACCCTCGACATCGCTCCCGGAGAGATTCATGCGATCTGTGGTGAAAACGGCGCCGGCAAATCAACGCTCATCAAACTAGTTGCTGGGATTGTGGCTCCTGACCGAGGCGACATTCTCACACGTCCTCCGTGCAAGAATTCAGAAGAAGCACCCCGGAAAGAAACGCAGAGCAGCCCCCGGCTCAGCACTGCCGGCGCACTTCGCTCGACCCCGGTCACCCGGGAGGAGTTGACCAACCGTTTCGTATGGCAGCACCTCGCCGCCGGAAACGTGGAACTTTCCGAGGCCGCTGGAATTGCCGTCATGCATCAGGAGTCGACGGTATTCCCCGATCTCAACGTCGTCGACAATCTTTTTGTTGGGCGCGAGTTGACATGTTTTGGCGGACTGCTGCTGGATCGTGCAGCGATGATCCAGATGACTCAGCAGTTACTCCATCGTCTTGGGGTCTCGCTGAACTTGACGGTGCCTGTTGGCGAGTTGCCGTTCGCGCAACGACAGATGGTGGCCCTGGCTCGTGCTCTATCGAGGCAATGTCGGCTGCTCATCATGGATGAACCAACGGCGTCGCTATCGAAGCGTGAGATTCAGACACTGCTGCGGCTCATTCAGCAGCTCCGGAGTACTGGCGTGAGCGTGGTGTATGTCAGTCACCGGTTGGAAGAGATCTTTGAGATTGCCGATCGAGTGACGGTGCTCCGCGATGGACGGGTTGTGGCCACTCACAATATCTGTGACGTCGATTCTAACCAACTCATTCGTGACATGGTCGGACGTGATGTCACCGAAAGGCATCATCCTCCCAGGGGTAAACTCGCTCTCGGTCCCGCCATGCTCGTAGTGGAAGGCCTCACTCGACATGGTGTCCTTGACAATGTTTCCTTCCAGGTGCGTGCGGGCGAAACTGTCGGACTGACCGGGCTTGTCGGCGCGGGACGCTCAGAGATCGCCCGGGCAGTTTTCGGAATCGACCGCTACGATCGAGGCCAAGTACTGGTTGCCGGACGAAGATTGCCCTGCGGTTCCGTGCAACATGCCATCGCCGCCGGAATCGCGATGGTGCCCGAAGATCGACAGCAGGAAGGGCTTGTCCTGCCGATGTCGGTTGCGGAAAACATCTCTCTGGCAGTATTGCCTTCGTTGACGCACTGGGGCCTGGTCAGGCGAACCCGTGAGTATGCAATCGTCGATGAACAGATCCAGGATCTGGCCGTAAAGGCTGCCAGCCGTCATGTGCCAGCAGCAACTTTATCCGGGGGCAATCAGCAGAAATTGGTAATTGGGAAATGGCTGGCGAGTCGACCACGAGTGTTGATTCTCGACGAACCGACCCGGGGTGTGGACGTTGGTGCAAAAATGCAGGTGCATCAGTTGATCCGCCAACTTGCAAGTGACGGACTTGCGACCCTGGTGATCTCTTCGGACCTTCCCGAGTTATTCTCCCTTTGCGATCGTCTACTCGTCGTGCGGAACGGCCGCATCGCAGGCGACCTATCCGGGGATACGACCACTCCGGAGGAGGTCTTGTCGCTGGCACTGCCCGAAGCTGACAACTCCATCACGGAAGGGGGCCGCACGCCATGAAGATGCCAGCCACATTCCTGCGGACATGGGTTTGGCGACGGGAGTTCAGTCTTCTGCTAATAATTGCGGTGACGTACATTGTCGTGGGCGGCGTCGATCCGACGTTTCGCTCCAGTGATGTCTGGCGAGAAATTTTCATGCGTTGTGCGCCGACAGCGATTGTGGCCTGCGGTGTGATGTTGGTGCTTGTGACCGGCGAAATCGATATCTCCGTGGGCTCGCTGATGGCTCTCCTGGGCGCAGCCCTGGGACGCATGGTTTCACACACCGAATCCAATCTTCCCTGCGGGATCGGCATCCCGGCCACGCTTGGCTTGGGAATGCTGATCGGCCTGACCACCGGCTGCCTGGTCGTGTGGGGAAGAGTTCCATCCATCATTGTCACGCTTGGACTCCTCACAGCCTTGCGAGGGATTACAACACTGATGATGGGCGGAGAGAATATCGACAACTTGCCAGAGGGGCTTACCACTCTGGCCAAACAAGGAATTTGGGGCCTCCCGCTGAGTCTCTGGGTATCGGCCATCGTGATCCTTGGCACAGGAATTTTGATCCAGCAGACACCATTGGGACGCAGGCTGTATGCGCTCGGTAGCAGCCAGGAATCCGCACAAATGACGGGACTGCATGAAGGTCGCTTGAAGCTATTCGTGTTTGGTTTAACCGGTTTTCTGACGGCTTTGGCGACTGTTGTGGACGTGCCGCGTCTGCCGAAAATCGAAGCGGGCATCGGTGCGGAGTTTGAGCTACTGGTGATAACCTGTGTCATCGTTGGAGGTGTTTCCATCTCCGGCGGGCGAGGAACTTTGACTGGCGTATTGCTGGCAGTGGTCTTGATGACCATGATTCGTCCTGCACTGACGTTTCTGGACATCGGTGAAGCCGCCGAAAAATGGGCCAGGGCCATACAGGGCCTTTTCATTCTTCTGGCGGTCATCACCGATACTGCGTTCTCGCATCGTTCGCTCAGAGAGCGTGCCGCATGAGAGCGTCGAACCACGTCCCGAAGTTCTGGTGGTGGCACGAAGCCGTCATTGGCGGGTTGCTCCTTTGCCTCTTGATAATTGCTGGCACACTAATGCCCAGCTTTTTGAATATTGATAGTCAATTACTGCTGTCTCGACAGCTATGGGAATTGGCCATTCTCGCAATGGGAATGACGGTGGTTATTATTACCGGGGGTATCGACCTCTCTGTTGGTTCGACCATGGGTCTGTGTGCTGTCAGCTTTGGCATGTGCCATGCGGCGACGACAAACCTACTCATGGCCAGCTCGGCGTGTTTCTTGACCGGACTGCTTTGCGGAGCCCTCAATGGCGTCCTGATTGCTCGAGCTGGATTGCATCCACTGATCGTGACGCTGGCAACGTACGCCGCTTATCGCGGCGTTGCGGAAGGGCTCAGTGAAGGCATGTCGTATTCGAGATTTGGCACACAATTCTCACAGCTGGCTCGTGGATCATGGATAGGAATTCCGATGCCGGGATACGCGTTTCTTGTGATTGCCGTCTGCTTCATGGTCTTTCTCGCGAAGACACCAACCGGGCGTTTTCTTTACGCCATGGGACACAATGAGCGGGCAGCAAGGTTCGCCGGGGTTGCTGTGAAAAGAATCAAGTTCAGGCTTTACACCCTGTCCGGCTTGCTGGCCGGCCTGAGTACACTCATCTACGTGGCTCGTTTCGACACCGCAAAGGCCGATGCCGGCAAGGGCTTTGAGCTAGAAGTCATCACCGCCGTTGTCCTTGGAGGCACGAGCATTCATGGCGGTCGAGGGAATGTGGCTGGTACGGTCCTGGGGTTGCTGCTGATTCACGAGACGCGCTTGTTTGTTACCCGATACTGGAAGACAGACGAAGTGCGATCGATCGTAATTGGCATGCTGTTGATCGTGGCTGTCCTGGTCCATCAGGTGATTTTCAGCAAACGAAGGGCGTGATGCCGATTTGATTCATGCTCCTTGCTTACATGCAGCACAATGTAGCGTGCTGTTTCCACATGCTGGACTCAATAGGATCTGGCTCAAATGATACGAACCCACAAAGTATTTAACCCAAACCAAGAACCCATGGGACATGAAATGATTCACCCACATTGGCTGAGACTTCTTGCCCTGACGACCCTGACGCTTCTTGCAGGCTGTTCAAGGGAAGAGTCTTCCATCAAGAACAAGGCCACAAGCGCGCAAGCCAACCATGAGAAAGCTGCGGCAAACATCACTATCTGCCTTTTGCCCAAGATCAAGGGGATCAGCTATTTTAGTTCCTGTCATGATGGAGCAAAGGAAGCGGCGGCTGAGCTTGGCAATGTCACCCTCATCTACGATGGCCCGACGGACGGTGATCCAAGGAAACAGGCCGAGATGATTGAGCAGTGGACGGTCGATGGTGTGGACGTGATCTGCGTTTCACCAAATGCTCCCGATGTTGTGGCCAACGCAATGAAGGACGCTCGAAATGCAGGTATTCAGGTCCTCACCTGGGATGCCGATGGCACGCCGGACTCTCGCTCCTTCTTCGTCAATCAGGCAACCGCCAAGGCAATTGGCGAAGGCATGGTCAATGCAATGGTCAATGACCTGGGGCCGGACTGCGAGGGCGATGTCGTCATCCTCAGTGCTGTCGCGACATCGGCCAATCAGAATTCGTGGATCGAGGCCATGAAACCCGCCCTCGCCAGGACAAAGCTTCAGCTATTAACCATCAAGTATCCGGGAGAAAACGCCAGCAATGCACTCGCTGACGGGCAGGATGTGATCAGGAAATATCCCAACTTGAAAGGGATCTTCGGAATCAGCTCCGTCTCATTCCCCGGCGCTGCCGAGGCGGTTGAACAAAGTGGCCAAACTGGCAAGATTCTGGTGACGGGCCTCGGAACGCCCAATGACATGAAGAAGTTCGTGAAAAATGGCACGGTGAAATCCGTGGTCCTGTGGAATGCGGTCGATCTGGGCTACCTTACGATTCGGGTTGCGGAAGCACTGGCAAACGGCAAACTCAAGAAAGGATCCACTTCCATGGAATCCGGACGACTGGGCCGAACAAGAATTCTCGATGACAACGTGCTGTTGGGAGACATCATGATCTTCACCAAAAACAATATAGATCAGTATAATTTTTAGCACCAGATGAGGATGTTGTGGGCCTCCTCCGCCCTGCGGCGATACCATCGACGGCGATACCATCGACTCAAATTACGACGCCGTGATGGTCCGTTTCGATGCCCCGGGAGGCCTGGTACCCGAAGCTGGTGGACTTCCGCGCACGAGACTCCCGAGTGTCGTGACAGGTAGCTGGTCGAGCATGCCGTGACCACCCCTCACTTCCCCACCAGCCGCGGCAACATCGTCGTCAGGGCCGGCACATAAGTGATGATGAGCACCGCGACGAGCCGAACAAGGATCATCGGCCCGACGGCGCGGTACACCTCGCTCATCGGCTTCCCGAAGCGGTAGGATGCGAGGAAGAGATTCATGCCCACCGGCGGCGTCAAGTAGCCGAGCTCCAGGTTGGCGAGGAAGATGATGCCAAGGTGGATGGGGTCGATACCGTAGGCCTCGCCGAGCGGCGCGATGAGCGGCACCACCACGATGAGGGCGGAGTAAACATCCATGATGCAACCCACCACGAGGAGCAGGATGTTGAGTGCGAGAAGGAAGAGAGCCGGCGAGTGGATGGCCCCCCTTGCCCACTCGAGCGTGCGATCCGCCACCTGCGCGTCGACCAGATAGTTGGTGAAACCAAGGGCGACGCCAAGGATGAGGATCACACCCCCCACCACGAGCGCGCACTCGGTGAGGGCGCGGAAGAAATCCTTGCGCAGCCCGAGGTCGCGGTAGACGAAGGTCTCAACAAAAAAGGCGTAGAGCGCCGTCAGCGCCGCCGTCTCCACGGCCGTGGCAAAGCCACCGAATAGCCCCCCCAGCGCCACGACCGGGAGCAGCAGTTCCCACTTGGCCTCCCAGACGGACCGCACCGCCTCGCCGGGGTGAAACGGATGCCGCTTCGACTCGTCAGGGGGAGCCTGCACGATGCCGAGAATCACATTGGCGAGGACAAGCACGAACCCGGGCAGGATCCCGCCGAGGAAGATCTCCTGGACCGTCACCTTCTGCGAGATGATCGCGTAAAGAATGAGCGGCAGACAGGGGGGAAAGAGCATACCAAGAGCGCCGGCGCTGGTGATCAGCCCCAGCGCATCACGTTCCTTGTACCGGGCCGAGAGCAGGACCGGCAGCAGCAGCCCGCCCAGCGCCAGGATCGTCACGCCGCTCGCCCCGGTGAAAGTGGTGAAGAACGCGCACACGAGACAGGTAACCATCGCCGGCCCGCCGCGAACCCAGCCGAAGAGCGCCTGGAAGACACGCACCAGCCGCCGCGAGGCGCCGCCCTCGGCCAGGAAATACCCCGCCACCGTGAACAGGGGGATGGCCGGCAAGGTGGGATTCGTGACAAGCCGGTAGTGATCCAGCGGCAGCGAGGCGATCGGTAGCCCATCGCTCCAGAAGAGGATCATCGCCGCACCACCGAGGGTCACGTACACCGGCACGCCGAGCACGGTCGCTGCCAGGAGCAGCCCGAGAGCTGGCCACATGAGGCGCGCCGGCTCGATCGGCAGCCACAGCGCCAGCGCCATCAGCCCCGCCGCGCCTGCCAGGGTGACGAGCTGGCCCGCGCGCCCCGGGGCAGCGCCCCGCACGAGGCGCCAGGCGGTCAACGCGAAACCGAGGGGCATCAGGCACTGCGCCACCCACACCGGGATGCCAAGAGCGAAGGTGTTGCCGCTCTCCCGCTCGGTGAGGACGAACTGCACACCCGCCACGACAAAGAAGGCTGTCACCGCCGTTGCGAAGGCGCAGCTGACGACGCGCACCCTGACTTTCCACACAGGCCCGAAGAAGGACGGCAGGGGTGAGATGGCAAGCAACCGATTCTCACGCGCCGCGATGGCGCCACCCAGCGAGCCGATGAGCAGAGTCAGATGCTGCGTCAGCGACTGGGAGCCGGAAACCCCCCGACCCAGCACCGTGCGAGCGATGACCTCCGACAGAGGAAGGACGACCATCGCCACAAGAGCCAACGAAGCGGTGGCGTTCTCGATCCTGACCAGAGGAGCGCTCCAGCGACGCGAGGCCGGCGGCCGGGGAAGGGTTGAGCGGGTGGCGGGCTCGGTCACGGCGTCTTCTTGTCGCCAGCCGCCCGGTACTCCTTGAGCAGCCGTTGGACCTCGTCGAACATGTCGGCCGGAACGACCTCGCCCCGGATGCGCGGGTGGACGCTCTCGGCATACTTGCGCCACGCCTCGAGCTCCTCGGGCTTGAGATCGTGCACCTCGAGGCCGCGCTTCTGCATCGCGACGATGGACTCCTCATTCTCCTCGCGACCGCGCTTGCGGATCTCGGCCCCTGCGACCGCTGCGTCCTTGAGCATCGCCGCCCGGCTCGCCTCGGGCACAGCCTCCCAGGCCTTCCTGGTCACCACCGTGGCGCCGACCAGGGGCACCCAGTTGAGCCGCAGCATGTGCTTTGTCTGGCCGTAGTACTGGCCAGCGAGCGCGTACGTGGGGATGCTAGAAACGGCCTCGATGAGCCCCGTCTGCAGACCGGTCAAGGTGTCGGTGAATTCGAGCGGAACCACATCGATCCCCAGCGACTTCATGAGGTCGATGCTGCGCTGGTGGCCCGCCCAGACGAACGTCTTCATCTTGCGGCATTCTTCCGGTTGCCAGGCTGGTCGCTTCGAAAAGAACTGCACCCAGCCCGCATCGGCCCAGAAGAGGACGACAAACCCCTTGTCGAGGAGTTTCTTCTCGAGCGAGGCCCGCAGTCGCTCGCGGACAAAGTCGAGTTCCTCGAGCGACCGGAACATGAGCGGCATGTTCTGGAGCCCGGAGACCGAGTCCTCGATGAGCATGAGTCCCGACACAGTCAGCATTGCGGCCTGGATCTGCCCCACCCGCATGCGCCGCACCATGTCGGCCTCGCCGCCCATGGTGCCGTCCGTGTAGATAACGAGCTTGGCCTTGCCTCCCGAGGCTTCGCGCCACGCTTCGCCCATGCGCAGTAAGCTCTTGTGAAAGGAGGTGCCCTTGGGCGCGATGGTGGCAAGGCGAATGGACGTACCCTCGGCGCCGCTCGCAAGGAACGGCGTGGTCAGAAGGCTGGTAAGGATTAGCGCGAGGCGCGGGCACATGCGGGAGCTCGCGAGACGGGGGCAATGCTTCGGGACTTCCATCATGACTTGAGTTTCTCCACCGGCGGCTCGGGTTCCACGAACAACTCATCGGTATGCGAGAGGAGCCAGCGCGCCCGCCGCTGCATCACCAGGTTGCCGAGCCGCGAGGCGCGCCGAGCGTCCGGGTCGATGGCCAGCGCCCGAGCGAGCAGCTTCCGAAACAGCCCCACGTCCTGCTTCTGCACCGCGACGGCCTCCGCCAGCGCCACGAGCGGTCCGGCCTCCTGACCACCACTCAGCTCCATGGCCCGCTCAAAGTGGCCGAGGGCACGGCCTGCGGGATCGCCCGGCGCGCCCTGGCGCACCATCTCGTAGCTGATCATGAAGGCATGGATCGCGCCCTCACCGTGGCTCTCGTCAAGCTCGAGCGCCCGATCAATGAGCGCCTCGACGATGACCTGGTCAGCGACTGCGTCCGGTTCATCCTTCGAAAGTGCGATCGAGCGTCCCCAGGCGGCCGCCGTCCAGTAGAGTAGCGGCACGTCCCTGACGTCCGTGGTCTTGAGCGCCGCCCTCGGGTCCGCCCGCAGCGACGCCGCCAGGCCTGGCTGACGAACCTCTAGCCCGCGCAGCCCGTGGCCGCGGGCGCGCCGGTAGAGTCGGCGGGCGCGCTCGCGTAACGCCTCGGCAGCGCCCAGATTCCGGGACACCAGCTCGTCGGCATCCTGCTCGACGAAGGCGAAGCTGTACTGGGTGAAACCGTTCGCGGCAGCCAGGAGCAGCCCCTCGTGCTCGGGGCTCGCCTCGAGGAGGCTCTCGATGAGCTTGAGGCTGAAGGGCACGGCAGCCCGGATCAACTCGGGATCATCGTCGCTCGCAAAGGTCGTGGCGCTACCTGCGAGAGCGTCGCTCAGCCTGCGGATGGCGACCTGTTCGAGAGAACAGCCCGAAAGGATCAGAGCCAGCGTGCACGCTGCAACAAGGAAACCGGGGGAGCTTTGCCGGATACAGTTCATGGGTAGGACCGCGGGGCAGTATCCTGCCGAGAAGGCGTCCGGACTGCAACGTGCTTCTTGAGACAAGGCGACCGGGACTACCATCGGCCCGCGACAGCGTTTCGCCACTGCTCTCGAGCTCCGTGCCCGGCGCCCCGGCCGCATCCCACCTGTTTCGTGCGCGGCGATAGCAACACGTACTGGACGATCGACGTCGCGGACGCACGTCGGCAGCCTTGTGCTTTTGCCTTGGCAGTGGTGCAAGGCCTCCCTGCACCAACGAGTGAGCGGTACGGACGAGGGGAATACGAACATCACCGACCCCGGGTTGATACTGGCCGCGCCCTCCTCGCTGCTGAAGCCCTTGCGCCTCCACAGGACATGCCGGGCACGGATCCGGCTACAGAAGTAGCACGACAACGATTCTTTTCGCTGGCATGGGGGGGCAGCCGCGATACAAAATTCCCGATCAAGATAGTGATGGACTCTCAATCCAAGGAGGAAAGCATGCAGCTCATGGTTTTGTCTCTGGCAGCGTCAATATTGTCCGCGGATGGAAACGGGGCGGACCTCAAGGTGGGCGACAAGGCGCCCGCCTTCACGGCGAAGGACCACGCAGGGAAGGACTGGAAGTCCACGGACCACTTCGGGAAGAAGGTGGTCGTGATCTACTTTTACCCTGCATCATTCACGGGCGGCTGCACGAAGCAGGCCTGTGGCTTCCGTGACGACATGAAAGGTCTGACGGAGAAGGATGTGGAGGTCATCGGGGTGAGCGGCGATGCGGTACGCAACCAGGAGCTCTTCAGGAAGACGCACAAGCTGCCCTTCACATTGCTCGCGGATGAGAAGGGAGAGGTGGCAAAGGCGTTCGGCGTGCCAACCAAGAAAGGCGACAGCTTGAAGCAGACCATAGACGGCAAGGAGGAGAACCTCGTGCGCGGCGTGACGACATCACGCTGGACCTTCGTGATTGACAAGGCCGGGAAGATCGCCCACAAGGATACGAAGGTCAATGCTGCCGAGGACAGCAAGTCCATCCTCGAAGTGGTGAAGAAGCTCAAGTAGCCGCCAACGGCTCAAGGCCCCCGCCAGCGTGGCCAAGAAACTCGGCCACACCCATCGCGAGAAGGCATTTCGCGTCAGTAGTAGGTTTGGGCGAGAAGCGGCTCCCCAACATTCTACTCGCTCTTCTTCTATACTCCTCGCGGGGGACGAAGACCTCCACCGTACCGGCTGCCTGGCGGCGTCCTCCACCTCGGCGCTCGATAAGCGCCGGACGACTCCGGCGCCGCTACTGGGAGCCTTGGTCAAGATGTCCCAATCATGGCCGCGCGGAGCATATCCACGTCGCCGTGCGCTCACGCTCCGCGAAGGTCGACACGTCGCCCGCCGCCGGGGTCGTTGCCGGGCATCCTGAGCGCGAAGGTGGCACCCTCGGGAGGCGTGACGCGATCGTCGTTGGGGATGAATTCTCCCGCCACAGCGCGGCCACTTGGCAGGCCACCTGGTAGGTGCGCCGCATGAATGCGCCGGAGCAGCCACTCGCAGATTGCAACGTCGAAGTAGTGGTTGAGGTTGGGGAGGAGGACGACGTCGTAGGGTCCGCGGAGGGTCGGCCTTGAAGGCGTCGCCGACGATCGCCTCGTAGCGTTCCATGGCGACGGCCCGTGTGGTCAAAAAATAGCATGTTTGGCCCGCGCAAAGCTTCGGTGCGGGTGCGCACCCGAGTCACTGGCTTCGGCAGCCTGGCACCCCACAGAGCGCTCTCATCCTGGGAGAACCGAGAGCAAGACGGTCAGAATGAACACCGGGCAGTCCCTCGAGGCCCGTTTTGCTCGCAATCTTGGGTGGTGTGCCCCCCGTCCCGGGACTGAAAGCACACACCGGCTCTTCAGACTTCCGCGTGGCGGCCGTCCACACTCGAATTGAGAATCATTCCCTGAAAACGCCTCCGTGCGGATGCCGTCAGCATCCCTCGAGCAGGATCCGCTTCTCCGCAATGAGTACCTGGCCACCGAGAACCGAATTCTCAGCGGTGCAATTCGTGGACGCCTTCAGGCCAGAATCTGCGTGAGCACCGTGCCATCCACGTCAGTCAGGCGGTAGTCGCGGCCAGCATGGCGGTAGGTCACACGTTCGTGGTCCAGCCCCAGAAGATGAAGGATTGTGGCGTGAAAATCGGGCATCGAGACTTTGTTCTCGACGACGTAGTAGCCGTATTCATCGGTCTGGCCATGGACCATGCCGCCGCGCACTCCACCGCCGGCGAGCCAAATGCTGAAAGCGTGCGGGTGGTGGTCACGGCCGTCTTTACCCTCAGCCGCCGGAGTCCGACCGAACTCGGTACCGAAGATGACCAGCGTATCGTCCAGGAGACCGCGCGACTTGAGGTCTTGCAACAGGCCGGCGATCGGCTTGTCCACTTTCTTCGCGTTGGTCGTGTGATTTTTGCGCAGGTCCTTGTGAGCATCCCAGTAGTTGCGTGGGTAACTGAAGTTGGCCTGAACAAACCGGACTCCCGCCTCGATCAGCCGCCTTGCCAGCAAGCATTCACGGCCGTATTCGTCGGTCGGTTCTTCCCCAACTCCGTAGAGCTTGCGAGTCGCTTCGGTTTCCTGCGACAGGTCCATGACGCCTGGTGCTTCCATCTGCATTCGGAAGCCCACCTCGAACGCGGCGATGCGAGCTTCCAGCCGCAGGTCCTCGCCGACGCGAGCGAGGTGATCGCGATTTCGTTGAGCGATCAAATCGAGTTGCATCCGCTGCAGCAACATCTCATCTCCCGGCTTGAGATTCGACAAAGCCGCCTGCTGGAACGGCGTGGAACCATCGCCGAGCCGCGTCCCTTGAAAGCTTGCGGGCAGAAATGCCGAGCCGTAGTTTTGCGCTCCGCCGTGATACACCGACGGGGCGAGGCTGATAAACCCCGGCAAGCTCTGGTTTTCGGTGCCGAGCCCGTACAGCGTCCACGCGCCAAGGCTCGGCCGTGCGAACACACCGCTGCCGGTGTTCATGTTGAGCAGCGCCGGCCCGTGTGACACCTGATTCGCTCCGTTCATCGACCGAATCACGCAAATGTCGTCAATCTGCGACGCGATCTCCGGAAACAGCTCGCTGACCTCAACGCCGCTCTGCCCATGCCGGGCGAACTTCCACGGAGACGCCAGCAGGCTGCCGGTCGGGGCAAACTCGAACTGCGGCTTCGGGATCGGTAACGGCTGACCGTTTCGCCTGGCAAGCTCTGGCTTCGGGTCAAACGTGTCAACGTGCGAAACTCCTCCGTGCATGAAAAGGAAGATGACTCGCTTGGCCCTGGCTGGAAACTGCGGCTGCTTGGCCGCCAGTGGGTTCGTCGATGCTGAATTTGCACGAGCTGTGGACGACAACATGCCAAGCAGCGCGACATGGCCGAATCCACAAGCGGTACGCTGCAATACATCTCGCCGACTCAAGGAAGTTGAGCTCATTGCAATCTACTCCAGGTACAAAAACTCGTTCTCGCAAAACAGAGCCTGGCAATAACTTTGCCAGGCGGAGATCCGCCGGTCGGCTTCCGGTCGAGCTTGCGCCGCCTGAGCGGCAAAATAAGCATCCAGGAACCTGCGAGCTTGAGCCGACTCGGTCGCGGTGATCTGTCCACAAAAGGCCAGCTCATGGGCGCGTTGCAATCGTTGCTCGTCAGTGGCCTTGTCATCGGCCAGCAATCGCTGAGCGAGCTGCAGTGATTGCTCGCGCAGGAACGGGCTGTTGAGCAGAAACAGCGATTGTGATGGAACCGTCGTGTCGTTTCGCAGAGCAGTCACGCCGTTCGGGTCGGCGGCGTCGAACAACGCCAGCAGGTCGGGCAAAAGGTTGCGAACGATCGGCAGATAGATGCTTCGCTTACGGAACTCGGTGTAAAAGGAGTTATCGGTCTGCAACCGGTTGGGGGCGAAGCCGCGCTTCTCATCGAAAACCTCGGCCTCCTTCCACAGGATCACCGCGGACTCATCCGTACCCGGCTCGCGATCCAGTTGACCACTGACGGCCAACACCGCGTCGCGCAGCTCTTCGGCAGACAGCCGACGACGCGGAAAGTGCGAAAGCCAGCGGCTGTCGGGATCGTTCCCACTCGCTCCTCGCTGCTGATAAGTCGAGCTCAGGCAAATCAGCCGATGCATCGCCTTCATGCTCCAGCCGCTTTCAACAAAGCGTGCGGCGAGCCAGTCGAGCAACTCGGGGTGTGACGGCCGTTCGCCACGCGCCCCGAAGTTGTCGCTCGTCGCAACGAGACCCTTGCCAAAGTGATGCTGCCAGATCCGATTGACCATCACGCGAGCCGTCAACGGGTTGTTCTTGCTGGCGATCCACTGAGCGAGCTCAAGGCGACCACTCCCTCTGAAGGCGCCAGCGACCCGGATAGCGTCAGCCCCCGAATCCTGAACTGAGTTGCCGTCCAGCAGGGCAGTTGACGCCACCCCACTCCCCAGGATCTGTAAAAACCCGCGCGGCACGAGTTTTCCGAGGGTGAAACGATTACCACGTAGGTGGACGCGCAGGTTGCGAGGCGTCGTTTCCTTCGGGGCCATGACCATGAACGGTTTCTCGCCAGGAGCCTGGAACAGCGGGAATTCCAACCACATCGAGGCGTTACGTGCCTCATCCTTGAAGTGCTCAGTGCTGCGGAAGATTCCGGCCATGGCGTAATAATCGACCGCTCGAATCGCGTCGAATTTGTGGTCGTGACAACGAGCGCACGCGATGGTCAGGCCGAGGAACGCTCGGCCTGTCACGTCGATCTGGTCGTCCACGATGTCAAGCCGCGATTGCTCCTTGTCCGTCTCGCCGAGTGCCTTCGGGCCGACCATCAGGTATCCGGTCGCCGTCATCCGTCGAATGCTCGTACTGAGATCCTCTGCCGGCGGCAGCAGATCGCCCGCGAGTTGCTCGACGATGAATTGGTCGTACGGCAGATCGCGGTTGAGGGCGTCGATGACGTAGTTGCGGTACCGCCAGGCAAACCGCATCACGGCATTCGCGTCGTTGGCCGTCGATTCGGCATAGCGGACAACATCCAACCAGTGCCGGCCCCAACGCTCGCCGTGGTGCGGCGAGTCGAGGAGCCGATTCACGACCTTCTCGAACGCCTCGGGCGAGTCATCTTTCAAGAATTCAGCAACTTCCTCCGGTGACGGTGGCAAACCGATCAGATCAAACGTCACGCGGCGAATCAGCGTCCGCTTGTCGGCCGGCGGCGACGGAACCAACCCGTGCTCCTCCAACTTGCCAAGAATGAAGCGGTCAAGCGGCGACTTGAGCCACGCCTCATTCTTCACCTTCGGCGGAGTCGTGTCTCTCACCGCTTGATACGCCCAAAAACCGCTCTCCTGTGGCGTGAACGTGGCTCGCGTCGAGGCGATTTGCGAGGCGAGCACGATCGCAAACTTCTCGGCAAGATGCCCCTCAACCGCTTGCCGCTCGGCATCGGTCAGAGCCTTGTTGAAGACGACCACCTCGCCGACATCGCCCCGAATGCTGCCGGCCCAGGTGGTCGCCTTGCCCATGTACGCGCCGATGTCCACTCGATGCTGAATGTCGGGCACGGTGTTTCGGCCTTCGAGCGGGGCGTCGGCCGACTTGTTCGCCAACTCGCCGTTCACGAAGAACCGAGTCGTGCTGCAGATCGGGCCAGGACGCTTTGTAACACTCAGGATGATCGACTTCCCATACAGTGACTTGAACGAGCCTGATCCGAGCGACGCGTCGTGATTCCAACCACCCGCGAGCTTGAGCGCGTGATCCTCGCCCCGGTGGATCTGCACGATCGCCGCCAACGGCCGCCCAGGATCATCCTTCGGATTCGCAGGATTTCCAATGCCAAGCACACTGTCAAGCGGTGACTGCGCATCATGCGATTGAAGATTGATGACGAGCAACATCGTCAACTCGGCATCGCCACGAATCGCCACCGGGTTGTGAGGCGAAGACGCCAATCCGGTTGCCAGGTCGAATCGCACCGCCGGCCGACGCTTGAGCGTGCTCTCCTTCGCAAACTTCGCCGGCAACCCGACTCCGTCGGGACGCACTCCCTGGGTGGCCGAGAAGTCGCGGCCGTGTCCGCTTTGATCGGGCCAAGTGTAGACCAACTCGCCGTCGGCCAGTGGGAGATCATCGGCCCGTAACCAGAGTTGCAACGACCTGGCGAGTTCGCCTTCGTTGGGCTTGGCGGGCAGCGACTCGTGGTGGGAGCTTGCAGCCTCCGCACCGGCGCTTGACGCGCCGGCCACGCCGCTGGGCCAGACGGCTCCATCTTTGACCCACGCAACCAGGTCGGCAATTTGGGATTCGGTCAGCTTGCCATCCGGCGGCATCTTCAATTCGCCATCGCGTCGCACCGCCCGAATGAGCTGGCTGTCATCCGGCTTGCCCACCACGATGACCGTGCCGGATTTGCCGCCACGCCGCACGCCCTCAGCCGAATCGAGCCGTAGGTCACCCTTCGCCTTGTCACCCGCATGGCACTTGTGGCAATGCTCGATGAACATCGGCCGCACACGCCTCTCGAAGTGCTCCAGAGCGGCGCGGCTCTTCGTCGAGATCTCCTCGGCTCTGGCCACATTGGCGACAAACCAAAACAGTGGGACAACCAAGGCAAGCGTGCGAGCAACAGCTGTCAAGTAAGAAGCGAGCATCAAAGAGACTCCTCGTCTCATGGCCTCGTGTCCTTGATAGACACCCTGCTTGCATTTGTAACCCACCACGTTGCTTGAGGCAACGATCGGTTTTTGAACGGGCGAACCTTGAAGGCTCGTGAGATCTCGGACCACGGCCCCTTCACGAAGGTCTTTCAGGAATTTTCGCACACCCCGACGGTCCTTGTCGGATGACTTACAGGAGGCGCATTGCCTCACCGTTTCTGTTACCGAACGTGGGTCGTTGCCTCACGCGGATGTTACCGAAATCGGACTGCGCCACCCGCAGCCGCACTGCTTGCAGGCTGCGCCTGCGAATGAGGGAGCGCTCTTCCCCCGCCGCCTCCCTCAAACTCTCTCCGGCAACCCCACTCCTGCCACAGGTTCGACTCAGTGAGATTTCGCCGCTGCGCTTCGGCTTTCTCCGTACTGGTTTTGGGTAACATTCTCCGGTGAGGCAACACAAGCCGGTAAGAATAGTTGTCGTCAATCAGACGATCCTCCAACACAGAGCCTTCCCTGGGCAACCGGTGGCTCGCCAGGGCGGCGAGACCCGTGCTTTCATCGGATAGGTGCCGCTCGAGCGCAAAACAGGAAAATAAATCCCGGGAAAAATCTCCGGCTTGAGATCTCGATCCGTCGGCTCCGCTTCACCTCGAAACCCTCCTGTCCTTGCCCTCGATCCGGATGGCCTTGAAGGCTCCGAGCCTCGAGTGCTCGCGAGCCCAAAGGACCGCCTTGCGCCATTCCTCGACGTCCCGATGGGTCGTGCCGAGCTTGACGATGGCGCCCCAGGCATCGTGCTTCGGCTTCGCGCCCAGCTCGCTCTCGAAGAATTCGAAGACCTCGGCTCGAGGGTCGGCTGGCTCG
>SXGR01612795.1_pt1 | contig 17503 bp, 34 predicted proteins | sample 3174711 | NCBI WGS metagenome assembly SXGR01 (sample SAMN11356860, study PRJNA531348) | freshwater metagenome | isolation source: freshwater sample F1-60 | place: China: Fuxian Lake, Yuxi | collected 2017-12-25
GGAGTTCCTAAATGACTGACTTAATTTTGCCTGCTGGTTTACGACCAAAGATTCACACTGACTTGGTGGCCTTACGTAAGAAGATTGGTGGTTTAAAGGCTGAGAAGAAGGGTGGAGTAATGTTCCCTGTCAAGTCTGCCAAGGGCTTGATGATTAAACTGCGTGATGCTGCTGATGAACTTAACATGCCAATGGCAGGTGCTCCGATTGCAGTAGAATTCCAGGAGCGAGCGATAAGCCTGGGAAGCACTGTAGAGGTAACCACCAGAACTTCTTTTAGTGAGAAGACCGAAGATGACGATGCTTCGGAGTTAACGAAGACCGAGACTAAGACTACCGACCGCCCTTCCACTATCGTAACCTGCAAGATGACCCTCCGATTTATGTCGGATGATGGTTCCTACGTGGATTTTGTAGGCTTTGGTCAGGGTGGGGATACCCAGGACAAGGCCGGAGGGAAGGCTTCTACCTATGCGTGGAAGGACGGGACGACTAAGGCCCTGTCGCTTCCCGATGCAGATATGGTCGATACTGACGATGAGCAACCTTTCGAAGAGCCAGTTAAGAAAGAGCCTGAGCGACCCCTTGCTAAAATCCTCAAGCAGTTTGCAGATGCTACTACCTTGGCAGATGTAGAGACGGCTAAAAACGAAGTCAAGAAGTATACTTGGGGTCCACAGGAGCGTGATGTTCTACAGGGTGCCTTAATCAAGGCCAAGGGTAGAGTCAAGTGACTCCATGGTCTGTAGTATTAGGCCCTGCTGCGTATCTTATCTCTCATAATCTAAGAACCTATCCTTGTGATTTAGTAGAGTCACTCACCATGAGTAGTGATACTGCGGATTCGTACTTAGATTACTATCCTTACTGGGGTGGCCCTAGCATGTTAGCTGGTCAGTTGTGCTATCTCTCTTTCGGTGAGAAGCGAAGCAAGGACCACCGTACGTACATCAAGAAGATATTAGAGCAGAAGCACGGCTCTGTCTTAGAGCACACTGTTGCTACCTTAGGGTTAACTGGAATCGATAGAGCAGTTACCCACGAGTTGGTAAGACACCGTGCTGGATTTGCCTACTCTCAGGTTTCCCAAAGGTACGTAGATGCTCTGCGGTTCGTATTTCCTGCTGAATTAGACCAGAAGGATGATTTAGTTGAGTGGGGTCAGTATATCTCTGCGTGTGTCAAGGAGTATGACCGAAGGTTAGCCTTGATGGGTGAAGGTGAGGGGACTAAGGGGCGTAAGGAGCGTCGCCAGGCTGCTAGACGGGCCCTACCTAACGAGACTGAGGCCCCTATCATCGTCACTGGCAACATGCGGGCGTGGCGGCATTTCTTAGAAGTTAGAGGTTCAGAACACGCTGACCTAGCAATGCGTAATTGTGCTATCGAGGTTTTCAATACTCTCAAACCTAGTTTTGATGATTTCCTACAAGATATCAGAGTAGAGGATGGAGTAATCAAGGTGGAGTATTCTAAAGTATGAAGATTGAAGATTTACCACATGGAACTAAGTTTATATTTTGCTGGTATGAAGCCTCGTTTCTAGAGCATATCGGTACTGTCGGAGTTGGATGTTCTTGTGGTTTAGATTTTAATGAAGTAGACTATGAAACTGAGGTGTATCCGATTTTAGAGTGGGAGGAAAAGAAGAATGATTAAAGTAACCTACGAAGAACCCCATGAGCGTAAGGTAATTATCGAAACTACTGAGTATGGTGCGCAGTTTATTGCTTATTGTTTGAGATATTATTCAGAAGCCAGCCCCCGCGGCGCCGCCACCGGCGTAGCAGCCGAAGCAGCAAAAGCAATATCTACCTCACAGTTTGTTTATGACCGTACAAAAATACTTAATCTGTTCAAATGAGATTCTCAAGTCTTGACCAACTCTTCGCTTGTCCAGGATATACTTCTATCGAAACCTCTAAGGCCAAAGAAGAGGAGCAGTATCCTAACGTAATAGCTAGTCGAGAGTGGGGCACGATGGTGCATACCTGGAAAGAGACAGGTAAGATTTCTCATCCATCTGGTGATAGTAGAGAAGAGAAGTTATTTGCTAATCGTATCTACAAGAGTGAAAAGAATAAGCGAGAACAGAAGATAGAGGCTACTGATTACTGGCCAACTGGAGGATTCCATGAAATCCAAGTTGCCTATAACTGGAGAGAGCAATTCTCTGAGATTAGTTTTTCTAGAGATGACAAGTGGTATACACACTTCGATGATGATTACATCTTGGGTACGATTGATTACATTCTAGAAGATAGTGGTATTCTCAAGGTTAGTGACCTAAAGACTGGCAAGTGGTGGACCAAGCAACCTACCGAATCAATGCAAATCATGGGATATGGTCTTGCTACCTATGCTTCGATGGCTTGGCCTGTCTACAGTGAGATGCACCTGGAAGTAGTCCACTGGCCTAAGTATCCTGCAAAGAATCCTCCCAAGGTAGTCAAAGAGACTGTTACTACCGAGCAGTTGATTACCTTTGGTAAGAAAGTAGAAGAAAAGATGAATCAGCGAGGAGAAGTATTCAATCCTTCTGAGGATAATTGTAGATTCTGTCCTGGTAGATTTAACTGCATGTTTAGATGGAGGAGTGAAGATGAATTACTTTAAAATTGATGTCAAGTATCCTGACAAAACTCTACGTATTAGCAGCATTGATTGGGGTGATGAGGTTACTATCGTGATTGGTGGATACCCCGGTATTGCTCTGAATAAAGAGGAAGTTAAGTCCTTTGCTGAGTTCTTGCTAAGTACTTTAGAGGATAATTGATGGCACACCCTAGAGTAGCCTTCTCTGAGAAGGATTATGAGACGGTACGTTTGCTCGTAGAAAATGGTAATTTTGATGACTTGAAGCCGCTCTTACGCAAGATGGAGACTGCCCGTAAACCTAAGCCAGAGTATGATTTTACTGACCCCCAGGCTAGGGAGATTGCCAACGAAGTCCTAGGAGATAAGGTCTATTTCACCACGATTACCTCTGGAGAGTTGGTAAAGCATAACAAGTACTTCCGCACCTTCAAGATGACTCCTGATAACTTCCGGAGAGCATGTAAGGTTGCCTTGAAGACCTGGAAAGCTCCGATGTATTTTAACGTGCTGCTGATGTCCAGTAATCGTCTAGCTGCTACTCCTCTGTTTGATGACCAACCGAAGGATGTCTTTGGTGGAAAGATAGAATGAAAACCCTATTCGATGTTATCGAAAGCACCTCGTCATCCCTGGTAGATGACTATTCTCGTAGAGCAGTAGGTGAAATCGTAACCTCGAATATCCCAACTGGACTTGCTACTATCGATAACACTGGGCTAGGAGAGCGAGGTATCCTGACGATTATCCAGGCTCATGCTGGTGAAGGTAAGTCAACATGGGCTAGGACGATTCTTAAGGGTGCTGTAGAGTTTGGGTATGACCCGTTGTTCTACCCTTTCGAAGACCCTGAGTACCAGATTGGTATCTCATTCATCTCTGGGTTGATGGGAGTCTCGGGGTGGGACCTCAAGCGGGGTGAGGTAGAAGGCAACGTCCTAGAGCGTATCAACGCTGCTACAGAGAAGACTAGGTGGGCAGATAGAGTGAAACTTGAGACTGAGAAGGTTCCCTATAAGGACTTAATCAGGCAGATGGATGACGAATTCAAGAGCAATCCTAGATGTCGTGTAGCAGTCGTGGATTATCTCCAGGCATTCGATGCAGAAGATGATGAAAGAAGTACTGAACGAGTTATCAGCAGATTAACTTGGTCCTTAGCAGAACTAGCCAAGGAGTACAACGCCACTATCTATGCTTTCTCTCAAGTCAAGAAAGAGGTAAGAGATAGAGGTAAGAGCATGTTTGACCGCTACGTCTCCAATGCTCAATTCAAGGGCACTGACTTAAAGCCTGCTGAGCACTTGGTTCTAGGGTTTAAACCTTTGCAGGGAGATGGACAGTGGTCTAGCAGCCTCTACCATTACGCCAAGGATATTCGGACCTGGTGGCGACCGGGCAAGTGGTTACGTTCGATGGGATTCAAGGATTATCGAGACAACTACGGGATGTTGGAAACAATCAAGGCTAACTTTATGCCTCCTGATAATGATGTAGTTAAGTTGCACTGGGGTAATCAGGGTATTACTGAGTGGCGAGGAAAGCAGTAAGATGTCTAGCTTCAAGCGAGGTAACTTATGACTATCTGGTTAGTCTACTTAAACTATGGAAACTGTAGAACAAAGATAGTTGATGCTTTCTGCGAAAGAGCAGATGCTTATGTAGAAGCTAGAAGATTAAATGGACTGAATAGAAGAACATCTTATTACCACGTTAGGTCTTACGTTATAAGGTGGATGGAGTCCTAATCTTATTGAAGACTGTACGTACAGAATATGACTTATACGATAGAAATGGATTATGGTCCAAACCAGGGAGCAAATATTATGAAGCATTGTTTAAATTGCAATATTCAATTACATAAAGATAGTGATATAGATTTCTGTAATGCAGATTGTGAAGAAGAATATTTCAGCCAGGAAGATTATGTCTGTGGTTGTGAACCTGACGTAGACGAGTTACAGGAAAACCAAGATTTTGCTCAAGATAACATGGAGTACCCAGATGGAGAATAAGAAACTATATTTTTATATTGCTAATGGCGGAGATGGTTCGGCCTATCTTAGATTCTTCGGTTCAAAGAAGGATGCTCAGAAAGCAATGGATGATGAGAGTGAAGGGTTTTGTGAAAACGAAATCTATAACAGTGTAGATATCCAGAAGTATAAACCAGAGGTACTGTTACCTTGTGGACTACACTTTGATTCCGAATCTCTTAGAGAGTGCTTTATCTGTGAATAATGTATATTCCGTACTCCAGGTAAAATTCTCATCTGGAGAAACCGCATCTCTTGCGATGGTTTCTGATTACAATGAAGCAGTAAAGATTCGTGATTCCATGCTAGGTTCAGTAGAAAACACCGATATTATCATACAGACTTATCGAGTCTACGATAAGGCTTCTGAGTGGGCTAGTGAGTACTCTAGACATATACTAAGATTGGTTGGTGAGGATGCCGAACTTTAAGAAGAAAACTAAGTTTGATGATGGAGAATTACCCCCTCCGCTTGGTGAATACCAGGATTGGACTAAGGAGACTACGAAAGTGGTAACCATCCAGCTTAACGGTCTTCCTGCTGATTACGTACTTTCTAGATTCAAGAAAACTAATGATGTAGTAGAAGTACTTATTGGAGATTTGAAGGCTGATGAGTGTGGTAAGCTGATAGTGAGAGTAAGAAAGTGAATAACGTACAGTCCCCTAAGCACTATTGTCTTCCTGTGAAGTATAAAGGTTTTCCTAGGAATGACACCGTAAACATCGAATGCCTAGATGTAATCGAAGCTCTTGGATTAGATAAGGACTTATTTCTAGGTTCTGCTTTCCAATATCTCTGGAGAGCTGGTAGAAAGTCTGTTGGCACTAAGATTGAAGATTTAGAGAAAGCTGTCTTCTACATCCAGAAGGCAATAGAAAGAGAAAAGAATGAAGAAATCCCTTTCTGATGATGGAAGACCTCTCTACACGCTACCTCTAGGAAATTATGTCGTTCCTGGTGATATTCATTTTCCTATTCACTCCCACCGTCTTGTATCTAAGTTTACTCTGGAAAATATCCCTCCGTCTTGCACCTTACTACTCCAGGGAGATACAGGGGACCAGGAAGCATTCTCTCGGTTTCCTAAGGACCCGGAGAAGATTGCTAAGTCTCATTCCATCAAGAAAGAGAAAGAACATTGGAAGAACTGGCTAGACAAGTGGCTCAAGGTCTATGACAACATCATCATCATGCCTGGTAACCACGAGCAACGCGCAGGTAAGTTGGTTTTCTCGAATCCGGGTTTTATCGGTATGGGGTGGTGGTGGCCCTATGGTGGGATATTTTCGGATAGTAGAATCACTCTGCTAGACTATGGAGCTAGAGTAGTAATCGGAGATGTCGTGGTCGAGCACGGGGACCAGTTGAAGGGTGCTACTGCGAAGCATCCTGCCTATGGCGTCGCTGAGGCAGCCAGGGACGGCCTTATCCACGTCTTCGGTCACACTCACAAGGTAGGCCACGCCTTCCATACTTCTTATGTCAAAGGTAGAGCAAAGACTACTACTGCTGTCAATGTTGGCACTCTGATTGATTCCAAGAAGCAGGATTATGCTAACGAACCTAACTGGCAAGCAGGTAGGTTTGTGATAACTCCTAAGTGGAATACTCTGGAGACTGAGTAATGAGATACCAAAGTCGTAAGTTTACGTGCGGGCCTGCGACAGTTGCCAACGTGGTAACGCTGCTATCTCACACGGTACAAGAAGACGATGCCTGTGAAACTAGCACGGATGGTACCTCGGAACGGCAGATAAAGGCAGGACTACATAAACATGGCCTCAAACACGAAGTCCACAAAGGTAGAGATTCCCTGGAGTCTGTACAGTGGGTTGATACTTGCGTCAACCTTGGCTCTCCTACGATTCTGTGTGTAGACAACTGGTCCCACTGGATTGCCGTGGTAGGGAAACTAGGGGGTGAGTATCTGGTGATTGACCCTGCGCACCCAGACCTACTTCTTAAGTGGACTCCTGCTACACTAAAAACCATCTGGGGATACAACAAGCGGTACTATGGGATTGCCGTGATTAAGCCCTCAGAAGTTACGGAAAGTTGGTTGTGTTCCTAGATACTCCCGAGAGGTGGAAGAAACTCCTAGCGGTTCTAGAGAAAGAGTCTGTGATTGGCTTAGACTCTGAATTCGAAGGGGTTGATTTCTCTTCTGGGCAGTCTTGCGTAAACCTAGCCAAGATTGATGTCTTCTCAGTAGCAGTTCTTACGAGTAAGTGGCATCCCCGAGGATATCACGAGGCTAAGGGTTGTGTATTACCTAAAGAAGCTATCCCCTATTTCAAAGATGTCTTAGAGAATCCTAAGATACTAAAGGCTGCTCATAACTCTAACGTAGACGTTCACGCTTTCTACAACGCAGGAGTAGATTGTCAAGGGATAGTCAATACTCTCTCACTTGCTAGGTGGATTCGTCCTGGTAGACTTCTCTACAATCTTGATGACCTCTGTTATGACTATTTAGGTGTAGGTAAAGCTGACTCCTTTAAGGATATCTTCGTAATTGACGATATCCAAATGGTGAATAAACCAAAGAAGGTCAAGGTCTGTCTCTGTGGAGTCGAAAAGTGCAGAAAGCGTACCTACCCCGAACATCACAAGTGGGAAGAACTTAGAGATAACTTCGTAGAGAAGAAGGTCGGAACTAAGACTATCCCACTTCATACTGTGAGGCCAGGACATGAATTGTGGGAACGCTACGTCAAGTACGCTCTAGTAGATGCAATCCGAGCGGTGGAACTATACGATTTCCTAGTTCGTCTAGGAGAAAGAATCGAGGTAGATATACCATGGTACAAGAATGAACCTAAGTGAATCATACTTTAATCCAGAACGAGGAGTGCCCTACCACGAAGTCGATAGAGCGTATCTACTCCTAGAAAGGACAGGCTTTGCAATCGACAAGGAGTACTTTGATGAACAGGCAGAGATTGCGAGAGATGACGAGAGAATACAACTCGGAAATCTTCGCGTGGAAGCTAAGAATACAGGAATTAAATGTGACTCTGACGAAGACTATGATTCAATATGGTCCAGCCCTGTTAAGCTTAAGCGACTACTTCACGAAGACTTGAAGCTAGACCCTAGCCCTATCTGGGTTAAGGGAGAGGTTGCTCTGTGGAAGGGTGAAGTCAAGACAGACGCAGTTGCCCTTAAGTATCTGAGAGCTACTAACCCACAGCTTCGTCCCTTGATTGATGGAATTCTTAATCTTAAGCGGATTCGCTCGTCATTGAAGTACCTAAACAAGATTCCTGGGTTCGTCCAAGCAGATGGGTTTATCCATCCTGTCTACGGGGCTGGAGATGATTCGGATGAGTCATCTGGTACAAACAGTGGACGCACGGTGATGAAGAACCCAGAGGGCCAGCAGATTCCTAATAGCAAGGACAAGGACCCGTATGGTATTCGCAAAGGATTCGTAGCTCCAGAAGGTCAAGTCCTAGTTGTCCGAGATTATTCTGCGATGGAGGCGGTCTTGCTTCACGCAATCTGCCTGTCTCTGTTTGATGATGATTCTCTAGCCGATGCCAACAGCAGTACTTTTCATAGCGAAAACGCACGCAAGGTATTCGGAGATTACCTGAAATGGAAACACCCTGATGGAACCCCAATATCCGATTTTCCTCTTGAAGCATTTGAAGAAGATAAGTACCTCAAGGACCGGAGAAGAGATGCCAAGACTGTATTCTATGGATTACAGTTCTGCAAATCCGTTCGGGGGTTTGGTTGGACGCTTCTCGATGCACAAGGGTCTCCAATTGGAGAAAACCTTGCTGGAAGTATTGTGGCTGGCTTTCTGCAAGCACGGCCTGCACTTCGCAAATTCCAAGATTTCGTTAGTGACTACTTACGGAGATTCAAACCCGATAATCCTGCTTATAACCGGAGAGTCACCCCAGGAGTGGCAGATTTCGTGGGACGCAGTAGGAATGTGCTGGACCTACTCCAAGGGTATATTTCTACCGGAGAAGTCGATTGGAAGTTTAGGAAAGCATGGCGTCAGTGTTGCAACCATCCTGAACAAGCTGGAGGAGCTAACATCAAGGGAGCTGCCTTAGTTCATTGCTTTCGGCAAGGGTTAGTGGTACAAAACGAAATCCACGATGAGCTGATTGTTCGCTGTAAGCCTGAGGACGTAGAAGAAGTAAGTGCTAAGATGCAGTGGTGTATGGAGGAGACGTTTCCTCTACCCTGCGGAGTTAAGCTTAAAACTAAAGGTTCAGTAGCTAGGAGTTGGTACGATGCCAAGTAGTATATTTCCTGTTACTAGAGAATGGTATCGTGCTAATGAAGTCTGGCTCTGTGATTGCTGTGGGGTACGAGTCTGTACATACGGAGATTGGTGTAAAGAATGTTGGAAACTATACGATACCTACATGTTGAGTATTTGCCTAGAATGAATCTGTACTATTTTGTGTATATCAAAGATGGTAAACTAGAAACGGAGGTAACCGATGATAGTAAAGATTGGTACAAGAATATACGAAACTGATTTCTCAGTAGATGACCTCTGGACGTTCTACAAATACGGAGTAGGTTATACTGTCCAGGATAAGATTATCGATGGAGGTAGGTACTTCTACTTCAACCGTAGAATCTCGAAGGAGCAACTCGCGGGTTCTCAGCAGGCAATCGTAGAAATTAATCCTACTATCCTAAACTTCCCGACGGAGGAAGGGTTAGGGGTAGGTAGGAAGGGAACGACCGAAGGGAGAGAGTTACCTCTATGAGTGTAATCTACTCCAAGGGAGATTTGATTGACCCTGTTAGCGGTGAAGTCTTGCGTACTCTGCGACCCCTACTCTACGTCTCTGGACCGATGTTTAGTCAAGGAAACCTTCTAGTCAACGTGCGAGTAGCAGCTTTATATGGAAAAGTAGCGTACCAGAGGGGGTGGGCTCCAGTGGTTCCGCACTTGGATATTCTTTCACAGTTGATTACTGGTGAATTTTCTCCAGAGCCCTATCTAGATGTAGACCTTAGTATTCTAGCTTCCTGCAAGGCCTTAGTAACCACTACTAGAGAGTGGGATGCTTATACTAAGGAAGGCAAGAAGACTGGGACTCAGCAGGAAGTAGAGTTAGCGGAATCTCTTGGAATTCCTGTGTATATAACTACTTCGGAGTTGCCGTGGCTGTAGAAGAATTTAGTTTTTCCTACCTACTAGGGAAGAAACTTATATCTATTTATAACGATGATAAAGAAATTACTCTAGGAACATTTGTAGGATGGAGAGATAATTATTTTTACTATTTAGATTACTCTAATATGTTATGTGAAGTGAATATACGCGCTTGGAGGTGGAAGTTTGTATGATTGAGCCAGGAGACATCCTAGTCTATCCATGGAAGAACGGTCATCCAGGCCATACTGCGTTGATTGTAGGGTGCTCTGAGTGGGTGGAGGCTAATGACACTGAGGCAACTATAAGAGCTAAGCAGTGGCTCAACACAGGCAAGTACAAGCTAGGCAGAGGTGGTTACAAGAAGACTCGTATTGGCCCTCTAGACGAAAATGGCTGGTGTGATTGTACAGGCTTTATCTCTTTCTGCCATAAATACGATAGGTATGATGCTGGGCTAGACCTGTGGTGGAATACTACTGCTATCTTTAAGGATGCTACTGGAAAACAGAAGAAGTGGAAGTTAATTACTCCAGATTATGACCTGGCTCGTCTAGATATTATCCATTGTCACTCTACTAGAAATAATCTCACCAAACCTGCAATAACGAAAGGCACAGGATTGCTATGGAAGAAAAAGAACGGAATAGTAGCCAGAAGATTGAATTCATAAGAGAGAACTACAAGAAGCAGACTTTGCGTGATGGTTTTAGAGAAGGTAGTATCACTGGTAGTATCTATGAAGCACTCCTTAGCATCAAGGCTGAGATTAACTCTCTCAATATTGCCATGGTTCTGTTGGAAGAGGACCTCCACGATTTAAAGGAAGAACTAAATCAATGATTATCGTATTTTTAGATAAGCCTAGAGCTGACAACACAGTAAGTGCGCACGTCTACAAGGATATGGCTGAACTAAGTAAAGAGATTAATAAAGGAATCTTTGGACTAGAAGGTGATGACTCTATCTTTGTTGGAGAGATGCCTGTTCTCAAGGAGTATGTCTACACGGCTACCCTAGTAGAAAAGAAGTCAAAGAAGTGAATAAAGAATTAGTAGAATACGCTGAGCAGTTCCTACGCTTAGGCTACAGGATTGCACAGGAGAATGCTCTTACGTTTAGAGACGAAGAGTATGGTCAAGAACATCTGTACATTTCCTGGCAAGACGCTGATACCGAACTAGAGAAGGTTGTAGAGGAAATGAAAAAGGCTGCCCTCGGTCAAGAGAGCAGCCAGCTAGAGATTGATTGGGGTAAGGCTGTATACGACGAGTAGTTACTTCTTAGCCAGAAGCGCCAGGAAGTCGTCGATAGGTACCTGATACTTGGTCAGGAATTCTACCACGTCGTCATCAACCTTGGTCTTAGTCTTAGGAGCAAGTACCTTCAAACCAGCTACGGCACCAACAAGGAGAGCAGTCACAACATAAATGAGAGTCATATTCAAACCTCCAGATGAGTTAAAGAAACATTACGTATTCGATACGTTGAGTGAAAAAACAGATGCAGATGGATTATTTGTTGCAGCCCTGTGGCAGTCCTGGTATAACGCTGGGAACGAACAGGGTGATGAGTTGAATCTAGTCTTTGTGGATAACGAACCTCTTGGTTACTGGTTACGCAAACTTCAAGAAAGAATGGTGAATCATGGATAAGGACAACGCTGGTGTACTGTTTACTGTTATCGAGAAGACGAAGGAGACTGGTCCGGACCTTACGGGTAATATCGTGCTAGGTGCTGACTTGGTCAAGGCCCTTGCTGCTGCTGTCAAGGCGGGTAAGCCTGCTAAGATTTCGGTAAGCGCCTGGGAGAACATTGGGAAGACTTCTGGTAAGGCTTACCTAGGCCTACGTGTCTCGGAGTATCGTGAGCGTCAGGCTAAGGATGGGGACGACCTCTTCTCCAAGTAATCCTTAACCTTCCCGATTACCTCAGGTAGAGCCGTATCTACCTGATGGTTAGTAACTCTAATTACGGATAACTCAAGGGCCTCCAGTCGTCTCGTACGCTGGAGGTCTTTTTTTATCTTTTCTGGCTCGTTATGCGAGGGGTCATCAATCTCCAGGATTAAATTATAGTCAGGGAAATAGAAATCTGCGAATGCTTTTTGAGCGATGAAAGGATGCTGGGTTCTATACCTTACTCCCAACTTACAGATTTCAGCTTCTACAACTTGCTCCTGCCTAGTCTGGTCACGATAGAGTTTGTACCAATAGGAGAGAAGGATGTTAGCCATAAAATACCTTGGAATATAGTTTAACTACTTCTTCTAGTTCCTTAGAGAGTGTTGGCCAGTTAGTATACCAGTCAAAGTACTTCCAATTATTCTGTTTCATGATAGCAGTTTTTAACTTAGCACTAACTCCATACTTATTTACTAACTCGTCCAATCTCATAATTAACCTTCTCCCAGTCAATCTTCTTTAGCTCTTCTCCACCTCCGATGTCTACGAATTCCACGTAAGGACACGCCTTCAAGGCAACCTGCTGTCTATCTACAGAACCAAGATACATATCAATCCAGCCTGCTACTCCAATCCGGATAGCAATCCACTCGTCACCTTTGTTATCTTCCATGGTGATAACATCAGCCTCTCCTACGTCCATCTTGGCAGGGAGAGTCCAAATCTTACAGGGAGTTGGCTTTACTGGCTTTGAGACGTGCGCGCAACCTGTTAGCAACATCAAGGGCAGAAGGATTCTTATCAGCATAGTATTCATTTCGAGCCTTTCGTTCCTCATTTTCCAGTGCTTTCTCTAATTTCCTGACTCTATCAGTCTCTAGTTTATGTAAATTCTGGTATAAGTCAAGGTCATTTTTTGCTAGGTCCCTATCTGCTTTTAAGTATCTGATATAAAATAGTAAGAGCATACCTACTACTCCACCAATCAGTAGAACATACGTCATGTTATTCCTTTTCTAAGGAAGAAATCCTCTTTTCGTGGTCATCGACTCTCCCAATCAGTACTTCTTTTAATTCTCGTACTTCTTTGAGAGCTTTATGTCCGAAATTAGCATCAACCATAATCTTTAGAGCAAGTAAAATCAGAGCAACAGTAGTGGTCATGTTAATCCTTTAGGTTAATAACGATTGTTGAGTCGATGTTTAAGTTAACAGCGACTGTCCAGCGGTTGGCGGTTCGGTCTTGGCAGGCCGGCCGCCATTTCCATTTCCGGACGAACCCATCTGAGCCTTGTTTTGTCTAGCCTTCTCAGAAGCAGCAGCATACGTAGCTTGGGTCTGAGCCATGCTTCGAGGAGTAAACGACGAGTGTAGTGGAATCCCAGTTACCGTAGCGTAGTAGTTCTGTTCTTCGTAGGACATCTCAGGAATCTTAGGAGCGATAGCTTCTAGAATTGCAACTACGAATTCTCCATACTGCGCAGGCCAGAGTGCCTTGAAAGCCTTGACCGTGAACATATCAGCATTTCCGGAGGCAATATATTCAGCAGTACCTTGAGGGTCATGGGCTACATTAATCACCTTCGAGACTTGAATCTTCTGCACTGGGTCGGGTTCCCAGAGGCTCTTTCCATTTGAGAAAGCTAATCCAGGGTCTTTGGGCATGAAGGATTGTAAGGTCCTCATGAAGTTATCAGCAGTATCGATGAACGCCTTGACGAACGCAGGATGGTCTTGAGATAAATCTTCTACAGCCTGGAAAGCCTTGTCTCTTGCTAAGGGTACTGCGTTATGTACTTCTTCGATTCTAGCCTTGACATCCCCCTTCTTATCTTCCGAACCATCCAGACGAGTAGTCAGCCTACCAAACTGACCTCTGCCTACTTCCAGAGTCTTACCAACCTTTGGAGCAGCCTTTCTAGCAGCACTACGAATCCTGGAGACGGCACCCTCGCGATTTCCTGCAACTGTAGAACCGAACATACCCATCAGCAGCATATCCGTAGCAGAACCACCAGCCTCGAAAGCTACCGCAGAACCTAAGGCACCCATACCAAGCTTGCGTGCAGCAGAGGACGATACTCTGCGGCCAGCACTCTCAGCCGCTCGCTTCCAGAAACCATTGATACCCTTCTTACGGCCACCAGCGGATACGTAATCGTTCACAGCTTGAGCACCAGAGTTAATCATCTCTGGAGCGAAGTCTAGAGCACCAGGAGTTAGGTCTAGCGTAGGTACTCCAGTCTTCTCTGGATTTAACATAGCATTTAGTACTTCCGCAGGGTCCTTCTTAGTACTTCCTACAGCAGTCTTTTCTTCTGGAAAGGCTCCACGAAGCTCACTCTTAGAAACATTACTGTCTACGTTATCAGCAAGCGAGAATCTAGCCTTCTCGATTAACTTCTCTTGCTGCTTAAAGTAGCCAGGAGTCTTGGTAGATTCCCAGATAGTTCTAGCCTTCTGTCCAGCACTACCTTTGCTGCTAAGTCCAATATGCGAAAGAGTGGTGTCTAAATCTATGGCTACTCCATTCGTAACTTCTTCGATAGTATCCAAGGCAGCAAATAACTTCTCTGCTTTTGCAGCACGAAGTTTACGGAAATCATCAATATTCTCAGGGAAATTCTGTAGAAGCGTAGAAGCTTCCTTGAGCTTAATTAACTCTTTAGCCTTATTAGTAGCAGTCTTGAAAGAATTAATCTTATCTACGAATAGTTGCTTCTTGGCGGGGTCTAAGGATTTACCTAACTGAGTTTCCAGAGTAGTAACATAGTCCGTCAATGCAGAATCAATCAAATCTGCATCTCTAGCCTTGATACCTTTCTGGAGTTGTTTATAGGGATTCTTAAATTCTGCCTTGTTGATACCTTTGAGTCCTTCTACTTTCTGAGTAAAAGAACCAATCTCACTTTCAAGAGAAGAAAAGTTAGAAGCAGCCTCGCGTAACTTATCATCTACAGTCTTAGTAGCATCGTCAATACTAGATAGAGATGAACCTAAATTCTTCTTGATACTACCAAATGCTTCGGTGGGTACGTGGACAGTCTCTTCTACTGTCTCTGTAGTCTTGCTAATATTATAGGGCTTAACATCTACTACTTCGTCTAGTGCAGATGCTTCCTTAGCAGCCTTCTCCTTAGGTAATCCCTTATAGAAAGAATCTAAGTCATCAGCAGTATAAGCTACTTTCTCAGCAACATCATCAGTTCTCCCAATGACAGCAGGAGCAACCTTACCTAATCTCTCAGCAGCACCGCCTACTCCACCTCCGAAGACCAATCCAATACCACCCGAAGAAAGCACACTCTCGACAGTCAAGGGGTCATCATTGATAGCAGCCTGCGTAATCGCAGAGCCCATACCCGAGACTCCACCCTCGAATGCTCCTGCCGCTACGGCTCCCTTGGTACCCCCGATGGCTCCTTCGATGGCTCGTCCACCTCTGGCAACTAGCCCAGCAGGAGTCAAAGCAGCAGCTTCACGTAAGGCTAACTTACTACCAATCTTAGCAGCGGATGCTTCTGCGCTAGCCCCACCAGTGAGTACTGCTGGAGCGATAGCACCAACAATCTCAGTTACTATTCTAGTCGTAGGGTTGTAGTTTGCTCTCTTACGTTCAGCATCCTGCATCCCGATATCAGTGAGTCCAAGCGTAAGACCCGAGACTAGACCTTCCGCTCCAGTCTGGAGTTTCTGCCCAAAACTAGTATAATACTCCTTGTTGGCAGTATCAACTCCTCGCTGAATCGCCTCATTAGTAGTTTCTTCTTTGTAACCTAACTTCTTTAAGGATTCTGCTGATTCTGCGTCAGCAGTTATCAAAGAACCGTCAGGTCTTTTTAGTACTACTTTACCCATTAGAAAGAATAATCCCCATCATCTGGTGTGTTGTTCAGAACCTTCTTAGTAGCCTTGTTTGGCTTAGCTTCAAGATTATTGAGATATTGATTAGCAAAAGTATCTCCAGAGGCTCTAGCCCTTAAATCATTTAGGAAGTATTGAGCCATGATGGCTTTATCCGTAAAATAATCATAGGTATCTAGATTAGTATCAGCATAGCCACGAAGGTTTAGTTGTGGAATTAACTTATCAGAAGGTACTTCCTTCGCGGTAGTAACTAGAACATTAAATGCTTCTTCATCCCCAGTAATAGCTCTATCTCTTAAATCACCTAGAATATCAAACTGCTTATTAGCCGCAACAAAGGTTTCGCCATTCTCCTTTACGTTTCCAATGTACTTGCTATACTCGTCCCATTCTTTTTGTCTAGGCTCACTAAGCTTAGCAGCACCCTTATTATCATCTTTATTTAAAGCAATACCTAGTTCTTTAGCTCTACTCTTTTCTGGTTCCTCTTCATTAATGTTAGAAGCTTTACCAGAGTCTACTGTAGCCTTACCAAAAGTATTACTACTAGGAGTTTCGTCTGTTCTATTAGCACCAATACTATCAATAGGAGCCCCTACAGACGGACGATACACACTTCTTTCAGCAGCATTCGGCTCTCTGAACGCGGACTTAGCAGATTTAGCTTCACTATCTAGTACTTCTATAAATTGACCTAATGTAGAGTCAGTATTTACATCATACGTATATGATTGTGTAGGAATTACATCATCAAGAGTTTTTAACCAGTGGTCAGAGAAAGTAGTACCGTTCCACTGTTTGGCAAGGTTGTTACGAAGCATGGTGCGAAGTTGGTCACGCTTAGCCTTCCGTTCAGTAACGGTTAAGCCCTTTAGAGGACCTTGGTACGTAGCGCCTAGTGAGCGGTTTGCTTCCATTAATTCTCTAGTAATATTGAAAGCCTGGTTAGTATCGTTAACCTTTTCCTGAGCCTTAACAACGTCCTTGCCATCCATGTAGTCTGGAGCAATTAAGAATTTATTAGGGTCCGTAGGGTCAATAATAGCACGAGCATTTACCTGAGAAGCCAGGCTACCCTTAGCAGCGTCATCTTCTCGCTGTCTCCGTAAAGCTGCTTCACTTTTATCAAAAGCTAACCTAGCACTCTGAGCAGAAGCCTGGAGTTCGTCTCCGTGGCGCTGAATCTCTTGTCCAGTGATAATCTGCTCTTGCTGATTACGCTCCTTAATAAATCCCTGACGATATTCTAAACCCTTCTGTTTTAAACCAGTGATAAGCTCTTGACCCTTTAACTCTGCCAATTTAGAACCATACTGGGACATCTGTGCAGCAATTGAGTACTTAGCAGACTCCGTAGCCATCTCCTTAAGACGTAGCTTAGCTTCAAGGTCCGAAGCACTCTGTTCCCTCACCATCTGTACAAGTCTACCTTGCTGGTCTAAGGCCTTACCCTTCTGGTTGATGTTCTGTAACTGAGCATCAATATTCCTATCTAACGCCTTATCCAACATTGCCATCACAGGAGTCTCGATACCCTTAGCTCCCAGGAACGCAGAAGCAAACACCGATAAGCCAGAACCTAACTTCTCCCCTCCAGTCATATTCTTCCACATCATACCTGGGTCGACTTCAAGGGTCATGTATTCCTGCATCATCTTCTGATGGGTAGCGATTGCAGAGTTAACCCTCTGCTGACCTCGCTCTTGTTCTGTAGCAATCTTGTTGTTGTAATCAGTTACTAGTGCAGCCTGGTCTAAATCATGCTTAGCAACTAAGTTTGCCTTCTCCTTATCAATTTCAGTAGTGGCACCAACAATTTCAGCCTGCTTACTAAGAATCTTCCCTTGCTGTTGGTTCTGAGATTCTAACTCAGCATCAATAGGTGCCATTCTTTTAGCAACACGTTTATCTACAGTTCCAAGCTTCTCGACCTTATCCAAGGTATCGAAGTTAAGACCA
>SXGR01577101.1_pt1 | contig 17501 bp, 17 predicted proteins | sample 3174711 | NCBI WGS metagenome assembly SXGR01 (sample SAMN11356860, study PRJNA531348) | freshwater metagenome | isolation source: freshwater sample F1-60 | place: China: Fuxian Lake, Yuxi | collected 2017-12-25
ATCTGATAACGTTCGGCTTGGCTGAGGTGTGTATAGGTCATGTGCTTCTTCGACTGGCTGGTCAAAAGGCTTTGATACTAATGCACCTCAGCCATCCAACCCATTAATCAAAGTTGCACTTCGTCCTTGAATTCACCTTATATAAAGAGGGAAAAACAGACACTGACCAGGTCAAGATAGAAAACAACACAATAAAAATACAAGGGGTTCAGGAAGCGTTTGCCTGCGAAATACCCCAAACCTTGGGAAAGGTCACGTTAGAAGAATTGCGCAATGTGGTTTTTGGTGAAAAATGTTTTCCACAATTTTCCAATACACGCGATGGGGGTCAGTTCGTTGCAGAACTCATGGACATCGTTGATAAAAAATGAGTCTGATGCAATCGACTGATCAGGGCATGGCGCTTGTTTTTCGCTTTCCTTGAGCATACGGCCCCATAGGCCACGTCGCCCTCGGGTCACTGTGGCGCAATAATCAGGGACAGTTACAACTGGATATTTCGCACCAGGAAAGTAAGGCACCCGGTGAGCGGTTCTCCTCGCGTACCGGACAAATAGGAAATTTCTCCTGGTACACCGGACAAATTTTTGACAACTTTGACACTCGTAAATTTTATCCGGGCAAAATTGCACCTGTGGTCGAGAATATGAAGCTATTTGGCCTGCCATCCGTCAATGTTTTTCCAGTACCAAACCCGGAAGTACTGCGTCCGTATTTCCAGGCTTTTATGAAAATAGCACACTTCACCCCTTATGGCGCCACATTGGCTTGGGGTCCGACAATGCAGAATCCTGATGATTGGGCTGTCAGAGCCGAAACTTGCTTTAACGTCTTCTACAAGACATGGTGCGTCATGAATGGCCAACGCGTGCATTGGGAGCCGACATTACCGAATATCTTTATAAAGATTAAACCGTTGCTGGGCATACCAGCCGATGCGTTTACGAAGTTTAGCGTTCAAAAACCCGTTCCACGTGACGGCGTGCCTTTGGAAGAGGCATGTCAACACGAAGGTAATGCCGTCCCTATCTTCGTAGAAATTGGCAAGGGATGGATTAACTTAGGGCCTGCCGATGTGAATAGCAAGATACCGTGGAACAGCTTCAAAACCAGCGTCGATAACGGAACAATCGGTGTGCCGTTACATGCAGGCGTATCCTCGTTCAAATTCACTAGTGAAACAACAAGCTTGCAAGGAACGACGTTGAATGGCGAGCAAGTGATCAAAGACAAAGTCTACACGGCCGATGAGGCTCGCCAAATGCGTTACCAAAGCACGGGAAAGCCAAAACCCATTGATTACGTGGCGCCCATTGACGTACCTGCAACCGGAGCAGCAAAGTTATAGCCCAGACTCGCCGGGTATGCGGTGCCGCTGCCGGAGAATATGGCTGGCAGCGGTAATGACGCTGAGCTTGTGCTCTGCGATTTTTTCGGACGCCAGCGGATTGTCGGCAAAGGTCGAAAAACCGCAGTCGGGTGTAAACAGCACTTGCGCTTTGCCAAAGAGCTGAATCGCGCGTTCGCCTTTGGTCAATATGTCATCCAGACTTTCGATGTGCGCATGTTTCTGATTACAGATACCCACACCTATACGCACATCGTCTGGAATCGCACGCAGAATTTCCATTTCGCCCGTGCGAGGTGTACACAATTCCAGCAACAGACTACCCACATGAAGACCAGAGAGCGTGTCGATCAGTGGCGTGTAATCGCCTGACAAAGCCGCACCTTCGTCGGGCGTCCAGTTGTCCCGGCACATGTGTACGGCGAGTCGCTCGCGCGGATAACCTGCGACCACGGCGTTGATGAGCTCGCGCGCAAAACCCAGTTCAGCCGGTATCTCATTTTTTTCAGACAGCGCACCGCACATGAAACTGCGCTTGGACACCGACCCGGAAAACACCACTTCGGAGAGCACCGGCTCATCGAACTGTACCAATGCCACACCTGCCGCCAGCAGCGAAGCCAGTTCTTCACGCAGTACGCGCACCACATCAGTGGCCAGCGCTTCGCGGTCTTGGTACGCGCGATCGGAAATATATTCCAGCCACATCGTGCGTGTCAGAAGATATGGCCCCGGCAGCGCTACCTTGACCGGCTTGTCGGTCAAGGTTCTGACGAAATCCATTTCATGTACTGCCAAGGGCTTGCTGCGACCCAGAGGGCCGAACACGGCCGGATGTCTGACCTCAGCCGCTGGTACATCGAGTGCCCGCAGCTCACGCGCGAATTCTTCCGAATCATCGACTAACGGTAGCAGATCGGTCAATGGAATCAGCTGGCAGTTGTCGAGAATACCGCCGACAAAACTGGCATAACTGTCGCGACGCTGCTCACCATCTGTCACCACGTCGACACCAGCGCGCAATTGCGCTGCAACGGACAGCCTGACCGCATCATCGGCGGTTGCCTGAAAAGCCGCACTCTTGAGGCGACCCTCCAGGTGATCATGCATGGCTTGCAGCATCCAGCGCGGGCGCGGCCAACTACCGATGCCCATTACCGACAAGGGTGCAATCATCGGTGCGGCACTTGGCGCAGGCAAGTGCGTGGGGATAACCACCTTGACCGGCGCGTTCGCCAATATCGCGGCGGATGCGTCCGATACCGACGCCGCGGCAGTCGAGCTCACACGTTCGGAGAATTTGCCTTTGGCGACCAGAAAGCTGCGCTGCCGGTCCTGCTTGGTCCATGAGAGCAGTTTATTACCCGTCAGACGGCACCACGCAGGCAGATCTTCCTCCACCGAAATTTCGGACGAACGTATCTACAGCAAACCACCTTTGGGCAGTGGATCGATGTGCTTGCGAATCAATAGCAACAGGCCATTGCCGGAATCGAGATCAGCGCCGTCAAAACTGACGTCGGGCTGGTGAAGATGGGTTTGAATTGCTTGCATGTGGAGGACTTTGAGAACGGATCAGCTGTGTCGTCAGGTCCGTGGCAAAGCGCCGCAGTGTGTCCGGCACCCTGACGATACAGGCTCTGGCAATTAATAACTCAGGCTGGGGCAGCCTTCGGCCATGAATTTGACCAGCTTGGCGCCACCGACGATCAGCGCGCCATCGATCAGATTGCTTTCATCCAGCTTGCGCTTCTTGAAGCAGGGTGAGCAGACAAAAATCTTTCCGCCCGCTTCGATAAAGCTGTTCATCAAGTCTTTGAGCGGCGCGAACCCTTCTTCGTGAATGCCCTCGGCAACACCCTTTTGCGATAGACGTACCGCCTCAATGGATAGAAATACCAGTGTGTCCTTGTCCGAAGCCACCGCTGCATTGGCAACCACGAACGCGACGGTGGCACGATCAGTATTATCGGTACTGCAGGTGAGATTGGTACAGAATTTACCCGCCATGCTGTTTCTCCTTTGAGTTTGAATCGTTAATTAAGTTATTTTTTCCTGCCGCGTAACCAGTAAGTCTTGCTGACCAGATCAACGGCAAGCAATACGTCGCCTGTCATATTGCAGAATGCTTGCAAGTCAACTGCAGCACTGGTATCCAGCGCAACCAGCCTGAGAACCTGGCCTGGATGCGCGCGCAATCGCTTGCGAAAATCCAGCACCAGTTCACCACAGCCTAGCTCGCCCGCATCCCATTCGTGATTGTGTTCGATCATGATTTTTCAGAAATTCCGGCGCCATTGTATACGCCAGCGTGGTACTGATCTTCAGACGAATCCATGCAAGAGGTCGACTCAGGTATCGCGTCATGATCTCTGCATATCCAATTCGAGAGATTCAGAGTGCTATGATCGGCTCCCGCCACGAAAGTGCGACTCGTTTGATTGCGGCTCTGCGTTTGCCAACTCGGAGGCTCCAAGAGCCTCGAACCATCTTTTTTATCCGTACTCGAATGGCCCTGAAATCCACCATCTACAAAGCTAGCCTGCAGATAGCCAATATGGACAGCCATTACTACGCTGATCATCAGCTCAGTATTGCCTGCCATCCGTCAGAGACCCTGCAAAGGATGATGATTCGGATACTGGTTTTTGCGTTGAATGCCCATGAATCGCTGGAATTCGGCAAAGGTATTTCGGATAGCGATGAGCCCGATCTGTGGCAAAAAGATCTGACCGGCTTGATAGAACAATGGATAGAGGTCGGACAGCCCGACGAGCGCCGTATCCTGAAAGCCTGCGGCAAGTCATCGCGAGTGCGGGTCTACCTGTATGCCAGCACGGGACCCATCTGGTGGAAACAAACGCAATCCAAAGTCTCCCGCGCTGGCAATCTTCAGGTCTTTCAGATTGACCCCGAGGTCGCCAAAGCACTGGAGCCACTGTGCCAGCGGACCGTGCAATTGCAAGTGACGATTCAGGATGGCGAGATTTGGGTGAGAGATGCGGCGGACTCGGTTCGAGTGGTCGTCGAGCAGATCTGTGGCGACTCGAACCGCTAGCCTTGCTCCCCCTGGTGGGCGCGGAGCACGCCATGCAGCAACCCGCCGGTCGCCAACGGAGCACAGTTCAGAGATTGGTCGAATAGTGAGCACCTTGTTATCGAATTAAAAACGTAATATCCAAATTCGATACCGGAAATAAGTAATACTTTAGTATACTGTCCCCCATGCCAAGCTTGATACGTCCGGCGGACTGGGAGCACTTTTCCATCGTTCGCGAATCCTTGTCTCTCGACCGCCTTCATGTGGCCATGGTGGGGCGCGACCGTGGTCAGCTGCTGGACTATGCAGCAGCGCTGGCGGTCGCGCTGTCCGAACAAGATGGCTGGCATGTCGAAAAGTATGAGCCGGATCGGCTTGAGACCCTGATCGTCGATCTGATGCTCAATCGCTTCGACGCGGCTCTGCAGACCGTTTCTGGTCACCGCGCTTTGCCCACCCGTCGTCCTCCCGGATGCGTGCTGTTCATCCCGGAAGCGCAGGCTGTACCCCGCGCCGCTTTCCAGCAGTTGATCAAACTCGCGACTGGCATGCGCGACCACCGGCTTCGGCTGGTTGCGCTTTTTCCCGGCAGCAGCCAGGTCTGCAGAGAGCGCATGGCCTGGATGGGTGAGCAAGTGGCCCGGTGGGATCTGGATGATGATGCCGGCGGTACCAGTGTTGCGTCCTTGTTCGCGGGCGTGGGTGCGTCGTCCCGCGCGCCACCCCCCCCTGGCAAGTACTACCGAAGCCCGAGACGATCTCTGGCAAGGGCCACGGTTACGGTTGCGATGGTGTTGGCGCTGGGTGTGCTGACCACGATGTGGCCCGTCATTTCGGATTTCTCTTTCAACCAGCCAATGCGCGTGCAAACCCCTGCGCCAGACAAGCCCGCGACGACAATTGCAGGCACCTTAGGACCGGACACCCTGCCCATCAGCGCCCCACCTGAGCGCGACAAAGGCAATGACGCCGACCTTGAGGCCGACCCCACCGACCACCAGCACACCGCACACAGCACCAGCAGCGACAACAACAGCGTTGGCAAGACTGAGGCGGGTGGGCCATGAAATTCGATAACGCCTCGGTGCTGTTCTTTTTGCTCGCCAGCGGCGCCTTACTTGCGCTGGAACTGCTGCGCCACCGAGCGCGACCCTGGGAACCCGGCGATCGCCATGCAGGGCTTGCCGCGCTGGCAATGCTCATTCATCCATTTGCCTGGTGGATTGCAGACAGCTTGGCGCTCAAAGGTGACCTGACCGCATTTTTCGCTTTTGACTTGATCGCCGCCTGCGCTATCGCTACTGCCATTGCGGTCGACGTACCGGTGGGTAAACGCGTTACAACCATCGCTATCCTCGGCACGTTAGCCGCAGTCGCGCTGGCGACAGGTGCGCTGCAGTTGCCGCTGCAAGGCATCGGTATCACCGCGCCATTGATGGCCTCAGTCGTGCTCTGCACGATCTTTATCGGTACCGCAGCCGAGTGCGCCCGGAACGCACGACTGCACTCGATTGCACAAGGTCCGGTGTCGTTGCTGGCGCTGTTATCCAGCTTGGCCGCAGCACTACAACTGCTGACGGGAATGTTATCCATGACCGCGCAAGCCAATGACGTGTATGGCGCCCCGCTGCTGGCCGCGACCGGCGTCGCCTGGCTATTGATCAAGCTGCTGCTGTTCATCGCGCTGCTGAAGCTATCGTCCGCAAGACACGCAGAACTATCCGATCGCGTGTCGCGCCAGCTGGTGGCCAAGGCAAATGCAGCGACCAACGATCTTCTCGTTGTCACGCAAGCGTTTTACCAACTCCCTGGCAATGCGATGGTGACCGATGACGGTGGGCGTATTCTGTTTGCCACTGCGCAGGCACGACGCCTGCTCGCGTATCCGGAGACGAAAGATTGTGTACTCGAGGATCTGTTCCTCGCAGTACAACCCAGTGGACATCAGCTGGTGCGTGCTCTTTTTGAAAAACCGGATCATCAGGCAGAATTAATGCAAATCCGAATGACGCGCGTGGAGTGTGGTGGACAAGGCTATCACCTGCTGCAGCTAGAAGCTCTGGCATTCGATTACGGGATGCTGCGCGGTCTTCTGGTTGATTCGCGCAATGACGCCCCGCACGAAGCCACCGGATTGCTGGATCATCATTTTGCTATCGCAGCAATGGCCGATGGCTGGTTCCGTTTGCTGGACCCGATCGATCGCTACGCAGCCTCGGGCGTGTTCTGGGACAAGCTGCGCATACTCTCCGGCAGTGACAGCGAAATCGCCCATCTTGAAAACAGCATTACCAGTGTCAGTGAGGCGCAAGGCTGGCTGCGCTTGCGCACTGGCGGGGGTTTATCGGTAACGCTTCGGAAACTTCAGACACCCGACTACAAATTGTTTTATCGGGTACAAATGACGCTGGTAGATGATGTGCTTCAGGCCAGCGCAAATGCCCCCTGCACTGATAACAGAGAGTCTCTGCGATGACCCGGTATACCAAAAAAATCGGTGCGCAAATCATCGTTCTTGGTAAGCAGATCGAGCTCGTCAGACGCGAACACAAACTAACGACTGCAACACTCGCGATGCTCGCGGGTCTCACTGATGCACAGATAAAAGGTATCGAAGAGGACGACATTACCGCATTCATTGATGATGCACATCGCATCGATTGTGCGCGCCGCATCGCAATAGCGATGGGACTATCTGAAGATCATTTTCTGGAACAACTTGCAAGTAACAGCGGGCAACGCGTACTTCCGCAAAAAAAATCTGCCTCGGTTACAGAGCAACTGTCGCGCGATGCGTGGGAAAACTTGCCGGTTGCAGACCTAAAAGTACTTGCCAAACTCCGCTCGATCGATCAACCGGTTACGCCGGAGCGGCGCCGAAACGGCTCACCTCTGCTCATCGCGCTGCTTGCATCGCTGCTGATTGCGACTCTGATACTTGGTCTCGCATTTCTGCATTGAACGATCAGCAAATCAGTGTCACCGCATCCGATGATCTGAAAATCCAAGCTGCAACGCATAAAGTGATCTGATCAACCTCAATGAAACTCAGTCCGCTACAATTTGGGCCATGACAACACCGCCTTCATTACTGATCGTCGACGATCACCCCATCATACGCACTGCGCTGGCCGAAGCCGTGCGCTCGCGCTTCCCGAAAATCAGGCTCGAGACTGCCGGTGACGCAGAAACCGCCATCGCACTGATCAAGTCCGAACTCAAGAAAAAGAAATCAGTAACCTGGTGGGTGTTGATCGACCTGGGTCTGCCGGGTATCGGCGGACTGGAGGCCATCACCCAATTGCTCGCGCTCTCGCCATCGGTGCGAACGATCACCATCTCGGGTAATGACGATGAGCTGCAGGTTGGCGCGTGCTTCGGTGCTGGCTCGTTGGCTTTCATCAGCAAGGCGGCACCAATCGAAGACACGGTGACCATCATTGCACAGGCAGTCGAAGATACGCTAATCAAGGGCACGTGGCTGTCCGCGCGCGGACTGGCGGACAGCTCGGCACTCAACCGAATTGCCTTAACCGACCGTCAAATGCAGGTACTCTCGATGATCTGTCAGGGCATGAGCAATCGCGACATCGCCGAAAGCCTGGGCATTTCGGAAATCACGGCGAAATCCCATGTTGGTGGTATTTTTCGAGAGCTGCATGTCGTCAGCCGCACACAGGCCGTGCTGGTGGCCCAAAAGCTCGGCCTGTTTGTGAACAATCACTGAAAATCTGCGAACACACTGACCAAGTCGCCGTTGATGAGCGACGGTCCAATGCTTTGATGCAGGAACTTGGTCAAGCAATAAACTGACATCATTTTCATCGATGAGAATCTACCGAATTATTGATCCATTCTTCCCTGTCGCGCATTCCAACCGGACAGCGATACATGAATGGCTTGCCGTAGTTTTTCTGCGCTGAACGGCCGCTGCAATAGCGTCGTCGGCGATCCGGCATGGTTATCGACATTGGCCACCCTATCTTCATCACTGCAAAGGACTACCGGTACAGTGACATTGAATTCATCGTTGATGAGCGTGATCACCTGAGCGACTGATTCCGTTTGCAATTGCGCATCAATCATCAGCAGACTAGGCACCCGGCCGCGCGCAGCAAGCTGTCGGATCGCATCGACACTTCCACCGGCCGTGATGATTTCAATACCCAGACCGGGCGCCAGCAAGCGCAAAGCGTTGGCGACATCCGGGTCAGCATCAATGCATACCATCAGCGTATTGACCGGCGCCTCAGCGACGATCTGAGGCAATACGCGCTCGACCAGATGGGCATCACGAATCGCAGCGCGTTCTGCATCCGACAAGGACGCTACCGACAATGGCAATTCAATCGCAATTACCGATCCCAAGCCGACATGACTGTTTAGCAGAATGCGTCCGCCGATACGTGCAGCCAGTCGCCGCGCGATGGCCAAACCCAAACCTACGCCCTGCGCGGCCATCGCAGCAGCATCACCGCGAGTAAATTCATCAAAAATCTTTTTGCGCAGGGGCGCGGCGATGCCCGAGCCCGTGTCGGCAATGGAAATCCGGCACAATACGCCATGCTGCGTGATACGCAATCGCAGGCCACCGCGCTTCGTGTATCGCATCGCATTACTGATGAAATTACGCAGGATACGTTCCAGCAAACGCGGATCGGTCTTCAGTGACACCTGCGACGCATCAGTACCTCTGAGCTCCAGTACCAAACCTAAATCATCGGCCATGCGCTGATGCTGCGCCAGCACGCGCTCGCAAAATGACCATGCATGCACACGCTCCATTCTGACGTCCAGTGCACCGCTGTCCAGACGACTGATGTCGAGCACGCTGTCGAATACATCATTCATGTAGCCAATGCTCTGCTGCAGACGCAACAGACTCTCTGTCGACCGTGAACGTTCGTCCGACGCCATCGCCGCGGTCGACAGGCTGCGCTCGATACTACCCAGATAAAGATTGACTGCCTGCATCGGCTGCTTCAGATCATGACTGAAGGCAGCGAGAAACCGGGAACGATCTGCTTCGAGATCACGTAATTCTGCACGACGTCTTGCGAGCTCCTGCAGCCGATCATCTATCCGCCCACGCATGCCTTCATCGCGCTTCCGCCTGCGCCGCCATCCTGCGATCAGGCCTAGCAGGCCAACCGCCATCAACACCGCAGCCAGCCACCATACTGCCGTCAGCATGGAAAAGCCCCGCGATAATGGGGTTGCGAGAGCCCAACTGCGTGCTCCATGCCCCCAGCACTGGCCACAAACCGGATCCGAAAAAATTTTTGCATCGAAATATTTATTGGGAGATATGCGATGTATTATACTTTAGTGTGATAGTTCAGCGTAGTCAAAGGAGCAACCAATCCCATGCAGAAGCCACCGCACCAGCCACACGGCGCGTCCAGCGATGGATGGGGAGGCGAGCCACCGGAAGACCGGCGCTCCGACGCGGGCGGCAATCCGTTTGGCCGCGCATTCCACGGTCCGGCGGCATCTGCCCCGCACGGCGGCGCACCGAGCAGCTCGCGCCTCGATTCAAGTGCCGGCATGGGTGAAGACCTGTCGTTCGGCCGACTACCGCCCGGACTCGGCGATCTTGCACGGCGGGTTGCTGCAACCAACCTGCTGGTAGATAGAGCCATTTCTTCCATGGGTAGCGATCATGGTCAGTCACACCCCGCAGAAACACTGGCCGAACTGGGCGAAAGCCTGAACCAGCTGTTCTCGCAACTGGATGAGGGCGCAGCCGATGGCGGCGCCAGTCCGTGGCACAGCATTACCGATGCCCTGCGGGATCTGGCAGAAAAAGTCGAGCGGCGCGAACAGCTGCGAGCGGAATTGCAAATGACCCAGCATGCCATCGACAAGGCCAAAACCCGGGTCATCGACCAGATCCAGGATGCCGCCCGAATCGAGCAGGAGCGCCTGTCGGTGACGCGGCTCCGAAGCCAGTTGGCCGCCGTGATGGCAGACAAGCTGCTGAATAAGCTGCGATAGATAAATTACCCAAAATAAATATTTTTGCTTGATGTCATACTAAAGTATTGTTAGTATTGCGCGAAAACACCAATATTGCGGTCCAGAAACAGGCCGTAAAAACCGAAGATTTCCTGGAGGTAGAGAGCCATGGCTGACAGCTTGCAGAAATGGGTGGGGCGTAACCGACCACCCCGAGTTCAAATCACCTACGACGTCGAAATCGGCGATGCCGTTGAAAAACGTGAATTGCCGCTGGTCGTGGGCGTCATGGCCGACCTGATGGGTAAGCCGGCTTCGGCACCGCCCAAGATGAAGGACCGGCGTTTCGTCGAAATAGACCGTGATAATTTCGATGAAATCATGACCAAGATCGGTCCCCGTCTCGACATGAGCGTACCCGACACCATGAAAGGCGAGGGCAATCTGAAGATTGAGCTAAACTTCAAGCAGTTTTCCGATTTCCACCCCGAGGCCGTGGTGCAGCAAGTACCCCGACTGCAAAAATTGCTGGAAGCCCGACTGGAACTGCGCGACCTGCTCGCCAAGCTTGATGGCAATGATGACCTCGGTGGTCTGCTGGCCAGCGTTGTCGGCAACACCGATGGCCTCAAGCAGCTGCGGGGCAGCGATGCAGCAGCGCCTGCGAGCAAGAAAGCGGATCCTGAACCAGAAGCCGAAAAGAAAGCCGACGACCCACCGGCCGCCGAATAAAACCAACACAGATGCACCCTGACACTTCAACAGGTGAATGACATGGCAGATACGAAATCCTCCGCATCCGGTTCAGGCGCCTCAGGCACTGACAGCTTGCTCGATCAGATTGTTCAGAACGGCAAGATGGTCAATGAACCCTCGCAAGAGCCCTATGCGAAAAAACTGATCGGGCAATTTGCAGCCCAAATCCTCGACAAGGACATGAAATTCAGTCCGGACAAAGGTGTTGTGGCAATGATCAATGAGCGTATCGCAGAGATCGATGATTTGCTGACGAAGCAGCTCAATACAATCATGCACCATCCCGAATTTCAGGCGCTCGAGGCGTCCTGGCGCGGATTGCATGAATTCGTTTTCGGCACAGAGACCAGCTCGCGTCTGAAGATTCGCCTCATGAGTGTGAGCAAAAAAGAATTGTTGAACGACCTGGAGACTGCCGTCGACTACGATGTCAGCGTCTTGTTCAAGAAGGTCTACGAAGAAGAATATGGCACCTTCGGTGGCAATCCCTACTCGGTGCTGATTGGCGATTATTATTTTGGTCGCCATCCACAGGAAGTCGCACTGCTGGAGCGCATTTCCAAGGTCGCCGCTGCCGCGCACGCACCCTTTATCGCCGCATCGTCACCGGCCCTGTTCGACATGAAGAGCTTCACCGAACTCGGTGTACCGCGCGACATGTCCAAGATTTTTGAAAGTGCCGAACTGGTGACCTGGAAGGCCTTTCGTGAATCCGAAGATTCTCGCTACGTTGCATTGACGCTGCCGCGCTACCTGTCACGTTTGCCCTTTGGCGCCAAGACCGTCCCTGTTGATCAGTTCAGCTTTGAAGAAGATGTCGACGGCAAGGATCACGATAAATATCTATGGGCTAATGCCTCTTATCAGCTGGGACTACGGATTACGGATGCCTTTGCCAAGTATGGCTGGACAACAGCGATTCGCGGCGTGGAAGGTGGCGGCAAGGTCGAAGGCATGACAGCGCACACCTTCAAGACCGATGAAGGCGATATCGCGCTCAAGTGCCCAACTGAAGTCACGATCACTGATCGTCGCGAAAAAGAATTGAATGACCTCGGCTTCATTGCTGTAGTCAATTCCAAAGGCTCCAACTTTGCCGCGTTCTTCGGCGGACAAACCGTCAATAAACCTAAACTGTACAACAAGGACAATGCCAACGCCAATGCGCAGTTGTCCGCGCGACTGCCTTACATGCTCGCCGCCTCTCGCTTTGCGCATTACATTAAAGTGATCGTGCGCGACAAAATCGGCAGCTTCCAGACCAAAGCATCGGTTGAAGCTTTCCTCAATACCTGGATCGCCGACTATATCTGTCTGGATGAATCAGCGCCGCAGGCAACCAAGGCAAGGCTGCCACTGGCCAGTGCCCGTGTCGATGTGAAGGAAGTCCCCGGCAAGCCCGGTGCCTATACGGCTATCGTGTTTGTACGGCCACACTTCCAGATGGAAGAACTGACCGCATCGATTCGCATGGTCGCTGAACTGCCGGCACCGGCCGCCTGATCGGTAGCCAAGCCGACCACGACTCTCTTACAGACCCGTCACCACGGAGTGATCTATGAATTCGCCAGGAATCGCCAGAACCAACAACCTTAACGCCGGCCTGTCATCGTCCCAAAGTATGGGCGATATCTACACGCTGAAGATTGAAGACGTCAAAGGCAATATGCTGCTCACTGGTCCAGCCGAGTCGAGCATGATGATCACCAACTGGAGTCTTGCGGTTGACTTGCCGGTGGATATGAATGTCGCCAACTCGAACCGCACCACAGGTCGTGCGCGCTTTCAGGAAATGGCATTTACAAAAATGATAGACCTGGCCACGCCGGTGCTCTATGCAGCGTGCTCTGCAGGTACCGATCTGAAAACTGCCACCCTTGAGGTCTACCGCACTGCCAACGGCGCCAATCTGCTCGTGATGAAAATTGTACTGACCCAGCCCATCATTTCGCAAATCTCGACTGGCGGCTACGGCGATGGTCAAATCCCGATGGATAACTTCACGATCAATTTCACCAAGATCACCATGGAGTATGTCCAGCAAGGACTCGATGGCAACAGCCCGGGCAAGACCTCCTTTGGCTGGGATCTGTCAACCAACGTGGCGGCCTGATCGCCGCGCGCGATCGCGGACCCGCCGCAAGGTGAATCCCCATGTCGCGCCTGATTCCCGGTGGGGCCATCCCGCTGTTCGACAAACTCGATCAGCGCCTCACTGCAGCTGCTAATGAAACCGATCAGGTGCTCTCGGCAGATGGCCTCGAGGCATCTGTCGCACGCGAGCTCGCACGTCTGACCAATTCACGATCCCGCATCCCGCTATCCGAATTTCAGGATGCCAACCTGACCGTGCTTGATTACGGCATCCCCGATACCCTTGCCCGCTCGGCGCTAAGCGAGCGCGACAAGAGCGTCATCAGTGAAGCCTTGCAGCGTGCCATCGCAGTGTTCGAGCCCCGTCTCACGCAGATCGAAGTCACGGTCGTACCCGGTGCCTCGGGCAAGACCGTCGCGCGCTACATGATCTCGGCCAATCTTCAGGTAGCTCAAACGGTCAGACGCATCAACTTTCGTATTGATACTGCGGATAGCAACGGCATCCAGTCTGCGGTGGAGGCTGCCTGATGGATACTCGCACCTCTGACAACGAACTGCTTGATTACTACATGCGCGAGCTGGTCTACCTGCGCGAGCAAGGACAGGACTTTTCTCGTCGCTATCCGAAAGTCGCCTCAAGACTTGATTTTCATGGCACAGAATCACAAGATCCACATACCGAGCGACTGATCGAATCAGTCGCATTTCTTGCAGGTCGTGTGCGGCGTGATATTGAGGCTGAGTTTCCGCAAGTTGCCAGCTCGCTGCTCGAAAATCTCTGCCCTTCCCTGCTCGCGCCCATACCATCGATGGTGGTCATGCAAATGGCACTCGATGAGGCGCAGGGCAAGGTCACTGCAGGCCTGCGGATCCCGCGTCACACCGCACTCGTGGCTGATGCTGATAGCGGAGAAGAAGTTCGCTTTCGTTCAGCCTGGGACCTGACGCTGTGGCCTTTATCGATCGACGAAGCGCAACTTGATGATGAAGGTCAATTGCTGATCAGCGTAGCAGCGCAAGACGGCATCGATCTTTCCGAGCTTGAAATCGATACCTTGCGGGTTCATCTCTCCGGCGATTGGGGAACGGTGGCGACGCTCTATGAATGTCTGGCAACGCGCATTCGCGGTATCCATATTCAATGTGACGATGCCCGCCCACGGCGTCTGCCTGCCAGCGCCTGCCAGCGCGTGGGCTTTGACGCGGCGCATGCCGTACTGCCTCAAGCGCCCGGTGCGCATCCTGCGTATGGCCTGCTGCAGGAATACTTTGCCTTTCCGGTGAAATTTCACTTCTTTGATATTCATGGCTTGCAAGCGCAGCAGTTGCGTGGTCGGCGGTTCACACTCAAGATGGATATCGGCGGCGTGTCGCGCAAATTGCGCCAGATCTCTGCCGCAAATTTCAAGCTGGGATGTGTGGTGGCGATCAACCTTTTCCCTCGTACGTCCGAGCCCATCCATATCGATCACCGGCAGCATGAATACATGCTGGTAGGTGATAGAGCCCGCGAAGCCTTCACAGAGATCCACACGATCGAAAAAGTGACTGCCTCTGATCCGGGATCAGACAGGCCACAGCGCATTCCGCAGTTTTCATCGCTGGATCATTTCAGCGATCGTCATGAAGGCGTGTATTGGGCATCCCGGCGAGACCACAGCCTGCGCAAAGATATCTCCGGCTCGGACATGTACCTGTCCTTCGTCGATCAACGCAACATGCGCAGCGCGCCGTCGACGCCCATCGTCTATGCGCGCACACTGTGTACCAATCGCGGTCTGGCTGAGCAGATCACCACCCAAACCCGCATCAAAGGTGAAGGTGTCTCTAATGGCCTGCAGATTCGCTGCGTTACTGAGCCCTCGCGCCAGCGTCATCCCCCCTTGGGCAGTGATACGGTCTGGCGTCTGGCTTCATTGCTCACGCTGAATCATCATTCGCTGGTCAGTGGTGCTACAGGGCGTGATCGTTTACGCGAAATGCTGTCAATGTTTGCATCCGATCAGAATCGCGATCTGGAACAGATTCGCGGCATCATGGATTTGCAGTCTCGCCAGGTCATCCGTCAAATCGGACACGAAGCCTGGCGCGGTCACTGCCGCGGCACCGCTGTAAGCCTTGAACTCGAACCGGAAGCCTTTGTCGGTTCTTCCGCCATTCTTTTTTCTGCAGTACTCGCGCATTTCTTTGCGCTGTACACCACCATCAACTCATTCGTCGAGCTGGGTGTCTGGCGTGGTGATGAATGCCTTGTGCAGTGGAAGCCAATGGCAGGCGCACAGGAGCTGGTGTAGATGAACACGCGCGACGCTGACCTCCCTCTTCCCGAGCGGCTGCTGAATGCGCCGCATGACTTCGATTTGTTTCAGGCCATCAGTCTGCTCGAGCGCGAAGGTGTCGCCGAAGGTCGGGTGGAAATCGGCGGCAGCGGTGGGCCCGAGGCGGTAAGACTCAAAAGCCATGTCTCGCTCAGCTTCGAAGCCAGTGACGTGCGCAACATCTCACGTGGCGCAGACACGGGTGAAGCCTACACGCTGTCCACGCCGGTGCTATCTCTGTCCGGTCAAGGTGGTCCCCTTCCCGCTGCGTTTACCGAACTTCTGCTGGAGCGAAACGCAGTCAAGGATTTTGCGACTGCAGATTTTCTGGACATCATTCAGCATCGCCTGTTATCCCTGTTTTATCTCAATCGCAAACGACAACGGTTGGGGCTAGGCTGGGCCTCACCGCGGTCATCCACAATAGCGCGCAGCACCGGCTATTTGTGCGGACATGATGTTGGTCATCCTGATCGGCAGACGCATACTCCCTGGCTGCGTCATGCAGGGCTGATCGCTGGCGCACCGCGTTCGATGACGGCACTGTGCGCCTTGCTGGCCGATCGCTACGCCATCCGCTTTCAGGGTGAGCAATTCGTTGGTGGCTGGCAGCGACTCGAAGAAGACGAGCTCACTCAGCTAGGGCATCTGCAGCAATCACCTCAACTCGGCAGAACCGCTTTTCTCGGCCGCCAAATCTGGGACCAGGCTGCTGCCATTCGTTTGCGGGCCGATGATCATCCTGCAGACAGAGTGATGGACCTGCTGCCAGGTGGCAGTGACCACGAGGATTTCAAAACAACGGTACGCGCCTTCATTCCATCAGCACTACGTGTGGAAGTTTTGCTCACGCCACAAGCTGATACGCGGCCGGCCAGCCGGTTGTCGTCGCAATCATCGCCCCGACTGGGCTGGAATGCCTGGATGGGTGAATCGGATAGTCGTACCACGCGCCGCATGAACGTACCTGCGCGCTTTGCTTTTGAATGCGCAGGCCATGAGCACTGAACTACGCACCCTCATTCTTCGCCTCAATGGCGACACGCGCTCAGCGCTTGAGCGCGCTGCCGAGCTGTGCGCCAAGCACACGCACTTCAGCGTCGACCCCGAACACTTATTCATGGAAATGCTGCGCGATCCTGCAGGCGAGATGACAACGCTGCTCAAGCACTTTCGTATCTCCCCCGAGCGCACACAGGAGCAACTCCAGGCTGCTCTGGATCGTTTAAAACGCGGCAATGGTCGCACGCCCGTACTCTCGGAATATCTGCCACCACTTCTGGAGCAATCCTGGGTGGTGGCCTCGATGGTTCTGGGTGTACAGCAGGTCAACGCCAGCTGCGTGCTGCTGGCAGCGCTGGAGTCGGATACGCTGCGCGGCCTCTTACTGGAATCTGCACCCAACCTGCTGCAAATCGCACGCGAGACCTTGCGCGCGAAACTCCCTGCATTGCCGGGGACCTCACCGGCACCGGCATCGTCAGATCGCAACGTAAATGCATCGGTGAAAACACCCGTCGCATCGAACACGCCCGCACTCGATCAGTACACGATTGACTTAACTGCACAAGCAACCCATGGCCTGCTCGATCCGGTATATGGCCGTGATGACGAAGTGCGGCAGATCGCTGAAGTTCTGATGCGTCGCCGCCAAAATAATCCCATCCTGACCGGTGAAGCGGGTGTCGGCAAAACGGCAGTAGTCGAAGGGTTCGCACAAAAAATCGCCCGTGGTGACGTTCCCCCGGCGCTGAAAAACATCGTGATTCGCACACTGGATCTTGGCCTGTTGCAAGCCGGTGCTGGTATGCGCGGCGAATTCGAGCATCGTCTTCAGCAAGTCATTGCTGAAGTCAAAGCATCGGTCAAACCCGTCGTGCTGTTTGTGGATGAAGCCCATCAGCTGATCGGCACCGAGGGCCACGGTGATGCTGCCAATCTGCTTAAACCTGCGCTGGCACGCGGCGAGCTGCGCACCCTTGCC
>SXGR01011448.1_pt1 | contig 17474 bp, 14 predicted proteins | sample 3174711 | NCBI WGS metagenome assembly SXGR01 (sample SAMN11356860, study PRJNA531348) | freshwater metagenome | isolation source: freshwater sample F1-60 | place: China: Fuxian Lake, Yuxi | collected 2017-12-25
CCCGCCGGAACGGTCAGCGTCACCGAAGCGCCCGCGCCGACACGGAACTTTTCATCCACGCGCTCGGAGCGGGTATTCAGCCGCAAACCGACCGTGGCACTCACGCCGCTGTTGCCGGGGAAGGTGACCGTGGCGGTGACATCGAAGCTCGCCGCGATGCCAAGCGCATCGACGAGCAACGCGCCAGAGCCGTTCGTGACATCGACAATGGTCGTCGCGCCGTTCTGGATGCGCAGCGTGACGCCGGTCACGCCCACACGGACGACGGATTCGTTGTCCGCCGCAGTGGCAAAACTACCGTCGGGGCCGGACGTCGTCGCCTGTTCGACCGCGAACGTGCCACCAAGCGTTTGGCCGAAGATCGCGACCGTCAGTCCACTACCCGTCGCGCGGACGAAGCGGCTGGCTGGAACGGTTGTATCAACCTCGACCGTGAGCGTGCCACCCAGCGTTACGCCGGGGATATTCGCCGTCACCGTCGCCGAAACCGTTCCGTCGATGCCCGCGTCGTTGATGACGAAACTCGCCGTGCCCTGGCTGACGGTGATGAGGTCGTTTGAACCATCGCCGAAGACGAGCGCGAAGTCGTCCACCGTGAAGCTCACCGTGCCGCCGGATTGCTCGAACGTGAAATCACCGCTCAATCGCTGGCCGAGAACTTCGAGGCTGACGTCCGTTCCTACCACGCGCACATAATCACCGGCTTCGAGGTTCAGTTCAGTTTCCACGCCACCGACGGTGAATGTCTCGTCCACGAGCGCGCCGGTAGTGTTGAACTCCAGAGCGAGGGTCGCGTCGAAGTCCACACCCGGAACTGTCAGAGCGACCGAACCGGACAGCCGACCCGCGAGACCGTCCGCGCTAATAACGAAGCTACCCGCGCCATCCGTCAGCGCCAGGACGTCACTGCCGCCGCCCGAGAACCGGAGCGTGACTTCGCTCGCCGCCACGCGGATGACCGAACCGCCGCCGTTGGCTGCGGCTTTCTCGAAGGCGAAGTTGCCGGAGAGCGTTTGTCCGAGGACCGTGATGCTCACGCCGTCAGCCGCGAGGCGAATGTAAGGACCAGCCGGAAGTTCGAGCGTGCCGCCGGGGAACGATTCGTTCACCGCAACGCCGGTCGTATTGACCGCGAGTTCAAAGCCGGCGCCGAAATTGAAGTCCGCCGATGCTGGAACCGAGATAGTTCCGCCCACACGACCCGCCACACCGGCGCTGGTCAGCAGGAGATTTCCGCTGCCCGCCGTGAGAGTGACCAAGCCGCCGCCCAGATCTACCTCCACAGCCAAGGCCGAGATTTTGACGACCTGCTCCCCATCCGCGGTCAGGACGCGTTCCAAGGTGAAGTCGCCGACCACGACTTGATCGAGCACTGTCAGCGTCGCGTTAGTGGCAGAAACCGTGAGGGTCTGGTTGCCGCCGGAGTTGGCGAACGCCACATCGAACTGCGTGCTGAACGAAACGCCGGGTATGTTGACATCGAGATCACCGGTGAGTTCGCCGCTCGCGCCAGTGGCCGTGAGTTCCAATGTGCCGGCGGCATCGGCCACACTCGCAATGGCCGGTGCGCCACCGAGCAGGAGGTTCACATTCGCCGCCGTGATGCGAACCAGCGGTGTCGGCGAGGTCACTTCCTCGAAGCTAAAGTCGCCACTGAGACTCTGGCCGCCGACCGTGAGTTGGACATTCGTTCCGCCGAAACGTGACACGCCCGCCCCGAGCAACAGGCGACGAGTTTGGCTGCCAACCGTCAGCACGCGATCAACGGAACCGGCGGTGGTGTTCTTCTGCGCGCTGAAGTTGCCGCTGAAGGCGAGGCCCGCCGCACTGACGCCGAAGAGTTCCACAGCGCCGCTTGCGTCGAACGCATATTCGTTGGCCGTGTCTCCCGCGTTGCGACGGATGAGGAGCAGGAGGTTGCCATTCACCAACCGGACGCCCGCCGTGCCGCCGACAGAGACTTGAACGGCCGTCGCCCCAACGAGCACTTCAGTGAAATCGTCAGCCGTGGTATTGGCCGTGCCGTTGTCGTTGTTCGATTGCTGGAGGGCGAAGTTGCCGCGAAGGTCGCCGACCGGAGTTTCGAGCACCACATTGTCGCCGCCGAAGCGTGAGACGCCAGCATCGACATCGAGAGTCACTGTCACCTGCCCTGCTCCGCTGCCGACCGTGATCGAACGGTTCACATCGCCGCCGGTCGTGTTGGCCTCGGCGGAGAACGTTCCCGTGAAGCTCAGGTCGGGAACATTGAGCAAAGTCGCCGTGCCAGTAACACGGAAGGCGTAGGTGTTGGACGGCAGGAGCAGCAGGCCAAGCGTCCCACCGGTGATTTGCAGGCCAAGGTCGTCGGATGTGTCGCCGGTGCCTTGCTTGTCCCCGACGAAGACTTCCACTCCCGTAGCGGCAATCAGCAGCTCCTTGAAGTCATCCGCTGCGTTGCCGGCGGTGCCGTTGTTGTTGGTCTGCACTTCGACAGTGAAGGCACCGGTCAGGTCGGCGACCGGAGTGCGCAGGGTGACGTTGCAGCCGAAGCGGGAGATGTTGGCAGCCACCGTGAGGCGGCGGGAAACTTGTTGGGCACCGGCTCCCACGACTAAGGCACGATCAACGCCGGCTCCGGTGGTATCGCGTTGGGCGCTGAAGGAGCCAAGGAAGTCCAGACCGGGGACATTCACCACGGCGGCATCGCCCGAGGCGTCGAAGGCGTAGGTGTTGTTCGCCTGGAGGAGCAGGAGGAGGGTGCCGTTGCTAATGAGCAGGCCAGTATCGTCCGTTGTGGTCTCGGTTCCCTTCTTGTCGCCGACGAAGAATTGAACGTCCGTCGCGCCGAACAGGACTTCGCCGGATTGCTCCTCGACCGAGAAGCTGCCGGCCAGATCAGCGATCGGGGTGGTCAGGGTCAGCGTGCCGCCGTAGCGGGACAAACCGTTTGCGAGGTCCAGCGTCTTGGTCACGCCACCGACTGTGAACGTCTCGGAGATGTCGTCGCCGGTGTTGTTGATCTGGACACCGAAGTCGCCGGTCAGGGTCAGCGACGGGACATTGACGACCGAGGCGGTGCCGCTGGCTTCGAGAGCGAAGGTTCCATCCGGACGAGTCACGAGCAACAGTGAGGCACTGCTCACGCGAACACCTACGTCGTCGCCTGCATTGCCGTTCCCCTTGTCGTCGCCGACGAAAGGCGAGATGCCGGTCGCCCCGAGGAGAACTTCCTCAAAGTCGTCGCCGGAGTTGTCCGTGGTTCCGTTGTCGTTCATCCGGCTCGTCACCGAGAAATCTCCGGCGAGGTCACCGAGGGTGGTGGTCAACGTCGCGGAGCCCGAGAAGCTGAAACCGGTCGCCGAGGAGTCGAGGGTGATTTGGTCGATTCCGGCGCCGATGATTACCGGGGTCGTGGAGAGGTTGCCGAGGGTATTCCCCTCGACGTGCCACCCCGTCCCGGTCAGGGAAAGGTCGGGGTCAAAACCGAGGAGGCTGACGTCGCCGTTGGCTTCGAAAACATAGTCGGCTTCGTTGGCGTCAATTTTCCGAATCAGGAGTCCGAAATTTGCATCACTGATCCGCACCCCTTTTGCGGCCGGATTCAAGGTGCCATCCGGGAGTCGTAAACCACCCGTTCCGATGAACGCATCAGCCCCGGTCGCGCCGAGGGAAAAGTCACGCGTCACAGAGTCGCCCGCACCGATCGTTTTGGAGGTCGAAACGGAGACGTTGGAAGCGTGCAGTTCCGCCACCCCGGCAATGAGGATTTTTAGACGGTCGATGAGGAGCGAAAACGTGCCCTGCCCAGGAGCCTGATTGAAGACCGAATAGGTTCCCGTAAGGGCAGCGCCACCGTCGTCGCTTCCATCCTCGGCGCTGATGATGATTCCTGCCCCGGCGTTGAGGTCCGCGGCGTTGGTGGAAATCTGGACGACGCCTGTGAAAACCCGACTGGCTCCGGTGCCCGAGAAGCTGATGTTGCGGAAGGTTAAGGTGGGTGCTGTAAGCGTCAGAACCCCTCCCAAGTCCTGATCCGCGAAAGTGAAAACCTGCTCTCCGCCAATGATATCATTGGCGTACTGATTCAAAACTGATTCGATATTGCCCGTTAAGTCGCTGATTCCAGGGGCTCCAGCGGCGGCGAGCAACCAAGCCGCGACGTTGCCCGAGGAGTTGGCCGGGGGGCCGTTGGCCGTGAACAGCGATGCATTCGACTGATCAGAAATCTTCCCGATGTCGGGGGCGTCTGGTGTGGTCTCGGCCTCGAAGTCAGCCACGAGCTCCGCCCCATCCGGAACGTCCGCAGAAGCGCCGGCTGTCGTCGTTTGGACACCCGTCTCTGGGCGGGAATCGGTCTCCGTATCAGCACCGTTTTCGATACCGGTTTGGGAGAGGATTTCAGGGGAACTTTCCTGCGAATTTTTCGGCAGGGATTCGGGTTCGATTCCCGGCGAGTTTCCGACTGCATTTTCAGCTTCGAAAAGAGGCGCCCAAGCGACGGGTTTTGCGGTCGATTCGGGAGTCGAATTTTCCGGCTCCGTTGCGACCGGTTCCAGGCCACCAGAAGCGACGGTTTTAGTATCCGAAAAAGAGGTGAATTCTCCGTCCGTCTGCGGGGGCAATTCCGCCCCGGAAATCCCGGCGAAAATGTCGTCGATTTGGGAGGCGGCGGACAGGGAGATTTCAAGACCCAGTCCAGCCCCAAAACTCTCGTCGGAAAACGACTCCTCAATGGCCGATGTGCCGGGGGAATTCGCGGACGAAATTAACGGCGAATTCACCGCCATCCCCTCACCGCTGAGGAGGATGCGCGGCTCCAAAGCCTCGACCTCAAATTGCCGTTTTCGATCCATCTATCCGCTGATTTCTCCAGCCTTGATTCGAAGAACCAAGGCCCAATCTCTTTCGCTGGGGGGCGACGGTAGGAAAGTCGAAGTGACGAAGCAACAAGGAATTCCGTTCGGACTGATTATTCTTTCGAACGATCGTTCCGCCCTGCCGGCAACGAGGCTTCATCTCCCAAAAGTTTACACGAATGGAGTGGCAGCAATGGCTCCCTGCCGGTTCAATCCCAGCAACACGACCGGCTCATGAGTTCATCCCACCGCCGCCTCCATTCACCTGTTCTCGCAACCGTGCTTCTCATGGTGACGTTGACGGGCTCCAGTGCGACGGGCGGCGCCGTACCGGAAGGGAACGGCGACGAACTGTTCGCCGGGGACAAGGTTCCGCGCCTTGAAATCACCATTCCCGAGGAGGGCATGGAAGTCCTCCGCCAATACAACTGGCGCGAGTCGCGGGACGGCAACCCCCGTGAAGACGTCCGCGCCACCGTCCGGGACGGCGGCCGCGTTTACACCAACGTCGCCATCCATCTCAAGGGCAGCGCCGGGAGTTTCCGGCCGATCGATGCCCCCAACAAACCCGCGCTGACGCTGAACTTCGACAAGTTTGCCAAGGGTCAGCGTTTCCACGGCCTGCAAAAGCTTCACCTCAACAACTCCGTCCAGGATCAAAGCTACGTCAGCGAAATTGTCTGCCGCGAACTTTTCCTCAAGGCGGGCATCCCAGCGCCGCGTGCTTCCCATGCCGTCGTGGATATCAACGATCGCGGTTCGCAGCTCTACGTGCTGGTAGAAGGCTGGGACAAGCAGTTCCTGAAACGGCATTTCAAGGACGCCGGCGGCAACCTCTACGACGGCGGCGCAGCCCGGGACATCACATCGCCCATCGAAGTACAGTCCGGCAAGAACCGCGAAGACCGCTCGCGCCTCGACGAATTGCTGGCCGCCACCCGCGAGACGAACGTCACCGCGCGCACGCAACGCCTCGCCAGCGTGCTGGACATCGACCAGTTCCTGTCCTTCACCGCGATGGAACTCCTGACCGTCCACTGGGACGGCTACGCGCGGAACCGGAACAACTACCGCATCTTTCACAACCTCGACACCGACCGGCTCGTCTTCCTGCCGCATGGGCTGGATCAGATGTTCGGCATGTGGCGCGCCACGCCGCAAGACTCCCTGACTCCGATGATCAAGGGCGTCGTGGCCAGGGCCGCCCTCGGTGACCGCGCCTTGCGCCGGCGTTACATCGAGCGGGCCTCCGTGCTGTTCAGCAACGTCTTCGACTACGCCGCCATAACCAGCCGGGTGAACCACTTGTCCCGGCGCATCCAACCGCACCTGGTTCCAAATCTCAACGCCTTGGCCAGACAGGATCTCGACGCCTCGCGGTTCCTCGACCGCATCGAGCAACGAATCGAGAGTGTCCGCGACCAGTTGCGCGAAGAACTCGCCGAAGCGAAACCGCTCCAGTTCGGCCCCGACAATACGGTCGCCATCAAGCGCTGGCTGGAAAGCGTCGAGTCCGGCAACCCGGCCTTTGAACGGCGCGCCGGCGACTCGAATTGGCTGCGCATCGCGGCAGCGAACGGTTTCAGCTACGGCTCCTGGCGAGCGAAAGTGTTGCTGGCGGAAGGCAGCTACCGGTTTACCGGGCGTGTGCGGACGGATCGCCTGAACACCAACGGCATCCCGCGCGGCGGCGTCTCCCTGCGCATCTCCGGCGAACGCGACACGCCCATGCTCACGGAGGCACCGGATTGGACAACCGTGAACCACGACTTTGAAATTACCGGCCTGCTCGACACCGAGTTGGTCTGCGAATTCCGTGCCGCACGGGGGGCGGCATGGTTTGATCTCGGGTCGCTCAAGCTGATCCGCCGCACGCCGGCCGCCCCGGCTCGCCCACCGCAATAGCCGAGCGAACGCCGACGGGTCGCAAACATCCTGCTTCGCGCTGGGCGCCGCCTACAACCCCAACTTCTTGAACCGGTTGTTCACTTCCTTCACATGGAAGTCGATCGAGCACAGGGCTTCGAGTTCGCCCTTCTTAAAGTGCCGCGCCACTTCCGGATCGGCGCGCAGGACCTTGAGGAAGTCCGCGTCATCACGGCCGGCGTGCTTCACCTCCCACGTCTTCATCGCGGCAGTTTGCACGAGGTGATACGCCTCCTCACGGGTAAGGCCCTTCTTGATCAGTGCGAGCAGCACCGTCTGGCTGTTCCACATGCCGAGCGAAAGACCAAGGTTCCGCTTCATGTTCTCGGGATACACCGCCAAGCCGTCCATCAGGCGCGTAATCAGGCCGAACATGTAGTCGAGCAGCGTGCAACTGTCCGGGAAGATGATGCGCTCGACGCTGCTGTGGCTGATGTCGCGCTCGTGCCAGAGCGCCACGTTCTCCAGCGACGCCACCGCATTACCACGCAACACACGCGCGAGACCGGTGAGGCGTTCCCAAGTGATGGGATTGCGCTTGTGCGGCATGGCGCTGGAACCTTTCTGCCCCTTGGTGAACGGCTCTTCGGCTTCAAGCACTTCGGTGCGTTGCAGGTGACGGAACTCCACCGCCCAACGCTCGATGCTCGCGCCGACGAGCGCCATCGTGAGCTGGAACTCCGCGTGAATGTCGCGCTGGACGACCTGCGTGGCGATGGGGGCTGCGGCGATGCCAAGCTTCTTGCAGACGTACGCCTCCACACGCGGCGAGAGATGCGCGCTGGTGCCGACCGCCCCGGAGATTTTCCCGACGGCGACGACGGAACGCACCGCTTCGAACCGGCGTAGGGCACGGACGAATTCGTCGTGCATCAGCGCCAGCTTGAGGCCAAAAGTCGTCGGCTCGGCCTGGATGCCGTGGCTACGGCCGATGCAGGGCGTGAACTTGTGCTCGTTGGCGCGGCGCTTGATGACGGGAAGGAGCTTCTTCACGTCCGCGATAAGCAGGTCGGCGCTCTGCATCATCTGCACGGCGTAACAGGTGTCGCCCACGTCGCTGCTCGTCAGACCGAAGTGAAACCAGCGGCTGGCGCGGTCATTGATCGCCTCAGCCACGGCGGTCGTGAAGCCAATGACATCGTGGTTCAGCACCTTCTCCAACTCGCGCTGGCGGGCGACAAGGCCGGGCAGGTCCGGGAACCACTTGTCACAGCCAGCCTTGATCTTCTTGAAGTCCGCGGCTGGAACGATGCGCTCCTTGACGAGCGCCTCGCTGGCAAGGAGTTCGATTTGAAGCCAGAGCTTGAGCTTGTTTTCGTCGGTCCAGATGGCCCGCATCTCGGGGCGCGAATAGCGTGTAATCATGCGGGCGGAATGAAACGGGAAACGCGCCCGGCACAAAAGCAAAACCTTGTAGCCGCCCTAAAGCTCGTGTTCGCCGCCGCAGTGTGGAGGCGGATTTCTGGCGCACAGGAACGGTCAACCATCCGACTCCCCACGACGACGGCTCGGTGAAGCCGCTACTGCCCCGATACTTTTCCGATTCAAGGGGAGGCCCTGTCCCCGCGAAGTTCTTCCAGAGCCCCGACGATCGCCGCCGGCGTCTCCAACTTCATACCGGGGAAGAAGCGCCGGACCTTTCCCGCCGCGTCCACCAGCGCGATGTGGTCCGCCTTGAGGAAGCCGCCTGGCATCGCCATGTAGAGGGAGTTCGTCTCGCGGGCAAGGAAGCTGGTTTCGATGAACGGATACAATTCACTCTTCCGCCCCGTCAGGAACAGCCAGCGGTTCGCGTCCGCGCCGAACTGCTCCGCGAACTTGCCCAGAACCGCTGGCGTGTCCGTCCCCGGGTCCACCGTGAAAGAGAGCAGTTGCACATCCCCCTGCCCCGCGACCATGCGCTGCACGTCGGCCATCCGCCGATTTACCATCGCGCACGAGATCGAGCAGCCGGTATGGACGAAATTCACGATCAGATACTTCCCGCGCATCTCCTCTCGCGTCACGGTGCGACCACTGCGCTCGGTGAAGCTGAAGTTCGCCAGCGTGCGTGGCGCACCATCGCCATCCGCCGTCGCTCCCCCGGGAAGCCGGAAGCCAGCGACAAACGCGACGACCACGAACGTCGCCAGTGCCAGCAGCGACGCGCCGACGAGGAAGACTTTCGTGTCCGCCTGCGGGATGTCGTCGCCGGTGTTTGCCTTATCCGAAGCCGCGTTCAATTCCATAGCCACGGGCGTAACCGTAGCGAGCACTCGAAGCCTGAGCAAGGCGGGCCAGCAGGTTGGATTGCGTCGACCACCAAGGGCGACAGGCAGACGTGAGTTTTCTCGCGCTGCAAGAAAACAAGCCCGCGTTCAGCGGGCGGCTCGAATAGTGGAAAGACGAACGCTCTCGGTATCGTTTGCACCGCTCTGCGGGGCGCTACGCGTCGCAGCACGATGAGTCCCGCCTCACGATGCGCCGCTTCCTACGGCGCGGAACCTTCGCGGGCCTTCACGCCGGTGGTGCCGGGCGCAGTCGAGTCGATCAGGATCAAACTCATGAACTCTTTCACGAACCGGCCGGACATCGATTGCGCGAAGACCTGCCGCTGCAAACCAGGCATCGTCGGGAAAAAGTCGCTGCCGTAGTTGTCCATCTGAAACTTCTCGCTAGCCTTGATATCCTCAGCCGTATAATGCCGCGCGTGCAGAAAGGCGAAAGCTACAATGATGATACACGCGTAACGGCCAAGTCCCGACAACATGCCGAGGTAATACTCGCCCGTTCCAAACATGTCGCTGCCAACCAACTTCTCGCCAGGCCCACGACGGATGTACGAGAAAATGATCGCAATGATCAGCACCAGCACAAAGTAGGTCGCCACATAGCTACCGAGCAACCCGAGCAGGCCGGTGGTCTCCTGGAACAACTGCCCGAGGGGCCGATACAGCAACCCGGCCGCGAGCACCGTGACGACCCACTTGATGATGTCGAGGCACTCTTCTGACATGCCGCGCTTACGCCCGCGCCAAAGCCCGAAGCCCAGCATCAGCAGCACGACGATATCAACCCAGCTCACTCCAATGTTTTGCAGATTCATAGGCACTACTGTCCAAGTTCAAGACGCCGCCATGGCGCGACTGGCTGAAATTCCCGGCCAAACCGCGAACCAACGGCAGATGAACGAATCTTAGCCAATCCCATGCCGGGTATTTCTCACGGGCCGAACCTCTCCTCGCGTCAGGGCAAAAGGACTGATTTGTCATCGCGCCTTGGTCGTCCTATTCTTCGCTCACGCGCCTGCCCACCAGTCCGTGTCGATCGACGGCAAGTTTCGCGTGGCCGCCTTTCGACGGCCGCGCAGAATGATTCTCGCCGCTGGTGACAGGTTCGTCAGTTGCCTATGGGCCTCGAATACAAAGACTATTACAAAGTCCTCGGCGTCGAACGAACGGCGAGCGCGGACGACATCCGCAAGGCGTTTCGCAAGCTCGCGCGCGAACACCATCCCGACGTCGCCAAGAACAAGAAGGTCGCGGAGGAAAAGTTCAAGGAGATCAACGAAGCGCACGAAGTCCTGAGCGACGCGGACAAGCGCCGGAAATACGATTCGCTCGGCGCGAACTGGAAACAAGGCTCGGAGTTCCGCCCACCGCCAGGCTGGGAAGCCTTCGGCGGTGGTCAACCTCGCGCCACACGCAACGGTCGCGGCGGCAGTGGTGGCGGCGTTGAATTTGAATTCGACGGCACGGGCTTCAGCGACTTCTTCGAGCAAATTTTTGGAGGACGACGCGGCGCAGCCGGAGGCCGGCGTCCCGCCGGCTTCGACACTGGGCCGAGCGCGCAACGCGGCGACGACATCGAGGCGGACATGATGGTCACCCTTGAGGAGGCGCTCAAAGGCAGCGTGCGATCCATTTCCCTCCAGCGCGGTGTCCCGTGTGAAGCGTGTGGAGGCAAGGCCGTCGCCGGTCGGCGCGGCTGTGCGGCCTGTGGCGGATCAGGTGCAATCAATCGGACCGAAACGCATCAGGTAAAAATTCCGGCCGGCATTCTGGAAGGCCAGCGATTGCGCGTCGGCGGCAAGGGCCAGGCCGGTGCGGGTGGAGGCGGATCAGGTGACTTGATGCTCACGATCCGGCTGGCTGGGCATCCCGATTTTCGCGTCGAGGGCGAATACCTGATTCACGAACTCGAACTCACCCCTTGGGAAGCTGTACTCGGCACCAACGTCTCCGTGCCCACGCCTGATGGCTCGGTGAACATTCGCATCCCGCAAGGCACGCAGACTGGACAGCGCCTGCGTGTGCGCGGACGCGGCCTCGGGAAGGAAGGCTCTCGCGGCGACCTCTTCGTCGTCACCCGCGTTCAGGTACCTTCCTCAGTGTCCGACCGGGAACGTTCGCTTTGGGAGGAACTGGCCCGTGCTTCCACCTTCGCCCCTAGGCAATAGGACTTCAGCCTCCGCTCAGGCGAGCAGCGCTGCGGCGAGCTCGGCGCCGAGACCCTCAGGCTGATCCCATGAGCCACTGAGGTCGCCACGGCGCGGCGACTGCCCCAGATAAGACACGCCGCGCAATCGCAACGCGTCGCCGGAGTGTTCGGCATACGCCGCGACAGCGAGATGACATCCGCCGCCCATCGCGCGGAGGAAGGCCCGCTCTGCGCGCACGCAAATCTCCGTGTCACGATGATTCAGTCGCACGCACATCGCTTCGAGGCGCGGGTCATTCGCGCGAATCTCGATGCCAATGGCCGCCTGGCCGACACACGGCAGCATTTCTTCGACAGCCAAAGCCGTCGCGGCGAGACCCTCCGCAACGCCCTCGCCGCTCAAAGTTCCATCCTCGCTGATGCGGAAACCCAGTCGCGCCAAGCCCGCCGCCGCGAGCATCGTCGCGTGCAACTCAGGCTGCTCGGCGACCTTGCGCAGCCGGGTACCGACGTTGCCACGGATCGGCACTACTTGAAGGTCGGGACGAACCTCCCGAGCCTGTGCCGCCCGCCGCGTACTGCTCGTCGCCAGTACCGCACCGTGCGGCAACCCGCGAAGCATGAGACCTTCGGGAAACTCCCGCCGGCGATAAACGAGCACATCACGCACGTCGGCACGCTTCGTGACCGCGCCGAGCTTCAGCCCAGCAGGAAGCTCCGTCGGCAAGTCCTTCAAACTATGCACAGCGAGATCGCCCGAACCGTCGAGCAACGCCTCCTCGATCTCTTTCGTGAAAAGTCCCTTGGGCAACTCCGCGCTGGCGAGCGACGCCGTCTGCAGCTTGTCGCCCGTGGTCTTGATGATGTTGAGGGCGAAGTTCTCGTCAGAAAACTCCACCTGGCACCGCGCGAGAATCTGGTTGGCTTGAGCGAGCGCAAGGGCGCTGCCGCGCGTGGCGATCTGAATCGTTGCTGGAGCGGTCATGATGCGACGAACGGTGAAGAGAATGCGGATTGGGGACTCATTCGTGACCGAAAGCCGGCCGGCTGGTCGTTTCACTCCGGGCCGATGCCGGACGTCCAGCATTCAAGAGCCCACGAGCCTTTTCGCGAATCACCACCTCGCAACGCACAATCTCGTCCTTGCGCTGCTGGAGGTAATCGTTGGCGATGGCCTGAAGGTCATCGACGTTGTACAAGTAAACGCCGTCGAGGATGTTCACCTCCGGATCGATGTCGCGTGGCACGGCAATGTCGATGAGCAGCAGCGGCGCATGTCCGCGACGCGCCATAAGCGGAGCCAGGCGGGCGCGATCGAGCACGTAGTGCGGCGCGCTGGTGCTGCTGATGATGATGTCGATGTTCGCAAACTCCGCCGCCCACGCATCGAAATGAATCGCCCGCCCGCCGAGTTCCTGCGCCAGCGCCACGGCACGTTCGTGCGAACGGTTCGAGACCAGGATGCTGCGCGCTCCTCGGGACAGGAGCGCCCGGGCGGCCTTCTCGCTGGTGTCACCAGCACCAATGACCATTACCTGCCGTTCGTCCAGCGAGCTGAAGATTTTCTCCGCCAGTTCCACCGCAACGGCGGCAACCGAAGTGGCGCCGCGCTGAATGTTCGTCTCGGTGCGAAGCAGCTTGGCGACATTGAACGCGCGTTGAAACGCCTTGTTCAGACGCGCGCTGGTGTGTCCATGTTGTAGCGCATGGTCGTAGGCTTTCTTGATCTGGCCGAGGATCTCCGTCTCCCCAAGCACCATCGAGTCGAGTCCTGAAGCGACCTTGAACAAGTGCTCAAGGCTCTGCGGTTCGGCAAGACGATAGAGCGCGTCGGGAACCGGATCGGTCCATTGATGTGTCTCCAGGAAGAACTGCTGCACGCGGTCGAATGCCATACGGGGTTCGAGCGACGTCGCGACGTAAAGCTCAACGCGATTGCAGGTCGAAAGGATTACCACCTCCTCTGCAATGCCGCTGGCGCGCAACCGGGCCATGTCCGCCTCGATGCGACTCTCCGCAAAGGCGAAGCGCTCGCGCAACGTCACCGGGGCCGTGTGGTGGCTGAGGCCAAAAACGAGGATCATGGCCGCGCTCCTCCAATTGCAGACGGGGAATTGTCGGGAGCCGGATTGTGAATGTCGCTGAGGAGATTGCTGCCCCAGAAGGTCAGCAGCACGAAGGCGAACACACCGACGGTTCCCCACGCAAGGCGTCGGCCGCGTTGCGCGAATCCCCATCGCGAGACGAGCCAACCAAGGCACGCGCCCCATACGAGCAAGGACCACAAGATTTTCGGGTCGCCCTTGAAGTAAACGTCGTGAGTCGCCTTGAGATAGACGACGCCGATCGCAAGGCCCACCGTCAGCAGAATGAATCCCGCCAGCATCATTCCGCCGGTGACCACTTCGAGCCTCTGCATCGGCGGCATGAGAGACACGACGGCGCGCGGCTTGTTGAACTTCAGGTTGTGCTCCTGGAAGAGATACATCACTGCGGCAATCGCACTGAGACCGAGTCCGCCATACGCCAGAAGGATCAGCGCCGCGTGCAGGCTCATCCAACCGCCTGTGAACACAGGCTGATCGCCGTGAGGTGGATCGAGGCTCGGCATGAGGGCGAACACGCCGACTCCAAACAGCACCGGCGACGCGAAGGCCCCAAGAAACCGCAGTCGCTTCCAGACTCCGAAGACGACGTACGTCGCCACGATCGTCCAGGCGACGAACGTGGTCGCCTCGTATAGATTGTTGATAGGACAGCGTTGCAGCGAGAAACCGCGCTGAAACATCGCCATCGTGTGAAACCCCGCAGCGCCAAACAGCAGCGCGTAGTTTATGCGGTTGTCCTCCCTAAAGCCGCGCCGGAGGAGAAAGATCGCGTACAACGAGCTTAGTCCGTAGAGGACCACGGCGATCAGAAAGTATTGTCGATCCGACAACGGCACTCGGGGAGCTTAGGCGACAGGCAGGTGGGTGAAAACTGGAAAATCCAGCCAGGGTCAACGCTGCGGGAATATTTGGTAGAGCAGAAAATAAATCAGCACGCCGGTGACGGAGACATACATCCAGACCGGCCAGGTCCAGCGCGCGATACGCTTGTGCTGCTCGAACTGGCCTCGAATGGCGCGGACAACAGTGACGAGAACCAGCGGAACGATGGCGATCGCGCCGACGAGATGTGTAACCAGTATGGCCAGGTAGATGGGACGGAACCATTGGGGATTCACGAACCGCGTGTGAGCCTCCCCGTGCAACTTCTGCATTGAGTAGTGGTAATACACGTAGCAGCAGAGGAACAAAGCCGAGGCCGTCAGCGCGCCAACCATGCAGTTCCGATGTGCAATTCGGTTTCCCTTCTTGATGCTGACGTAGCCGGCAATCAGGAACAAGGCGGCGAGGCTGTTGAGACAGGCGTTCACCGCAGGAAATTGGGAGAGTTCCATGAGATCAGGGTTCGTTCAAAAGTTCCTGGATGATGCCGAGGGACTTGACCTTCATAGCCGGATCATCGCTCTCGATTACCGCGCGGACACGACCCCGCTTGTCCACGGCGACGAAGATCGTCGCGTGAATGAAAAGGTCGTTCGGATCGGTGCGCTGGAGTTCGTCCTTCGGAGTGGCGGTGAACTTGAGCCCGCCCACGGCGAGATCGACAATCTGTTTCTTGGTGCCGGTGAGAAAGTGCCATCGCCCAGGCGTCGCAAGGTATCGACGCGCATACGCATCCAGCACGGTCGGCGTATCAAAGTCCGGATCCGCTGTCAGAGTGACGAATCGCACGGGGGAGTTCGCCGATACAGCGGTCTGCATTTCCGCCATGCGCCGGGTCATCCCTGGACACGGCCCGGCACAGCGCGAAAAAATGATGTCGGCCAGCCACACCTGTCCGAGAAGACTTTCACGGGTAACAATCTGGCCGGTCTGATTGGTGAGCGCAAAGTCTGGAACCTCGAACAAAACGGGGAGTGTTCCCTTTCGCTCCGGATAACTGACGGTCACGCCGTCCGGCCCGACTGCTTCATTGTCAGCCCGGCGTTCCTTGAGCACGTAGCCCACGCCGATCGCGACAACGGTCAACCCAAGCGCTCCCCAAACGACGATTTGCAGAGGGCGGGAGATGGTTTGCACGGCGGTCAGTAAGAAATCAGCGAGGCCGACGGCGGCCTCGCTGTATCGGTTTCAAATTAAATCGCGACGCAAAGCCTACTCGAAGCTCACCGGAGTGCTGCCCGCCTTGCTCTTGAGCCAGACGTCATATTCCTCCGGCGAAACAACCTTCAAGATTCCCTTCATGGTCGAATGGCCGACGCCGCAAAGCTGGGCGCAGTTAACTTGGTAAGTGTTCGTCTTCGTCGCCACGAAATGGAACGGAATCCTCATGCCCGGAATGGCGTCCTGCGTAATGCGCAGGGGGAGAACTTTGTAGGAATGGATCACATCCAGAGAAGTCACCGACATGATGACGGGACGATTGACCGGGACGACGATCTCGACGTTGGCGGCCAAGGTGATGTCGTCTTTGCCGTCCACATCCGCAGCCTTCGAAGCTTCATCCATCTGGTGCAAGCCCAGCGGATTGCCAGAACTCGAAAGGGAAATATCCTGCTTGCCGTATTTACCATCGGCTCCCGGATAGCGACCGGCCCACGCGAATTGCTGGCCAGTGACACGGATGGTGACGGGATTGGATTCTGGTTTCGGGAAATCATCAACCACCTTGGCCCAAAGCGGAACGGCGAAGAACACGAGGAGGACGACTTCCACACCCGCCACGGCGACTTCAATCCAGTTAGAGGCATGGCTGGTCACGCCCGCGTAGTCCGCCTTTGGATTGCGACTGCTGCGGAAGCGCCAGATGGTGTAGAGGAAATACGCACCCCAGCCGACGAACAGGACAAACATCAGGTAGTGGACGTAGATGATCAGCTTGTCCACATCGGCACCGTGAACCGACGCCAGTTCGGGCAGTCCCAGCAGCTTTCCAGTAAGTTGTTCCATGAATGACTAGTGAGTTGAATGCGAAAGTATGTTGGCGTTGGAAGCACCCGTGCCGACCTGTTCCACCTCGGCTTGTGCGAGGCGCGCGGTGCGCCGAACGATGAAAACTCCGACTCCGGCGATGCCAACAAGCACCGCAGTGACGACAGCCAGCAGTGTGAAGACACCCATGTACATCCCCTTCGCCATTGAATCATCCGACGGCCCGAAGCAAGCCACGCACGCGGAAGCCGTCACTGGATGCGCCAACGCAATCCAAACCGCTCCGAACCACATGAAATTCGCCGTTGATCTTCGCATCACAGGTAGCTGATGTTTTTGAGCTTTTTGAGAAAGTAGCGGCCGTAGGCCAAGAGGCCGACACCGGCGAGAAGTCCGCCCATTCCAGTCGCCAAATCGGCAAGGCGACGGCTGTCGGCGTAGTTCACGAAGGCCCATGCGGCGAATCCAAATGCCAGAAGCACGGACGCGGTGACGAAGACGATGTGAAAAGCCTTTAGGGACATGATTGATGTTTAGTAGGCACCGACATTGGCCGCAGGATGAGGCACCTGCTTGGTTGGGGAGTATTCCGAACCCATCGGCAACTGGCCCCGCGACCAGATCATGAGGTACATCATCGAAACAACGAAGAATACCGTCACGGCAAGCATGGCATAGATCGCCTTCTTCTCCGCGAGGAGGTGCATGAAGTACGCGGCCACAAGGAACGCCTTGATGGTTGCAACGAACAGGGCGACGCCAATGGTCACGACCGGACTGTCGAAATGCTGGTAGTTCAGCACCACGGTGATCACCGTGCCGACCAGCAATGCGAGGAAGACCGCGAGATAAACGCGAACGTGCTTCTTAATGTCGTCGTGGGAGTGGGACTCGCTCATATTCAGGAATGAAATCGGTTGGAGTGCAGGGAACTAGAGGAGGTAAATGACCGGGAACAGGAAGATCCAGACCAAGTCAACGAAATGCCAGAAGAGGCCCGACACCTCTACGCGATTGATGTATTGCGTCGGATTTGTTTTCCACATCTTCGCCCCGGGGCCCCAGATGTAGAAGATGACAATGGCACCACCAAGGACGTGCAGGCCGTGAAGACCAGTCAGAGTGAAGTAGATCGCGAAGAAGGTGCTGTGTGCCGGAACGAACGCCGACAGGCGCTTTACGTCAGCGGACTTGATCTCAACGACATCATGCGGTTTCCCCGCGTGGGCTTTCGTCGCCTGCTGCATGTCCTTCACGGGCATGGTGTAGTGGTAGGGATCCAGTTCGAGCTTGAAGGATTCCACCGGCGGCA
>SXGR01456614.1_pt1 | contig 17471 bp, 15 predicted proteins | sample 3174711 | NCBI WGS metagenome assembly SXGR01 (sample SAMN11356860, study PRJNA531348) | freshwater metagenome | isolation source: freshwater sample F1-60 | place: China: Fuxian Lake, Yuxi | collected 2017-12-25
GCGGCTGGGAACGAGATAATCGCGCGCCCCTTCTGGCGTGCTGCGTCCCATGATCGGCGTTTCGATGTCGAGGAACCCGTTCTGATCGAAATAGTCGCGAACCGCCTTGGTCAGCGTGTGTCGCAGCATCATCGCCTTCTGCCACTGAGGCCTGCGAAGGTCGATGTAGCGATACTTCAGCCGCAACTCTTCGTTGGGCAACGTGGAAGACCCTGGCTCGAATGGCGGGGTCTTTGACTTGTTCAACAGCACCAGCGTCGTGGCATCGACCTCAACCTGGCCGGTGACATGCTTCGGATTCTCCAATCCCTCGCCACGCGCTGAGACTTTGCCGGTCGCTTGAATGACGAACTCAGACCGCAGCGTCTGAGCGATCTCGAAGGCAGCTGCCTGATCGGGTTCAAAGACAATCTGCGTGATGCCGTAGCGATCCCGCAGGTCGATGAAGATCAATCCGCCATGATCCCGGCGGGAATCCACCCAGCCTCCCAATGTGACTTCTTTTCCAACATCGCCAATCCGCAATTCACCGCAAGTATGAGTCCGCAGCACGTTTCCCAATCCCTTCGCAAAAAGTCGTCGGCTCCGCCGGCTTCAACCGGGAATCTGTGATCGGAGCGGAGAATCGGGGCGGAGATTAGTTCGTCATCAACGCAACCCGCAACGGGAAGTCGTTTGGGACTCGTACCATTCGCGCTCTACTGAATTCGCGCGGGTCAAAAAGAACAGAAAACATGGCCGCGCGAATTCAGTGGAGCGCGAATGGAAACAACTTGGCCGTTCTCAATCGTGTTGGCGTCACACTGGACTCAAACCTCGAAAATTCCATTCGCCTTGCGCCGCTGGTGAGCGATTCCAGCCATTGATAGCATAGCTCGCCGCGATCCCATCGGCTGGTGCGAGGCACCGGCTTTCATCTCTGCGAGGCACCTCGAAGGCTCATCATGCTGAAGACTCACGCCGTCGGTATCGACTTGGGGACGACGTATTCCTGTCTCTCGTATCTCAACGAACATGGCGAGCCTGTCACGCTGCCCAATCAAGAAGGGGAGATGACCACGCCGTCGATCGTTATGTTCGACGGCCAGGATGTGATCGTCGGGACCGAAGCCTTGCGCAACGCGGTGCTCAAGCCGACGCACGTCGTGCAGAACTCCAAGCGATACATCGGCACGAACAAGACCTGGGCGATCGAAGGCAAGGAATACACGCCAGTCGATGTCGGAGCGCTCGTACTGCGGAAAATGCTTGACTCGGCACGGGAACAGATCGGCGAAGTCACGCAGGCGGTCATCACAGTGCCAGCTCAGTTCAGCGACTGGCAGCGGCAGGCGACTGTTGAGGCAGGCTTCCAGGCGGGCCTGAATCGAGTGGACATCATCAACGAACCGGTCGCCGCCGCGTTGTGCTATGTGCTGGGAAGCGAAGGCTTGTGGTTCACCGAGTTGGCCGACGAACAACGCATTTTGGTCTACGACCTCGGAGGTGGCACGTTCGATCTATCGCTGGTGAGGTATCACAAAGACGAAGTCAAAGTGATGGCCAGCACCGGCGACCTGAAGCTGGGAGGCATCGACTGGAACGAGTCGTTGTCGAACGCAATCTGCGACCGGTTTGCCCGCGAGTTCGGTGACGATCCGCGCAAAGATCCCGAATCCATGCAGCTTCTGGCGATGGCGGTCGAGAACACCAAACGCTCGCTGACCGTCCGGCCGCGAGCCGCACTGACTTGCTCGCACGGCAAACATCGCAAGGTCTATCAAATCGAACTGCCGGAGTTCGAGAAGCTGACGAAACCGCTGCTCGACCGGACCATTTCCATCACGCGAGATTTGCAGAAGGCATATCAATTCGGGCTCAAGCAGACCGACACGATCCTGACCACTGGCGGTTCTTCACGGATGCCGGCGATTAAGAAGGGACTCGGCGAACTCGGCTTCCGCACGCTCAACACGTCGCTGTCCCCGGACCAGTCGATCTCGCACGGAGCGACCTATTACGCCGGCATGTTGCTGACGAACGCGGACTTCGCGAAGTCGATTCTCAGTCCGACGGCCAGCGCCAAGCTTGCCAAGATCAAGCAGCACAGCGTGAATGCTCGCGCGCTGGGTATCTTGATTCGTGATACCGAGAAGAACACTCGGGTTCCGCACTTCTTGATTCCCGCGAATTCCGAGCTTCCCACATCGATCACGCAAACATTCGGCACCGTCATCCCGAACCAACGCCGAGTCAACTTGCACATCGTCGAGAGCGGCACGATTGCCGATCAGAAGTACGTTGAGCTCGGCACCTGCATCGTCGAAGACTTGCCAAAGAATTTGCCGGAGCAATCGCTGGTCGAGGTCACGATCACCTACAACGAACAAGCCCGCGTGGAAGTCACGGCGAAGGATGTGACCAGCGGCAAGCAAGCTCAGACGGTAATTGTGCGGCAGGAGAATGTGGTCGCGAAGAAGCCCTCGTCCGAGAAACCCGCGGCACCGGTCGCCGATGAAGACGCACAAGCCGCGTGGACGTCACCCTCACTCAAAGCCTCCAGCGGAGTCACCGCGAAAACAGCCCCAACGAGTCCGAACCGTGAACGTCAGGGAGCGGCCCCGCCTGCTCCACAGAAACCTGCCGCTACTGCCCCGAAGCCCGCTGCCGCCGCGAGGCCAACTCAGCCAGCCGCAAAACCTCAATCACAAACGATCGCCGGACCAAAGTCCGTACTCAGCAACCCGCGACTCGAAGAGTCCAGCCAACCGATTCCGCTCTGCAACGAATGCGGCGAAGCGCTGAACTTCAAAGGACTTTGCCCAGCGTGCGGTTGGAACGCGGCCAGCAAAAAACCAGCGGCCGCCGGCGCGAAACCACCGGTGAAAGCCGCTTCCGCAGTCGCTAAGCCCGGCGTTCCTAGACCTCCGGCACCACCGACGAGAAGTCTCGCTCCACCAACCAAGCCGACCGCTCCGAAAGCGAAAGTCGCCGACGACGATGAGCTGATCGAGATGGCGATCTCATCGATGAACAAGCCTGCCTCTGCAAAACCGCCCGTCAAGAAGCCACCGCTCAAAAAGGGCGAGGACGAGTTTTGGAAGGACGAGAAATGAGGGGTTAGGGGCTAGGGATTAGGGGTTAGTGAAGACAACGATCAACGGCGTGGTTGCAGCTTCCCTGTGATTCTTTGGCCTTCCCTAATCCCTAGCCCCCAAACCCTAACCCCTCCGTCACAACCATGCACATTGACCGCATCGAATTGTTTCACGTCGCAATGCCGCTGATCTCTCCGTGGCGAACGGCCTATGGCGAAGACGCGACGATTGATTCACTCCTCTGCCGCATGACGAGCGGTTCCGTCGAAGCCTGGGGCGAGAGTGCTCCGTTTGCCGCGCCGTGCTACAGCCCGGAATGGGCAAGCGGAATCTTTTCGCTCTGCCGCGACTGGCTGGCACCGCAACTGGTCGGCAAGGAGGTCACGTCCGGGGCTGACTTGCAGCAAAAGCTCTCGCTCTTCAAGGGCAATTCGTTCGCGAAGGCCGCGCTGGATACGGCTTGGTGGGCGTTGCAGAGCCGTATCGCCAATAAGCCGTTGCATGAGTTGCTCGGCGCGACGCGGACTGAGGTTGCCGTCGGTGCTGACTTCGGAGTGTTGGACAGCCTTGATGAATTGTTGAGCGGCATTGGCCAGGCGATCGCGAACGGCTTCCCGCGCATCAAATTGAAGTTTCGACCCGGCTGGGATCTGCCGATGCTCGCGGCCGTGAGGAAACAGCATCCGACGCACCCGATTCACATCGACTGCAACAGCGGCTATCGGATCACCGATCTGAAACTCTTCCAGCAAGCGGACGAGTTCAATCTCGCGATGTACGAGCAACCGCTCAATCACGACGACGTCGTCGATCACGCCGAACTGCAACGCCAAGTCCGCACGCCGGTCTGTCTCGACGAGAGCGTCTACAACGTCCGCCAAGCGGAGCTGGCCATCCGGCTGAAGAGCTGCCGCTTCGTGAACATCAAGCCCGGCCGCATCGGCGGCCTGACGAACGCGGTCGCCGTTCACAATCTCTGCCAAGCGGCCGGCATCCCCTGCTGGGTCGGCGGCATGTTGGAAAGCGCGGTCGGCGCGAGCCTGTGCGTGTCGCTCGCGATGCTCGACAACTTCACGTATCCGGCCGACATCTTCCCCAGCAGCCGCTTCTACCACGAAGACCTCTCCGACCCGTCGCTGGAATTGATTCGATTGCCGAACGGCACTCCGGGAGTGCGAGCATTGTCTCGGCTGCCGGAACCCAACCCGGATCGGCTGCGGAAGCTGACCGTGCAGAGCGCCGTCGTGAAATAAAAGCCTCATACCTTCGAGCCCTTTGCGACCTTCTGTTCGAATTGATTTTGAACAAAAGGTCGCAAAGGACGCGAAGAAGGTGCGGTTCAAACGATGCCTCAAAGTGATCAGCACACCGACAAACCGATGTCGCATTTCCATCGATAGGGAGCACCATGCGTCATTTCCGTATCGCTTTGTTTTCCTTGTTAGTCATCTCTTCTTGCCACATCGTTGAATCGGAGTTGCGAGCCGACACAACACTCGTGGCCGACGGTCAGCCCCAGGCCGCAGTGTTTGTTCCATCGCGTGTCTGGGATGACGCGACGAAGAATCCCGAACCGGCCGGTGTCTGGAGGTCGCTCAAGCCAGAGGACAATCGGCGGCGGTTGCGTGAATCGGTGCGCGACTTCGTTGGCATCGTCGAGCGGATGTCGGGAGCGAAGTTACCCGTCGAGGTCGGTGCTCCGAAAGCGGGTGATGCGCGTGCTGCGATCTTGGTCGGAGAGTTGGCGACGGCGAAGTTCGGGCCGCCGGCGAAGAAGGCGGAGTATCAGCAAGGGTTGCGGATCGTCGTCGGTGGCAACGCCGTCGGGTTGATTGGCGAGAGCGATCTGGCGACGAGTTACGCAGTTTATACGCTGCTCGATCAGTTGGGTTGTCGTTGGTTTCTGCCGAGTCCAATGGGCGAGACATTGGTGTCGACCAAGACGATCTCGTTCAAAGACCAAGATGTCTCGACCGCGCCGTACACGATTTATCGCGGGTTGTGGTACTGCGACAACGACTTCGCGCGGCGAAACCGATTGGGTGGCATGGAACTGTCGGCCGGGCACGCGCTGGAACACGCGGTGTTGAAGGAACTGCGCGAACAGAAGCCGGAGATTAAGGCGATCATCGGAGGTAAGCCGCATCCGCATTGGATCAAGTGGACTCATCCGTTGGTCGCCGAGGCGATCACAAAGTCAGTGCTCGATAACCTCGCCAAGAATTCGGACACGAAGTCGGTCTCCCTCTCGCCGGATGATGGCGCGACGTGGGATGAGTCAGACGACACGAAGTTCGACGCAGGGGACTTCGATCCGTCACTGCAAACGGTCGCGAAGGCGGATCGATTGATGGTGCTCTGCAATCGAATCGCGGCGGCGGTCGCTCCGAAGTATCCGGAGGTGAAGTTTGGAGTGCTGGCCTACGTCGATTACACACGCCCGCCCGTGCGTGAGAAGCCGCATCCCGCGATCGTTCCTCAGATCGCGCCGATCACGTTCAGCCGCGCTCATCCGCTGAACGATCCGAGCGAACCGAACAACAAGTCGATGCAGCATCTCGTCGAAGGCTGGGGCAAAGTCGTGCCGGCGACCAGCTATTACTTCTACGGCTTCTATTTGGCCGAGGTCTCGTCGCCGAACCCGATGCTGACGAAATGGGGCCACGACATCCCGTTCATTTACCAGCGCGGAGCTTGCCGGTATTGGCAGCCGGAAACGCTGACCAATTTCGATACGTCGCTGCACGCGCATTGGCTCGGCCTGCGAATGGCGTGGGATCCGTCGCAGAAGCCGGAAGCGATCGTCGATGAAATCAACTCGCGGTTGTACGGCCACGCGGGAGCGACGATGTCGGCCTATTGGCGGCACATTGACGAGACTTGGGTCAAAGTTCCGGAGTACGCCGGCTGCGGATTCGGACACCTCCGTCGTTGGAGCCTAGAGAAGATGACGGAAGCTCGCCGCCTGATGAACGCCGGTCGCGCCGCGTGTGTGAACGATGCCGAATCCGCGCGCGTCAAACTGGCCGACGATTCGCTGGCCGCGTTCGAGATGCTCATGCAGCAACGCCGCGATCTGGCCGACGGCCGCTGGTCCACGCTGGCGGGACAAGTCACCGCGTATCGCACAAAGCTGATCGAGCTCGGCAAGCAGTATGAGCCTCAATTCGCGTTTGCAAAGATGGGGTGGACCGGAGAGAACACGCTCAACGTCCGCTACTTCGATGCGTTCTACGGAGCGACGCACAACGATGCCGCCCGTGTGGCGACGCAATTCAATGTCGTCGCCGCACCGCTGAAGCAGTGGAGGTTCCAAGTCGACAAAGACAAACAAGGCGAAGCCACCGGCTGGTCGAAGCCGGAGTTCGATGATTCCGCCTGGAAGACCACAGACTGCGTTGTCGAGACTTGGTCGTCGCTGGGCCTGCACAACTACATGGGGAGCGCGTGGTATCGGATGAAGCTCAAGGTGCCGCCGCTCGCCGCCGGCAAGAAGACGTTTCTGTGGATCGGCTCGACCGACGGCCGTGTGAAAGTCTTCGTTAACGGCCAGCATGTCCCGCACATCAGCGAGAAGGGGGAGAAGGCCGACTCCGTCAGCGGTTACTGCCAACCGTTCTCGTTCGACCTCTCTTCGGCCGTGAAGCCCGATGCCGACAATTCGATCGCGTTGTTCTGCACGCGCGAGATCGTGAATGAACTCGGCACTGGCGGTCTGCTGTCTCCGTGCGCGGTGTATGCCGAACGTTGAGCGTCGTATCCGCGTTCGCCAGAACGTGTGGAATCTCACGCCATCCTACGCTCTGGCGAGCGTGGCTACGAAAGGATGATCGGTATGGCTCGCGATCGTCAAAAGCTGCTGAACCGATTGAGCGATTGGACGGCTCAGTACGTCCAGCGGCAGCGTCGTCTGAGTTGGCTTGGATGCGCCGGCTGTGCAGTCGCGGCGTTGCCGGTTTTCTTCATCACGTTTTGGGTGATCTATGGCGTGCTGTGGGTCGGCTTCCAAGGCTTGTCGACAACGCATTCGTCGCGGTTGATCGGAAGCGGGTTGATCGTGCTGTTCCTGATCCCGTGCTATGTGACTGCGAATTGGAACGAACTGCGAAGTCTGAAGTTTGAATCCTCCGACCGTTTGCTGGCCGCGCGAATGATCGCGCGGGCTTCGGGGATGGGAGGGTTGGCGTTATTGGCAGGACCGCAAACGGCGCATGCGTTCGTCAAGGTGCTGTCGGTCACGCTGCTGTTGGGACCGGGGCTGGTGCATCTCGCGATCAAGCTGGCTGGCCGAGCGAGCTTGCTGGACAAGCTGGATGTTGCCGCCATCAGCCAAACGCTGGCGTTGCTGATCGAGAAAGAGCAGCGTGTGTCGCTCGACGAGTTGGCGCAGCAGACACATACCACGGAAGACGACTTGGCGATGGACCTGGCTTTGGTCGATGGCGTGATCCCGCTGAAGTCCGGAGAGCCGGGCTACACGCTGAATGACGAACTGCGAGAAGAACTGCTGTCTCATCGGCCCGGCGGCGCATCACGAAAATCGGACTGACGATGTCTCATGGAGCCATCGCCGAGACGGTTTTCACCGCGCTACGTCTCACCGAAGTTCTTTGGGGACGGCCCGGAACGTCACGCGGCCACACGACTCGCACAACTCGGCGGCAGGTGGCCTTCGACTTTGTAGCGGCCGAGGAACCAACTCGGCTGCGCGTCGATGGCGGTGTATTTCAAAGTGTCATGTCGTTGATGGTCCTGCTCGACCACCTGAATCGGGTGGGTCGCGCCGCCGCACTCGATGCAGTCTTGAATGATCTCTGACATTCTCGGTCCTCTAAAATCAACTTCATGAGTGTGAGCGGCCAGACGCTCCCCAGTAGTCTCGATTGAATTGCTCCGAGCCGCTGCGTGGGATTGTCAGCGTCGTCCAATGGTCGGCAGCGTGGTGGCGGGCAAGCTGGACGATTTGCCCGATGTGGTAACAGGAATGCCCCAACGACCGAGCGATCGCGAGCGGCACGACGTGCGGCTCTCCACGAATCACGACCGTCTTGGAAAATCTTCGATCGTCAGCGAACTCAACTCGGAAAAAAGGCGAGACCAGCCCTGCTCCCAATACTCCAGGACTTCTTGCCGGCTGTGAAACGTGTCGATGAACTCAGCGTCTCGGTTGCGTGTGGGCTTTTCTCCGTCGGTCGTCAAAAAGTCCGTCCAGCGTGAGAGCAGGTTCCCGGCGACATGCTTCATGATGGTGGCGATGGAGTTGGTCTGCTCATCGAGCGACAGATGCAGCTTGTCATCGGGCACTTGAGCGACCGCGCGATCCGCAAGCTGCTTGTTCGCTCGGAAGGCGTCGATGATGGCGGCACAGAACGTGGTCTCGATGTGAGTCGTCATGAGATCCTTCCAGCACCGAACAGAGGGTTCACGAAGCCCGGATTGGAGTTGGTGACGCGTGCTCGGAGCGAATCGGATGCCTCTGCGGCGAACGAAAAAATATTACAGAACCTGTTCCCGCTTGTCGTCCAGCGTCTCGAACCTCGGACGGACGACGTTGTCTCTCAGGGAACTTCCACCGGGAGCTTGCGGCGAGATGTGGACGTTGCCGACTGCGCCTTCTTCCAGTCGATGTGAGCACAGCCGGATCCGCCCGCGGTTTCGAGTCCGTGGGCCGTGACGGTGACTCGCAGTCCGAGCAGTCCGTTGTCGGGGAGGTCATTGGCGTTGCCGAGCCAGTGGATGGCTTCTTCGTTCGGAGCGAGATCGCCCATGTGGTTTGCCATCACACCGGCCTTTTGGCTCAGGTCTTTGGGTAACGTCAATCCGCCGGAGGAACCGCCCCCACCGCCAGCCGTCTTGATTTCCAGATTCCAGCGCTCGTAGTCGCCGCTCTGCGAGGGTTGCTCCGCAGCTCGCGACCAGCGAAACGTCGCGGCGAACCGGCGATCGCTGGGAGCGATCACATATCCACAATGACCGCCAGGCACCGCGACCGTCTCGCCATCGCGGCGCGTCACGACTTCCAACACCGCGACCTGACCGGCGGGGACACGGAACTCCGCAGCGATACCGTCCGAGATCGTGCCGAAGCTGGGGGGCGGCGGCAGTTCGGCCGGGCGCGAGGTCGAGTTTCCGCGATCCACCAGCGAAGAGATGCCCAGCAGCAGAGCCAGCGGCCCGAACACGCTCAGCACGCCGACCACGGCTCCGGCTCCCGTGAACAGCCACTCGATGAACTTACCGTGCTTCTCGCCCTGCGATTCAAACGCGGCGACGACTCGCGGCCGAGTGAAGTACACGAGTTGCCCGATCAGCCACGTCAGGCCGACGACCAACATCCCGCCGAAGAGCACAATGATGGTGAACAGCGCCACGAAGTCGCGTGCTTCGGGTTCGATGCCCTCGTCAATGACGGTCTGTTGAATGTCGGCAAAGATGTCGGGCAGCGCGAAGCGAGCAAGATAAGGAACGTCGAAAACGAACGACGCCAGGCCGTAGACACAAACTCCGAGCGTCAGTTTCCTCGCCCATGGCTTCCACAGGAACAACCCGATGCTCGCGGCAAACATTCCGGCGGCCATGCTGAACCCCAACACCGAATCGACCTTCTCCCACACTTGCCAGACTCGCGCAATGTTCGGAGTGAACGCCGGGGGCTGTTCCGCCGCACACACCAACATCAGCAGGATCGCTCCCACAAGATTGAACGTCGCCAACACGGGGACCAACCTCGGCCGCTGTTGAGGCAACGTGGCGGGGGGGCAGCGAAACTGGACCAGTCCCCGCTTTCTCGTTGCGCGTGTCCGGCAAGCCGGTGGGCGTTAGCCCCCGGACTTGTTCGCGATCCATTCGATGACTAACGCCGCTCGGCACGCTCGCTCGCCAAGCCGCACGGCCAACGAAGAAGCAGACGACCGCCGCGACGATCGCCGCGGGAACTCCCGCGACCGCGAGTTGAATCGAGAACAACGAGTGCAACGCCAGAGCCAGCCCCACGGCAATCGCTCCAAAGAGCACCAGTAGCGGAAACAACAGCATGTCCGCAGCCGCCAACTCCAGCCCATAGAGCTTCCCCTCCGAGCGTTTGATCTTCCCGATCCCGATGACACCGAGAATGGTCGTGCCAAACGGCGCGAGCACGCCCAACGGGAGCAGCGTGAAACCTAGTGCGAGCTGCCACCAAGCCGGCCCGGTGTACTCGCTCGTGGTCTGCGTGGTGGAAATCATCGAAGCACCCGCCGCGATGAAAAACAGCGGAGACCAGATCGCACCGACGAGAGCACAGCGGCTGAGTTGCGTTTCCGAACGATCGGCCGAAACCGTTCTCGCGGAATCCTGTGGATGTCCTGCGACTGTCGCACTCGACAGGACGATTGGCGTGCTGGTCACGCTTTCCACATCGCTCTTGATTTGGCTCGCGTGCTGATAGCGCTGTTCTGGTTGTTGCTCCAGCGCACGCAGCACGATCTCGTCCAACCGCACATCGACTTGGACTCGCTTGGATGGCGGAGCGAACCGTCCCATCGGCAACTCGCCGGTGAGCAGTTCGTAGAAGACGACGCCCAGCGAATAAATGTCGGCGCGGTGATCGACTTCGCGCGAACCCTGCATTTGCTCGGGAGCCATGTACCGCAGCGTGCCCATCACTTGATGTGTCGCGGTCAGCGAATGATCGCTGGCGTCTTGACCCAGCAGTTTCGCGAGACCGAAGTCGGCGATTTTCACTCGGCCGCGTTTGTCGATGAGGATGTTTTCCGGCTTGATGTCCCGATGCACGATCCCTTCGTCGTGAGCGAACTGCAACGCCTCACAAATCTGCGGCACGATCGCCAACGCCTCGGCCGCCGTGAGCTTCCCCGCCTTGATCGCCTGCCGCAGATTCGCCCCGTCCACGAACTCCATCACGATGTAGCAGAGGCCGTTCGTAGTCCCGCCTTTAGGCGGAATGCCTTGGCTTGCCGGCGGATTTTCAGAACCGCCTGAAGGCGGAACTACGAACGTCTGGCCGAAGTCATACACACCGACAATGTGCGGGTGGCTCAGTCGCGCCAGCGCGCGAGCTTCGCGCTGAAACCGTTCGGCAAACGCCGGATCGTGACTGATCTCCGGCGGCAGAATTTTCAGCGCTACCAGCCGATCCAATCCCGGCTGCCGAGCTTTATAGACCGCTCCCACGCCTCCCTTGCCGAGCAGTTCCAGAATCTCCAACTGCGGAAACAGCGGAGCCAGTTTCTCAACCGTCGGCGGCACAAAGCCCGATGCTGGCGGGGTCAGTTTGGTCGGCCCCGGCTCGGCCGAGGCGGCCGCTGACTGACTGTCGGCACTGGCCTTGAGCAGACAGCGCGGGCACAAACCAGCCGGTGAATTGACCGGAATCTCAGCATCACATTGCGGGCAGCGTCGCGATTCGCTCATGTCGGCTTTCCTGGTGAGTAGTGATTCTGCCAGCCTCTAAAGCAATCGCGAACCGTTGTGACACGGAAATTTTGAGATTTCAAATCTGAGATCTGAGATTTCAAATTTCCGTCACGCTCCCAGCGCCTCGAATAGCCGGCCGATCTCGTCCTCGACTTCGTTGTCGCACTCGACGGTGGCGGCAACCTCCGCTCGCAGCAGTTCGCGATACCGCTTTCGCAGCCGATGTGCCGCCTGCCGCGAGGCTTCTTCGGTCATCTGCAGCTCGGCGGCGATGGCCGAATAATCCAGTTCCGTCCGACTGCCGGTCAGCGTCTCTTTGAGTAACTCAAACTGCCGCGACTTGTCGGCCGTCGCGAACTCGTCTTGCAAACGTCGCACGACGACGTCCAACAACGTCAGCGCCCACTGGCGTTCAAATTCTCGTTCGGGTGTGTTTGTATGAGCGGGTTCGAGAGACAACCGCGACTCGCCAGATTCTCAATCGAGCGACAATCGCTTGCGACCGCTACCCCGTTTCTGAGCGTTCGCACGATCCCATTCGTTCGCCAGAAAGTTCTTCAGCGACGTCAGCAAGAAACTCCGAAATCGGCCACGCTCTGGAGTCGCGGCCGCCAGCGAGTTCTTCTCGAGCAGACGCAGAAAAAATTCTTGCGTCAGGTCTTGAGCCTCCGGCACCGTCGCCATTCGCCGCCGAGCAAACGCATACAACGGAAACCAATATCGTCGACACAACAACTCCAATGCCGCTCGCGCGGCTGAGTCGCCCGGCTGAGCCGCTTGCAAAACAATGCTCCATTGCGTCGTCGCGAAGCCAGACTGTTCGGGCGACAGGCTCATGGTGCGATCGGCACTCTCTTGGGTAGCTCGAACTGAGCGAACTGCGATATCCGAAATCGACTTGCGAAGTCGCCATCAACGGATTGCCATGTTACGTTATCCGTTAGCAACTACGACGGCTTGCAGGGACGCCATCGTGAGATTCCCAATGTATTTGCCCGTGAAAGTTGCCGACTATTGAACGTAACGGGGTTCTTAGTTTCATTGCCGATCACCGGAGTTGGAGATGACGAATCAATCCAGGCGACGATTCTTCTTGCAAACCAGTGGTCTCGCTGCCGGGGCTCTGGCGACCAACTCGGCGCGAGCGGCGGTGGCCGAGCCTGTGGCCAAGCGAGCGATTGTTCTCTTTTTGCAAGGTGGCTGTTCGCAGCTCGACTCATGGGATTTGAAGCCAAACGCGCCGGCCGAGTATCGCGGTGAGTTTGATTCCATCGCGACGGCAACCCCCGGCTATCGAGTCAGCGAACATTTGCCGATGCTGGCCGCGAGGACGAACCAATTCAATGTGCTGCGGAGCGTCCATCACGGTACCCCCAGCCATGAGGCGGCAATTCACTGGGTGCTGACCGGTTACGACTATCCCGGAGCCAACACGACTACGAAGAACCGCAACGATAAACCGTCTGTCGGTTCGTTCGTCGCGAAGGTGCGCGGCTCCAGCAAGCCCGGATTGCCGGCGTACTTTTGCGTGCCGGACAAAGGTCAGCTTGGCGATCGCGTGCGATATGCCGACTCGCACTTCTTGGGCATGGCTTACTCGCCGTTTGAGTCCGGCCCCATCCCGATTGATGCCGAGTCGCCATATCGAGTTCCTCAACCATTAGTCATGTTCCGCGACATGCCGCTGACGCGTTTCGACGAGCGACAAGGATTGTTGCAGCAGTTGGACGGATTTCGGCGCGAGGCCGATGCTTCCGGGATGATGTCCGGCATGGATCTGTTCCGCCGCACGGCGCTCGACATGATCAATCACCCGGTCACGCAAGCCGCGATCGACCTCTCGAAAGAGACTCTGGCAACTCGGCAGCGATACGGCAGCAACAAGTTCGGCCAGCGAGTCTTGATGGCTCGCCGCTTGGCCGAGGCGGGTGTTCCATTCACATTGGTCAATCTCGCCGACAACCAAGATTGGGATACGCACACCAACAACTTCAACTCGATGAAGACGCGACTCCTGCCGCTGCTGGATCGCGCCGTCGCGACGCTACTCGACGAGCTGACCGATCGCGGGCTGCTCGACTCAACGCTGGTCGCCGTCGTCTCGGAATTCGGACGCACTCCGAAGATCAACAACAACGCCGGCCGCGATCACTGGAGCGATGTCTTCTCCGTGATGCTGACCGGTGGTGGATTGAAGAGGGGACAGGTACTCGGCACCAGTAACGCTCGCGCGGAGATCCCGCAGGATCGACCGATTCACTACAACGACGTCCTGGCCACGATCTATCAACAGCTCGGCATCGCCACCGACCGAGTCTTCATGCACGAAGGCCGGCCCGTGCCGATTCTGTATCAGGGAACGCCGATCCCGGAATTGGTTTGAAATGAATTCCTAGCAACGCTGGCTGGCGAAAAATGAAGGGCGGAAAATAAGCGCAGAGACGCGAGATTCTCATTTTTGCCCTTTATTTTCCGCCAGCTCTTTGTCCAAGAGGTTGAGTGTGCTCACCATTTTCAACCAACAACCGACGTTGAGCGCCCGTCTTTCCCGGCGCGAGTTGCTTCGCATTGGAGCACTCGGTGTTGGCGGGTTGACGCTGGCAGATTTACTACGGCACGAGGCAAAAGCGAATCCGGATGCTCGCCGGCCGAAGTCCCTGATTTATGTGGTTCTGGATGGTGGTCCTTCGCATTTGGACATGTGGGATTTGAAGCCGCAGGCTCCGACCGAGTATCGCGGGCCGTTCTCGCCGATCGCGACGAAGTTGCCCGGCGTGCAAATCTGCGAGCACATGCCGTTGCAGGCCGCCATGCTCGATCGAGCCGCGTTGGTGCGCGGCATTCGGTCGGTTGAGAACGATCACTATCTCAGTGAGGTCTACACCGGGCTGCCCCGTTCATCGGGCAAGCGGCCGGCGTTTGGATCGGTCATCAGCAAGTTGTCGCCGACGCAACAGACGCTCCCGACTTACGTCAGCCTCAAGCAGCATTCCGGCGACTTGTTTGATTATGAGAAGCCGCATTACGTCGGAGCCGCACACGCGCCATTTCGCCCGTTCGAGGAATCGTTGAAGGATCTCACTCCGGTCAAAAACCTCGAAATGTTGGAGAACCGCAAGGCGTTGCTCGCCGCGTTCGACAACCTGCAACGCGAGCTCGATCGACCGCAGGCGTTCGGCGGGCTGGATCGCTTTCAGGCGCAGGCATTGGAGATGATCGCCTCGCCGAAAGTTCGCGAGGCGTTCGATCTCACCAATGAATCGCCGGAGACGCTCGCTCGTTACGGGCATAAGGCGGGGAAGTATCCGCATCAAACGGCGAAGCAATACATTTATGACTGGACCGGAAGGCCGTTCCTGATGGCTCGACGCTTGGTTGAGGCGGGTGTGCGAGTCGTCACGCTGCACGCCGCCGAGTGGGATCATCACAGTAGCCCGACCGGCGACATCTTCTTCGCCTTGAAGTGCCTGATGCCGGTGCTCGACATGAGCATCACCGCACTGGTCAACGATCTGAAAGATCGTGGCCTGTCCGACGACGTGCTGGTCGTCGTGCTCGGTGAGTTCGGCCGCACTCCGAAAATCACTCCGGTCGGCCCCGGCCGCGAACACTGGGCCGATGCCGGCTGTGCGTTGTTCTTCGGTGGCGGCTTGACGATGGGCCAAGTCATCGGCGCGACCGACTCGCGCGCCGAACGCTCGATCAACGGCACGATCAGCTTCCAGAACATTATGGCCACGATCTATCGAACGCTTGGCATCGACCTCGACGTGAAGCTGCCCGACTTCAACGGCCGACCGCAGTATCTGCTCGATGACGCCTCGCCAATTCGCGAGCTTGTCGGATGATCGGACATGACTGACCTGATTCCTCCATTTCGATCAGACGGATACCTGCCCGAAGGGATTCACCTTTGCAGCGAGGCCGATTTAACGTTTCGATTTGGATCACAAAGCCGCAAACGTCGTCGGTTGATCTTGCGAATTCGACGCTGGATCGAGTTGGCACGCAGCGTCGGAGCGCGACGGCTGGCGATTGACGGAAGTTTTGACACGTCAAAGCTTGAGCCGAACGACGTCGATGCCGTTATGCTGGTCTCGGCCGATTTCGTGGAATTGGCCAGATCGGGCAACGAGGCCGCGATGGAGTTGGAAGAAATGTTTGTGACTCGACAGCCCGAGGAACTGTTCGCCGCCGAAGATGATCACAACTGGAATGCCTGGTGCGAATTCTTTGCTCGTACACGCGAGCCGGATGGTCGCCGAAAAGGGATCGTGGAGATCAGACTATGATTTCAGACACTCAAGAATACGACAAAGCCCAAGCCGAGTTGCGACATCTCGAAGACTGGCTCGCCCGACTCCAGCGCGACAATCCTGCTCCAACCAAAGGGCTCACCAAGGCTGGCATCCGCAAAATGATTTCCAGATTGCACGAAGAGTTGGCCGAGTTCGAGGGAAACCAAGAAGTGCAGGCCGCACATTGGCAGGTGAGTCCAATCACCTAGAGGGAGACCACGACAATGTACCGGAATGCGTCTTCTGAATTGTTTGGGCACCGATGGTTGCTTGGCCTCGTTCTCCTCGTCGGTCTGAGTGCATCGACAAGCATGTCCTCGGACGAGTCTTCAGCGAGAGCGGCACTTTGGCAGAGGTTAGAAAAATACACACAGCCGTCGGCGGAGTTCGCTGGGCAGTTTGGTTCGTATCGTTCGCCGCTCAAGTTTGCGGACGGTTCGGTGGCCAAGTCGCCGGAAGATTGGCAGGTCCGGCGCAAAGAAATTTTGCAGACATGGCACAAGCGGCTTGGAGCTTGGCCGCCGTTGGTTGAACGGCCGGAAGTGAAGCGATTGGAGACGGTCGAGAAAGACGGTTTCGTCCAACATCACGTTCATGTGCAGATCTCGCCTGAGGGAAAACTGGCCGACGGATATTTGCTGATGCCGCCTGGCAAGGGGCCGTTTCCGGCGGTGCTTGTGCCGTTCTATGAGCCGCTGACGAGCATCGGTGAAGGGCCGCAAGGGAAGGGGAGGGGGACTCACGATTACGGGTTGCAGTTGGTGAAGCGCGGGTTCGTGACGTTGTCGATCGGCACGCCTGGTTCCGTCGAAAAGATTGGGCTCGATACGCGGCAGTTGTTGACGGAGGCAGGCATGGAGCTACGTCGGCAGCCGTTGACGTTGTTGGCTTACACGTCGGCGAACTGTCACACCGCGTTGGCTCAGATGCCGGAAGTTGATCCGCAGCGCATTGGGATCATCGGACTGTCTTACGGTGGCAAGTGGTCGATGTTCTCGTCGTGCCTGTACGACAAGTTCGCCTGTGCGGTCTGGTCCGATCCGGGCATCGTCTTCAATGAGAGGAACTCAAACGTGAATTACTGGGAGCCGTGGTATCTGGGCTTCGACCCGGCGACGAAGCGGAAACCGGGTGTGCCGTCGGCGGAGAATCCGCGCACTGGCTTGTACAAGGAGTTGGTCGACGCGGGAGATGACCTCGTTGATTTCCACGCGCTGATGGCACCGCGACCGGTGATGGTTTCGGGAGGCACCGAAGACCCGCCGCGCAACTGGGTCGCGCTGAATCATTTGATCGCGGTGAATGAACTGCTGGGTCACAAGCAGCGCGTGGCGGTGACGGCTCGCAATGGGCACATCCCGACGGCCGAGGCGTTGGAATTGGAACTGGCGTTTCTGGAGTATTCGTTGAAGAGTAGATTCTTTGCAAATCCAAAATTTCATTTACTACGCTAGTTAAATTTTCGGATGTAACAGATTTTTTAGGAACGATAGTAAATCCACATCTTTGTAATGCACGAAAACTTGGGGATGACTCACCACCTGAAAAATCGGAGGGCTGAAATTCTTTGTTCGTAAGATTTTCTAGAGCTAACCCTGCCACTTCTTTTGGTGGGTATCGCTTTCCCTGAAAAAGTACATCAAATTTTATTGAGTCAGAAAATTTACTTCTCGCTCCAGCA
>SXGR01566797.1_pt1 | contig 17464 bp, 19 predicted proteins | sample 3174711 | NCBI WGS metagenome assembly SXGR01 (sample SAMN11356860, study PRJNA531348) | freshwater metagenome | isolation source: freshwater sample F1-60 | place: China: Fuxian Lake, Yuxi | collected 2017-12-25
CGCCAGCATCGTTTGCATCACACCGTGCGCGTAGGCAACCGTCTGTTTGCCGGCTGCTGGCATGGCGGCGTGCGCATTGTTGACGTCAACGACATTCGCAAGCCCACCACCATCGGCGCTTACAACTATCACCCGCCGATGCCTGAGCCGTCGCATACCTTCATGGGCCTCACCCAAAAAATCAATGGCCGTGACATTGCCGTGGCCATCGACGAAGAAGACCACGTGCACAGCGACGCCGAAGTCGCCAAACGCCGCGGCCGCCCTCACGCGGCACTGTGGACGTTCGACATTACTGAACCGGCCAACATCAAGCCGATGGGGGTGTTTGAGGTCAGCGAGCTCGAATCACCATGGGCGCGCACCGCACCCGGCCGCTTTGGCGGACATCAGTTTCAGGAGCACTGGAAAGGCGGCGACACGCTGGTATATTGCGCCTGGTTTGCCGGCGGGCTGCGGATTGTTGATGTGGCCGATCCGGCGTCGCCGCAGGAAGTGGGCTGGTACATCCCTGAACCGTGCGGCGGCAAGCCGTGCCCGCAAACCAACGATATCGAGGTGGATGACCGGCGCTTGGTCTACGCTGTCGACCGTTACTGCGGGCTGGATATTCTGGAGTTCAAGCGTTAGTTCTTAACGCGACGGCGCATCGGGCCTGGCTTTCTGCCCCAGCTTGCTTTCAGTCCCGGCCAGAATGTTCTTGATATTCTGGCGGTGGCGGTAGATCAGCAGTACCGCTACCACGGCCACGCTCGCAAAAAACGGGTGTGCCGCACCAAACAGTAGCCACGTGGCGACAGGCGCGAACAACGCCGAGAGTATCGACGCGAACGATGACATGCGGAAAAACGCCGCAATGATCAACCACGTCGAAATGGCGCCCAGCCCCAGGTAAACGCTAAAACCGAACAGCGCACCCAGCGCGGTCGCCACCCCCTTGCCGCCCTGGAAACGGTGAAACACCGGCAGCATGTGGCCGACAACCGCCAACGCACCTGCCAACGCCATCGCCAGCGGCGCGGCTTCAGCAGACGAAAAATGCTGCGCCAGCCACACCGGCAGCCAGCCTTTCAACGCATCGCCCAGCAGCGTGAGCACCGCTGCAGCCTTGTTGCCGGAGCGCAGCACGTTGGTGGCGCCAGGGTTGCCGGAACCATAGGTGCGCGGATCGGGCAGCCGGAACAGCTTGCTGGTGATCACGGCAAACGATATGGAGCCGATGAGATATGCCGCGACGGCGAGAATACCTGTGGTCATGGGAATTCAACTAGAATCAGTGGGCATTTTAGCTGAAACAAAGATTGTCTCCTCTCGCGTTTGCGGGAGAGGATATTTTCACATCTCCTCTCGCGTTTGCGGGAGAGTGTATTTTCACATCCCCTCTCCCGCTTGCGGGAGAGGGAGAACAGCCTTGAAGGCCTCACTCCCGATGGATATCATTTTCATACGCGATTTTCGCCTGAGCATCACCGTCGGCATGTACGACTGGGAGCGCATCGCGCCACAAACCGTGCAGTTTGATCTGGAAATTGGCATCACCGGCAACCGTGCCGCACAAAGCGACACCATCACCGATACCATCGACTACGCCAAAGTGGTGCAGCGCATCGAGGAAAGTCTGCGCGACAACAAAATTCAATTAGTGGAAAAACTGGCGGAACACATCGCGCAGCTGGTCACCGGTGAATTCAAGGCGCCGTGGGTGAAAGTCAGCGTCACGAAATTGGCGGCGCTGAAAAATGTGAAGCAGTTGGGCGTGACCATCGAACGCGGTATACGGGCTTGAAAGTCGTTTAAAATAAATCAATAAAAACAAATACTTAGAACAGATTCATTTGCCTGCCCGCCGTGGCTGGCAGCCGAAATAACGACGTATCCAATGCGGCATTGCGCATCATCCGATCACGCGCCTCATACCCGATGCGCCGTTTGGCAATGGCAAACCGTTTGGACAGTAGCTCGGCAAACTCGCCTTGCCCGCGCATGCGGCTGCCGAAATTCGGATCGTTGTCGCGCCCGCCGCGCAGCTCGTGCACGCGGCTCATCACGTGTTTGGCCTTGAGCGGATAGTGGCGTTCAAGCCAGTCGCGAAACAGCGCCTTCACTTCGAACGGCAGGCGCAGCATCACATAGCCTGCCTGTGTGGCGCCGGCTGCGTAAGCCGCTTCGAGCACGGCTTCGATTTGGTCATCCGTCAGAAACGGAATCACGGGTGCCACCAGCACGCCCACCGGTACGCCGGCCTGCGCCAGGGTGCGTATGGCCGCGATACGGCGCGCGGGCGCAACACAGCGCGGCTCAAGCCGGCGCGCAATGTCGTGATCCAGATTGTTCACCGAGATAAACACGTTCACCAGACGCCGTTGCGCCATCGGCACCAGAATATCCAGATCGCGTTCAACAAGCGCATTCTTGGTGATGATGCCCACCGGCTGATTGAACTCGGCGCACACTTGAAGCACGCCGCGCGTGATGTTCAGCCCACGCTCAGCGGGCTGATACGGATCGGTGTTCGCCCCCAGCGATATCACCTCGCAGCGGTAACCGGGCATCGACAGCTCACGGCGCAGCAGCTCCGCTGCGTTCACCTTGGCGAAAATCTGCGTCTCGAAATCCACGCCGGGCGACAGATTGCGATACGCATGCGTGGGTCGCGCATAGCAGTAAATGCAGCCGTGCTCGCAGCCCTGATACGGATTGACCGACTGCGTAAACGGCACGTCGGGCGATTGGTTGCGCGAGATGATGCTCGCGGCTTTTTCCTCGGTGACGACTGTTTTTAATGCTCGCCCGTCATCATCAGGGTCATGCACCCAGCCATCGTCATAGGCCTCCCGCTCTACTTGCTCGAAGCGTCCTTCGGGATTGATTGCGGCGCCACGCCCTTTTCTGGCATCAACATGCTTACCGGACAGCGTGCGCAGCGTCATCGCTCTATCCCGCGCGCTATCCCGCAGGCTTGCTGGCGTGCGCGGTCACCATTTCCATTACGCGCCGGTTGTTTTTCCCAAATATCTCCGTGCGCACCACCGCCGTCAGCCGTCCGCGATGTACGACCTTCGAGCGCGCGCGAATGCTGCGGCCTTCGCCAGGACTGATGTACCACGCGGTCACCGAACTCAACATCCAGTTGTCGGGCAGTGCGGCCTCCGCCGTGGCAATGCCGAGCCCCATGGTGACACCGCCCTGCACATGGCCGACACGGTTGCCGATGTGCGGGCCGTTTTTCAGCACGCCCGTCGCGGCGTTATCCCGTTTTTGTGTTTTCACGCTGAGAAAGCCTTGAATGAACGACTCGCCCGTTTGCATGCGCGCGAGGGCGGCATCCGCCACCGTCAGCACTTTGCGCTCGTCGCGCGTGAGCACCTTTTCATCCAATGGCGCCACCGGTGCGTCGCCTGCCTTGCGCAATTCCATGTTGTACAGCGCAACACCCGGCGGCGGATCAAGGACCATGAACGCACCGGTACCCAGACACACCGGCTTGCCGTTCGCCGTTACCGTCACGGTGGTGGCGCCCTGCTTGCTGGTGATGCCCTCGATGTAACCCTGCAAGCGCGATTCGAGTTGCAACGCGCCCGTCATCGGCGCGCCGTTGAATTGCAGATTCATTTGCACCGTCGCCAGCCTTGAGTACGGCTGATGGCCCGCGCGCACGTTGGCGGCCATGGCCATGTCGGCAAACACCGCCACCATGGCGTAGTTGCAATTGCCGCCGGCTTCGGTGACGTGGGGGCCGCCGGGCATGGTCATGCGCACCAGCGGTTCGGTCACTTCCTCGAAGGAAAACTCCAGAAAATTGCCGGTGTAGTGATAGCCCGGCGTGCGATTAAGGGCGAGGCCGCGCAGCACGCGCTCGCGAATCAGGGTGGCGTCGTTCAATGGGGTTCTTTGCTGGTTCGGTAATCTGCAGAAAATGCTGTAGCATTTTACCGCGCCAGCCTGACTTTCGTACATCACTTGCGCACCTTGCCAGCTTGTCTCGCGTGTGCGCTTCACGCACCAGGGTCAGGCGTAAACGCGATTGATGCCGCTCGTCACGCGATCCGCGCCGACGCCATAGACGTGTATCGTGATTGCCACTTCGTCTGCGCGATTGGCAATACGGTGAATGCCCGCGCCGGCATCTGCATACGTCACCGAACCTACGCCGCGCATGGCATTGTGACGCTGCACCGGTGCGGCTTGTCCGTTGGCCTTATCGAAAAACGATTCTTCGATCTCACCCTTGAACACGCCCACCGCGCACCACGTGTGATGCCCGTGCACCGGACTCTTCTGCCCTGGCGACCAGACGATCGACAACACCGAGAATCGCCCTGCGGGATCGGCGTGCAGCAGGTGGCGCGCATAGTTCTGATGATTGGCGGTGCGGCGATCGGGCGGCAGCCAGTCATGCTGCAGCAACGCGCCGAGCAAGGCCTGCTTGACGCGGGATGCGCGCGCCAGCTCACCGGCGTCCAGCGCCAGGGCCACCTGCTCCATCAACGTGGCGGCGGTGTAGGGTTGCATGGGCGAATAGATTACCGCATTCACGCGCTACCCGGCGCCACCGCGCAGCAGATCGTTCAGCGCGTACACTGCCGCCGCATCCACGCCGCCCTTTTTTTGCGCCAACTCAAGCGCCATCTCCCCCAGCGCCCGATACACCGCCTCGATACGCGGATCCGCCGCCTGTAGCGCCGCCAGCTGCCGCCCCACCACCGCATGATCGCCGCGCGCAATCGGCCCGGTGAGCGCTTTTTCGGGGCCAAGCCTGAACACGTTATCCAGTGTCTCGCGCACCAGCGGCTCCATCATGGCGCTCGCAGTGGCGCGCGGCAGACCCGCCTTGTCAAAGCATTGCAGGCCGGTTTCCATCAGCGCGGTGAGATAGTTGCACACCATCACGCTGGCGGCGTGATACAGCGTTTTATGCTGTGCGTCGATGGGTGTTACCCGCGCACCGATGCTTTCGAATGCCGGCTGCAACACAGACAACGCCTGCGATGCACCTTCCATCACGCACCAGGTGCCTGCGAAAGTGTCCACCGCCACAGCAGGATCGGCAAAACTTTTTAACGGATGTACGCTGGCAGCAAACGTTCCTGCAGGCAGCAGGGCGCGCAGCTCGCCCGACGGCGTGGCGCCGCTTAACTGGAACACCGTATCGCCCGGGCGCAGCAGTCCGCTGGCAGCGAGCGCTTTACCGGCAGGCGTAATTTCGCTGTCCTGCGTGGCAATCAGCCAAACCTCGGCAGGCGGCATTTCCGGCCAGCGTGTGCAGAGGCGCCCCGCACCGATGAACGCGACGGCCTCGTGCGCGCTGGCTGCAGAGCGATTCATCACGCACTGGATATCGAACACCCTGAGACGGCGCCATAAGGCAGCCAGCGTGCGTCCAGCGCGTCCGGCGCCGATAATGTGAAGCGTTTTCATGGTTGTAAGTGCATCATACTACGCAGCACATATGTACAATTTTATCAATAAAAAAAGATACTTAAATAGATGCCGCCCTTACAGGGCCACCACCGGGAACGGGTGCGTTATGCTACGCATTGCCGTGCCCCATACCTATTACCACCGCACGCAGACCATTATTAAACCAAGAGATGATTATGCAACTGCATCAGCCTTTAAAAATGCTCGCCCTCTCCGCAACACTTGACTTCGTATCAGTACCCACCACGTCAACCGCACAGTTCTACCCCAGCCGCCCCGTCGAATTGGTGATCCATAGCAACCCCGGTGCCGGGCAGGATGTATTCGGCCGCTTGTTCGCAGAAATCAGCCAGCGCGAAAAGCTGCTGCCGCAGCCCTTCACCATCGTCAATCGGCCCGGCGGCAGCGGCACGGTGGCATCCACATTCATTAAATCAAAGAAGGGTGATCCGCATTATCTGCTGTCGCTGTCGAGCACCATAGTGCTGGCGCTCGCCAACCGGCCCGACAGCACGCTCGGGCTTGATTCCTACACGCCGGTGGCGCTGTTCGGTTTTGATCTGCAATCCATAACGGTGCCGGTGGACTCCAGGTTCAAAAATTTCAAGGAGCTTGTCGAAGCCGCGAAACAATCACCTGACAGCATCGTCAATGGCATCGCCTCAGCCACCGGCACCGCGCGCTTTCTCCAGTATCAGATCGAAAAGCTCACCGGCGCAAAATTCAAATACGTGTCGTTCAAGAGCGGCAGCGACGCAATGGCTGCAGCAATGGGTAAACACGTCGATGTCACCATGGAAAACGTCAGCGAAGTACTCTCCGGCGTGGAAGCGAAAAAGCTGCGCATCCTCGCGGTACCCGCCGAGCGGCGTCTGGCAAATCTGCCTGACGTGCCGACGCTGAAAGAGTTGGGCTTCAATATTCACGTCGGCAGCGGACGCGGCCTGGCCATGCCCCCGGGCGTGCCCAAAGAAACGCTGGCGGTGATGGAAACTGCCGCCGAACGCGCGCACAAGAGCGCGGCGTGGCGCGACTATGCCAGCAAAAACATGTACGAAAACACCTACCTGAACAGCGCACAGCTTGCGCAATATCTCAACCGGCAAATGCCCACCGTCGCCGAGTTCATGGAGTTTATTGGCGCCAGAAAGCCGGCTCAGTAGTCAACGCCGTGGCCATGGGCAACCCGGGCAAGATTGCCGCCGTCAACACCCATCCCATCAGCGCGCCATTAAAGCGCGTGCAGCGCACCGCGCATGAATCGCGCGGCGACGTAACGCTGCTGCTGGTGGAAGTGGTCACCGATGACGGCATCAAGGGCTACGGGCAGGTCAGCAGCACGCCGATGAAGGACATCGACGGCTGGATCAAAAAGCTCACGCCGCACGTCATCGGCATGAGCGCGCTGGCGCATGGCGACGTTTGGGAAAAACTTTTTGCGCTGACCTCGCCGCAACCGGGCCAGGGTGCGTTGCCTCGCAGCGCACGCCCGCAAATCATGGCGGCCATCGGCGGCATCGACATGGCGCTTTGGGACATCAAAGGCAAGGCCGCGGGCATGCCGGTGTATGCGCTGCTCGGTGCCGAAAACAAGCCGGTGTTCACCTACGGTACCGGCGGCTATTACATCGAAGGTGAAAAACTCACCGCCTGCGCCGATGAACTGGCGGGCTTTGTCGCCAACGGCTACAAGGCGGTGAAACTCAAAACCGGCGCCGACACGATAGCCAACGAAGTCAAACGTATCGCCGCCACGCGAGCGGCCATCGGACCGGATATTTCGCTGATGCTGGATCTGAACGCCGCGTACGATCTGCCCGGCTGCATGGCGTTTGCGCGCGCCGTGGCGCCCTACAATATTTTCTGGCTGGAAGAACCCCTGCACTGGTATCTGCAGCCGGCCGATTTCGCGCTGCTCGCCAAAGCTACGACGATCCCTTTGGCGCACGGCGAACGCGAACTCACGCGCTTTACCACGCGCGATTTTCTGACCATCGGCTCGGTGCGCTACGTCATGTTCGACGCCACGCGCGCGGCGGGTTTCACCGAGGCGCTGCGCGTAGCGCACATGGCCGACCACGCCGGCGCGATGATCACGCCGCATCACGCACCGGAAATGCATTGCCATCTGGTCGCGGCGTTTCCGCGCACCGGATTCGCTGTGGAATCGCATGGCTCGCCCGACCGCGATCCGATCTGGCATGGGTTGTTTAGCGACCGTGCACAGGTACGCGACAGCCACGTTTACATGAACGACAAGCCGGGCTTTGGCATCGATATCGATTGGGATTACGCGAAAAAGCACGCAGCCTAGCTATAAAAATTATTCTTTAAAAACAAATACTTACAACAAACCCAGACGATGCAGCACCCACTCGCGCCCGAGCTGTAAGTCACCCAATGGTTCAACACCACGGCGGCGCCCACGCTGGTAAAGCTGCGCGGCAAGATCGTCGTGCTTCACGCGTTTCAGATGCTGTGCCCCGGTTGTGTGCAGCACGGGCTGCCGCAAGCGCAAAAGATTCACCAGATATTCGCGCAGACCGACGTCGCCGTGCTCGGCCTGCACACCGTGTTTGAGCATCACGCGGCCATGACACCGGTGTCACTAAAAGTCTTCATCCACGAATATCGCTTGACCTTTCCCATTGGCGTCGATGCCCCCGGCGGCACAGATGGCATTCCGCTCACCATGCAAGCCTACGCCATGCGTGGCACGCCGACACTGATAGTCATCGACCGCGCCGGTCGCACCCGCCACCAGGGTTTCGGTCAGGAAGACGACATGCTGGTGGGTGCGACGATCGCGGCATTGTTGGCGGAACCGGCCCCGTAAGGATCGTCCGTTTCCACTGGCCTTCACTGCTGGTGATGCGTCTGCAGCCGCGCCGGACCGGATGAGAATCTCGCCTATAATCCGGGGCGAATGACCTCACCCACTGGAGATCAACCCATGCTTATCGTCGACGCACAAGTGCACATCTGGACCAGCGGCACGCCCGTGCACATTCACCGTCAGACCAGTTCGTACACCGCAGACGAGTTGCTGCGCGACATGGATACCGCCGGTGTCACGCGCTGCCTGCTGCATCCGCCGAGCTGGGATGTCATCGCGAATGAAGTTTCCATCGCCGCCGCGAAGCAGCACCCGGACCGTCTGGCGGTGCTGGGGTTTTTTGACGTGGCTGATCCGGCCAAGCGCACCCTGATCGACACCTGGAAAAATCAGCCCGGTATGCTCGGCCTGCGTTTTGCGTTCCTGCGGCCCGGCGAGGAAAACTGCATGACCGACGGCACGCTGGATTGGCTGTGGCCCGCCGCTGAAAAAGCAGGCATCCCGATTGGTCTTTTGGTGCCCCACCGCTGCAAGGAAGTCGCCAAGGTCGCCGAAAAACATTCGGGCTTGAAAATTCTGGTGGATCACATGGCGCGGCCGCGTTTTAGTATGGACGATGCCGGCTTTTCCGATCTGCCCGAGTTGTTGGCGCTGGCGAAGTATCCGAACGTTGCGGTCAAGGCCACCGGCGGGCCGAGCTATTCATCTGAGGTTTACCCGTACTGCAACATTCATCAATACATCAAACAGATCTTCGACGCCTTTGGCCCACAGCGCATGTTCTGGGGCACCGACATCACACGCATGCCGTGCACGTGGAAGCAATGCGTCACCATGTACACCGAGGAAATGCCGTGGTTGAAGGGAAGCGATCTGGAACTGGTGATGGGGCGGGCGCTTTGTGAGTTTGTTGGGTGGAAGGTTTAGAACGCCGCTGCACACTGTTGATACTGAATATTCAAACTTGTCATTCCCGCGAGAGCGGGAATCCATAGGAAGTACCATAGGGCACTGTGTTATGGATTCCCGCTCTCGCGGGAATGACAGTATGGGTATTTGCGCTTCATGGTACCCAAGCGACAGCTATGAGTAATACAACCCACCATTGACCAAATAGCACTGCCCGGTAATAAATCCCGCCTGCTCGCTTGCCAGATACACTGCCAGCTCGGCAATTTCCTCCGGTTTGCCCAAACGGCGTATCGGCTGTTCGTCGTGCAGCCGCTTGGGTTTCAGGTGCGTTTCGCGCTCGGTGGCAATGGTGCCTGGGCCGATGCAGTTGGCGGTAATGCCGTGTGGCGCGAACTCCGTTGCCAGCCCGCGCGTGAAGCCAACGATACCGATCTTGACCAGCGCTTTTGCCGCGCCCTCACCGCGAAACGGCGCTATACCTGAAAAATTGACGATCCGTCCCCAGCCCTTCTTCTTCATATGGGGAAGTACTGCGCGGCAGATGTGATACGGCCCGTTGAGATTGACATCGATATTGCGCTGCCAGATTTCATGGGGTTGTTCCAGAAAGCCCGCGTCCTTGACATCCGAGCGGTAGACCGCGTTATTCACAGCGACATCAATGCCGCCAAATTTTTTCACCCCCGCCGCGACCATTTTTTCGACTTGCGCAGAATCGGTGACATCACACTGCACCGCCACCACACCGGAGCCGCGCTTGCGCACGAGTTCAGCGGTTTGTTCCAACCCCTGCATTTTGGTGCTGGTGCAAATCACCACATTGGCGCCTTCGCGCGCGAAGTAGTCCGCGGCCAGCTGGCCGACGTTGCGGCTGGCGCCGGTGATGAGTACAGTTTTTCCCTTAAGGCCGGTGTCCATGATGCCTCCCTCTTGTTGAGTTCGTTGTATGCCCGTAGATACGGCGTATGAAATTACGGATATGATAGTTCGCCATTAGATCCCGGAGAAACCCCATGCAAGCCACCGCCGCAGCCTCCCACCGTGTGTCGCCCGCCAACACCCTTGCCGCGTTTAAGGTCGTGCCGACGGGCACAGCCGTCGGAGCGGAAATTCTCGGCATGAACTTATCGATGCCGATACCCGACGATGTCGGCCAAGCCCTGCGCGACGCATGGGCCAAACACATGGTGATTTTCTGGCGTGGCCAGAAAATCAACGATGATCAACTGATGGCGGTATCCAGCGTGTTTGGCCCGCCGCACACCGCCGCCGCGCGTAAATACCATCTGGCGCAGGGTGAACAGGTCGACGACGACTACATGATCTCGCGCCACCCGAGTGTCAGCATCATTTCCAACATCGGGCGCGACGGCAAGCCGGTGATGGATAACGGCGGCTTGGGCAGTTACGAAGTGGTGTGGCACAGCGATAATTCCTACGTCGAAAAGCCGCCCGCCGGCAGCATGCTGTATTCGCTGGTGGTACCGACGAACGGCGGCGGTGATACGTCGTTCAACAATCAATATCAGGCGTACGACGAATTGCCGGATGATCTGAAAAAAGCCATCGAAGGCAAATCGCAGATCCACGACTCCAGCCGCAACAGCGCGGGCGTGCTGCGTCCCGGCGTGAAACCGCCCACCCAACCCGAAGAAGTCGAAGGCCCCGCCCACCCGCTGGTGCGCGTGCATCCGGTCACAGGCAGGAAGGCGCTCTACCTCGGCCGCCGCCGCTTGTGGCCGTCGAACTACATCATCGGCATGAACAATGCCGACAGCGAGGCTCTACTCGATAAACTCTGGGCGCACGCCACGCAAGAAAAATATTCGTGGACGCATTACTGGAACGTTGGCGACTGTATTCTGTGGGACAACCGCTGCTGCATGCACTATCGCACCGAGATCGACGTCGCACAGCGGCGCATCATGCATCGCACGACGATCAAGGGCGAGGTGGTGCAGGCGCCCTGGCAGTAAGTGTCGCCGTGCTGCGCCTTGGGCAACGTAGCAGTCTGCTGCTAGCGGTACTGGCACTGGCGGTGCTCTCCGGCTGCGGCACCCTGAACGCCACGCTGAAGGACAACGAAGGCCGCGACGTCATGCTGCTCGGCCACGATCCGGTGGCGTACTTCACGCTGGGCAAACCGATGCGCGGTTACCCGAACATCACCGCCACGCATGACGGTAAAACCTATTACTTCCTCAACGACAACCACCGCGCCACGTTTCTGAAAGCGCCTGCAAAATACGGGCCGCAGTACGGCGCCTTCTGCGCCAACGGCGCGGCCTACGGCATCAAGCTGGGTTCCGACCCGACGGAATACGAAATAATCGACGGCAGATTATTCATCTTCGGCGACATCCTTGGCCGCGAATTCTGGAAAATGAATTACCGCTTCAACATTCAGAAAGCCGACGACATGTGGCCCGAGATGAAAGACACGCCGTGGCGCCAGCAATACGCACGCCGAGTGTGGATGCATAAAGTGCCTTGGTACAAGACCGGCGCCGAGTTGCGCGCCGAATGGATGAAACGCAATCCCGGCCAAAAACTCGAATACGACACCGGCGGCGGGCTGAACAACTTCATCCTGAAATACCCCGGCTGGCGCGCACGCGAAGGATACAGCCAGCCGCGTGTGGGATTCACCGGCGAAAACGGCGCTGCACTGGGCACAGAACCACCGACGTTTCAGGGTTATCGCGCGCCGTTGCCGCAGTGACAGGTTTGATATAAGTAATTGTTTTTATTGATATTTTTTCAAATCACGCCAGTGATCCAAATGCCGCCGTTCGCGCTTGGTTGGGCGTCCATGGCGATCTGACGAAGGCTCTGCCGCGAGTTTGCGCAGTGCCGATTGCTCCACGCGCCGCGCGGCGCTCTCCGGCGTTTCCTCATACAGCGCTTGAGCCACCGGCGCCGGGCCGCGTTTGTCGCTTAACGCGCGCACGGTGACGGTCCAATCCTGCGCGGCGATGCGCAGGTCGAGGGTGTCGCCCACGCGCACATCCTTCGCCGGTTTCACGCGCTCACCGTTCAGTTTGATCTTGCCGCCTTCCACCGCCTGCTGGGCCAGCGAGCGCGTTTTGAAAAAACGTGCGGCCCACAGCCATTTGTCGATGCGCACAGCTGCGACGTTACGCGTTACACCGGCAGGGGTTTGTGCGAGAGCAGCGCGATCCAGCCGCGCACGATGCGATACAGCACCCACAAGCCTGCGGTCACCGCTATCACCCACGCCAGCGGAATGCCAATGAGGGTGATGAACAACAACCCCGCGATCACCACCCACAGCAGCGCCCACCAGAAGGTGCGAATCTGCCAAGTGAAATGCGATTCGAGAAAGGTACCGCGTACGTCACTGCGCTTCACATAGCTGATGATGACGGCAATGATCGACGGCCAGCCGGTGAGAAACGCCGTGATAACGAATGCCGCAGTGGTCAGGCCGACAATTGCGCTGAACGCGTGCAGGCCGTACACCACGTGCGTCAGCGTGATCAGGTTGTTGCCGGGAAGCGCGAGCTGGGTGTTTACATCGATGTCGGCCATGGAACCTCCGGGATGAATAAATGTTAACTGAGGTCGAGCGCGTGTTTTTTCAAGTCTTCCAGCGCGACAAAATGCAACGTCGCTTCGTGCGTGGCACGCAACACCACCTGCGGCGCGGCATTGGCCTCGAACGCTTCCTGCCAGCGCGCCGCGCACAGGCACCACTGATCGCCGGGCTTCAGCCCATCAAAACCAAACTGTGGCATCGGCGTCGACAGATCGTTGCCGCGTGCCTTGCTGAATTCAAGAAACGCGGTGGTGACGCGAACGCACACCGAGTGCACGCCCAGATCATCCGGGCCAACATTGCAGCAGCCGTCGCGGTAAAAACCTGTCACCGGGTCTTCGCTGCACGACAGCAATTTTTCGCCCAGCACATTGCGGGCGAATTCGTGGGGGTCAAATCGTCTCATGATCGTCTCAAAAAAATATTCAATAAAAACAGGTACTTACCATTTACACTGTGATATGCCGCGCCTGCCGCATACGCGCCCGCGCGGTGGCGCTGTCGCGGTTGTGCGTGCCATCGGGGCGCACGCCGCTATCCATGAACGCCAGCCGCCCGCGCGCGCCGCTGGCTTCGTAATCGGCCAACACTGCCGCAGTGGCTTCACGACCATTAACGCACAACACCTCGGAGAGGTACACGTGCATGAACTCGCACAGCCGCTCAAACGCGAACTCGTGCGTCTTGTGCGTGCGCGCGTAAAGCCAATCGGCAAAGCGCATGAAACTCTCGAACGGGGCCTCACCCAACAACAAGGGCAGCGCCTGACGGAAGCGCCCGGAGTTGCCCACCAGATCCCAGAAGCGCGCAAAGCGCGAAACACGCTGCATGTCGTTAAAGCTGATGCAATCAGTGGCGAGCACGTTGTACGGCGCGTCGGGGTTGTAGCGCAGTTGGTGCGTGCTGGTATGCCGGTCGATGGGCGCGCCGCGCAGGCGTTTCAGGATGCCGACCTGAATTTCGTGCGGCTTCATCGCGTGCAAGCGGTCAAAACCACGACCAAAGCTCGCAAGGTCTTCGCCAGGCAGACCGGCGATCAAATCCACATGGATCAGCGCGGGCGAGACTTCGCGCAGCCAGCGAATGTTTTTCTCGGCCTCGGCGTCATCCTGCCGACGCGAAATGCGTGCCTGCACCTCGGGGTTAAACGTCTGGATGCCGATCTCGAAATGAAGCGCGCCCGGCGGAAACTTGAGGATGGTTTCCTTGAGCTTCTCCGGCAGGTGATCCGGAATCAGCTCGAAGTGCAGGAACAGGTTGCCATCCATGCGCGCGAGAAAAAATTCGAGGATGCGCTGGCTGGCCGCAACTTTCAGGTTAAACGTGCGATCAACAAAGCGGAAGTTGCGCGCGCCCCGGTTGTAGAGCTTTTCAAGCTCCGCCATGAACGCATCCAGCTCGAACGGCCAAGCGGTTTTGTCCAGCGCCGACAGGCAAAACTCACACTTGAACGGGCAGCCGCGCGAGGCCTCGACATAAATAAACCGCCGGGCAATATCCCCATCGGTGTATTGCGAATACGGTAATGTCAGCTGCGATAGCGGTGGTTGCTCACCCGGGATGATTTTTGCCGGCGGCGCTTCGCCGTTGATAATTTGCGCTGCCAACTTTGGAAAGGTCACATCGCCCCAGCCGGTAATCACATGATCCGCCAGCGCGCAGATGCGCTGTTCGTTCGTCTCATGACTCACCTCCGGCCCACCGAGCACCACGGTGACGTGCGGTGCAATTTTCTTCAGCAGCACCACCACACGCGTGCATTCATCCACGTTCCAGATATACACGCCGATGCCGATGATGCGCGGGTTCAGCGCGAGCAAATCCTCGACGATTTCAAACGCGCGCTGGCCCAGCACGAATTCAACAATGCGCGTGCGCGGCTGCAAATCGCCCATGTTGGCGGCGAGATAACGCAGGCCTAGGGCGGCATGCACATAGCGCGCGTTGAGGGTAGTCAATACGATGTCGGGCGCGATGTCAGACACCATCGTGGGCAGTTCAGCAGGGGCGGGCATCGCGGTAGTTTATCGCTAACCGCCATGCTACGCTGTGCTTACTCATGGGCAAACGCATACTCTTGGCACCCTTCGGTTCGCTCGGCGACCTGCACCCTTACATGGCGCTGGCGCACGCGCTGCAACGGCGCGGTCACACGCCGGTGATCGCCACTTTCAGCACCTATCGCGACACACTGCGTGATGCGGACATCGAATTTGCCGCCATACGCCCGGATGCAGATATTTTCGGCAGCATGGAAAGCGCGATCCGCCGCATTTTCGCAGGCCGCCGCGGCGTCGAGTATCTGGTGCGCGACCTGTTCATGGCGCACATCGCCGCCAGTTATGAAGACTTGAACCGCGTGGCCGCCGGCTGCGATCTGATCGTCACCCACCCCATCGGCTATGCCGGGCCGCTGGTCGCGCAAAAACGCGGGCTGCCGTGGGCTTCCTCGGTGCTGGCGCCCCTGTCGCTGCTATCGTGTATCGCGCCGCCGATCATCGATGGCGCATCGTTCCTTCGGTACGTGCGCGCGCTGGGCGTCACACCCTACCGCTGGGCCTTCGCGCTGGCCAAACGCGCCACCGCGCATTGGGAAAAACCGCTGCGCGCGCTGCGTGATGAGTTGCAGCTGCCGCCCGCACCATCCGCGATGTTTGAAGGGCAGTTTTCTCCGCAACTGAACCTCGCGCTGTTTTCACCGCAGCTCGCCACCGCACAGGCGGATTGGCCCGTAAATACGGTGATGTGCGGCTTTCCGCGTTACGACGGCAAACCACTGGCCGCCGACGGGCAAGCCGTGTTGCAACGCTTTCTCGATGCGGGTGCCAACACCGGTGAGGCGCCGCTGGTGTTCGGCCTTGGCTCATCCGCCGTGTTAATCGCTGGTGATTTTTGGCGTCACGCCATCGCTGCATCGCAGGCGCTGGGCCGGCGCGCAATACTGCTGTGCGGCGTGCCGCCGGCGCAACTCGGCGCCCTGCCGCCCACCGTACAGGCGTTTGAGTATTTGCCGTACTCCGCAGTGTTTCCGCACGCCGCTGCAGTGATCCATCAGGCGGGCATCGGCACTCTCGCGCAAGCCCTCGCCGCAGGCCGCCCGCAACTTATCGTGCCAGTGGCGTTCGACCAGCCCGACAACGCGCAGCGCACCCAGGCACTGGGCGTCGCGCGCGTGCTGCCGTTCAAGAAGGTTACTGCCAGGCGGTTGGCCGATGCGCTGCAGCCGCTGTTGGAAGACCGCGCTTATGCCACGCGTGCGGCCACTGTCGCGGCAGCGTTGGCCCAGGAAGAAGACGCCTCAGGCAAGGCTTGCGATGCACTGGAAAGGCTGTTGCGGTAAATTCTGTAACTAATTGTTTTTATTGAATATTTTTAACTCCCGATTGAATGTGAACCCAGCCACGCGTTAGCCGGCTGTGCGCGTAACACGCACCACTGATATTTGCTCGAACCCCTTGAGCCGCTGCGTTAACTCGCATTCAGGAATAGACACCACCGCGCGCTCGAACCGATGCTTGACCGCCGGTAATTGCCCCCAAGATTCACCCGTACACACCACTTCGCCCGCCCGCGCGCAGCCCTGCACCCGTGCCACCTGATTGACGGGCCGGCCGATCAGCGTGTACTCCCTGCGCTCGCGGGCGCCGATCACGCCGAACTTCGCTTGTCCGCTGGTTACGCCGACGCCAATGCCGAAATGGGTTTCGTCCAAATCACGAAACCGCGCGCGAAACTGTGCAAACAGCGCGTTCAACTCAGGGTCCGTCACCAGCGCTGTCGCGGCGTTCAGGGCATCCGCCACCTTAAGCGCCCGGTCGGCCGCGATTTCTTCCTCCAGATTGTTGGGCAGAAAAAACCCCAGCACGGCATCGCCCATGTATTTGTCCACCCCGCCACCGGCGTTTTGAATGATTTGCGTGGCGCGCGCCAGATACTGATTGAGGATATCCACCTGATCCTCCGGGTCCGTGCGCGCCATGGCCGTGGTGTAACCGCGAATATCGCACATCAACACCACCGTCCACATGCGCGCGTCCGGCAGCATCGACTCCAGTATTTTCCGGCGTTCTTGCGGGTCTTGCGTCAACTGTGCAATGGCTGGTGCGCCGTAGGTTTTGGTCACACGATCTTCAAGCTCGCCCAGGACATTTTTATCGCCATCTGCCAAGGGCGCGGCTTGCGCCTCACGTGAAGTTTTAGCGCCGGGATTCTCCTTCAACGACACACTGACCGGCTTGCGCGCCGCCGGTTTGCGTCCCTGTGGGTGTTCCTGCGTACGTGCTTGGGTTGCCAGGCGTCGCAGCCCCGCATTAGCGCGAAACGTGGCATAGCCGTAATTCAGTGCCCGGCCCAACTCGGCGGCTTCGTCAAACGCCCGTTTTGATCCAGTCGTATCGTTCGATTCCTTAACCTCACCCACAGCGATTAGTGCGTTGGCCATGGCCATGCGATTGTTTACCGCTAAACTCGCCTAGTAGGCTTCAGCAAAAACCGCCAGCGCTTCCGTGTCGCGATTCAGCCCTCGCAGCGCATCGCCCTTTTCCTCCAACGCATTCGCCACTGCGTGCCCGTTGCCCGCGGCACGGCCTTCGGTGATGGCTTCTTCAAATACCGCCAGCGCTTCAGTGTCGCGATTCAGCCCTCGCAGCGCTTCGCCCTTGCCGACCAACGCATTTGCCACTGCGTGCCCGTTGCCCGCCGCGCGGCCTTCGGTGATGGCTTCTTCAAATACCGCC
>SXGR01195068.1_pt1 | contig 17454 bp, 9 predicted proteins | sample 3174711 | NCBI WGS metagenome assembly SXGR01 (sample SAMN11356860, study PRJNA531348) | freshwater metagenome | isolation source: freshwater sample F1-60 | place: China: Fuxian Lake, Yuxi | collected 2017-12-25
AAGGCGCAGGGCAGCGCGGCCAGCCTCACGCTGCAAGGGTCCCTTCTTGAGATGGGGAAGGATACGCTTGAGATTTTCGGGTCCCGATGTCTCCGCGATTCCCCGCAAGGCCATGGAGAGATCCTTCGGATCTTCGGAGATGTCGAGCGCCTTGAGATAAATCGCCAGCGCCTTTGAACGGTCGTCCCTCGCAATCTGATCGCCAAAACGTAAGGCGCCCCGCAGGGCGAGGGACTGCTCCGCCTCGGTGCCCTTCTCGATGACTTCGAGCAGAATCGGCAGGGCAGATAAATCGTTGGAAAATCCAAGACCTTCGATGGCAGCCAGGCGCACCAGCGAGCTCGGCTCCCCGGCGGCTTTCTTGAGACGATCCACGGAGCCAGGATCGCGCCGCAGCGCGATCACGCGAAGAAGCACCGCGCGATCGGCACCTTCGGCCCTGGCGAAGGCGGCAACGATGGCAGTCGAGCTTTCGTCGCCGCAGAGGCGTGCAAGGGCTCCGATGGCGGCCCCACGTTCGGCGTCACCGGCCTTGACAAGGATGCCGAGGAGCAGAGCAACGCTTGAAGCCTGGCCCACCTGGCCGATCGCCTGAAGCGCAGCCGTTCGCACAGGGAGCGAGGCATCGGAGGCTGCGGACTCAAGCGCCTGGAGGCCTTCGACTTCCCTTCGGGCCCCCAGGACGCGGATCAAGGCAAGCTTGCGATCACCCGATGCCTTGCCGAGTTGCTCGGCGATCGTCACAGTCACGGGCCCTCGCATTCGTGACAGCGTCGTCTCCACGACCCTGTCGACCTCACCTCCTTCTCCCAGTGCGGAAAGGAGAAGATCGATGGCATCCCTGCCGTCCCTGTCACTCGAAAAGTCCCCGAACAATCGGAGGGCCTCAAGGCGCAGATTCGCGGCCTGCGTGTTCCTGGCCGCGTTCAACAGCGCCGCTCGCGCTCCCGGCCCACGCCGCCGGGCCAGGATGCGCAACAACTTCACGCTCGGATCCCGCTCGAGCCTGACAAGAAGCGCCTTCGTCATGCCGTCGCCGGTGATCCTGGAGGCGGCCTCAACAGCCGCACCTCCAACCTGCGGGTCAGGGTCATCAAGAGCGCTCGCGATTCGCTCGATCTCGCTCTGGAGCCCTGCCCTGGCAAATCCAATCAACGCCGCCGCCTTGTGCGCTGGAGAAATCCGAGCTGCCTTGTCGTAGATTCGTCGGGCCTGACCTCTCTCGTCGTTGCGCACGAGCGAATCAGCCAGCCGGAGGTAGGCCCGCTGGGCCACCGCGAGCTCGGGGCCCTTGAGATTGCTGAGCGCCTCCTCCACGACCGGAACCGCGGAGACGTCTCCGATTTCCGCCAGCGCTTCGACCGCGGCAAGCTTGGCCGCCAGGTCGCTGTCCTCGGCAATGCCAATGAGGTCACCAGTAGCGAGGAAGTCTCGGCGAACGCCCAGCGAATGGATGACGCCGACGCGCAGCGAGCCCTCGGCTTGCCCCAGCGCGTGCCGCAGTGCCTTCTTGGCGTTGACGTGCGGGTTGGTATCGAGGGCCCTGCGGGCGCCTTCGCGAATCGAAGAGGGATTGCCAGGCGCGATGAGCTTCGCGAGGGCAGGGACGGCCTCGCCTTTCCCCACAATCTCGAGCGCGCGCAGGAAAATGACGCGCGCCGACTCGGGCACATCGGCCCCGAGCTTCGCGGCGATCGCCAGGGACAGAGCCTTGCGCTCGTTCTCCGCACCAGGACGACCCGCCTCGAAGCACGCCCGCTCGAGGGCCCTCCAGGCTCCATCGATCTGGGCCGAATCAGTGCTTGCAAGGCCAGGAAGAATCTCGCCCAGAAGAGCTTCGGGGGTCGAAACGCCTACCTCGGGAGCCGCCAGGAAAACAAGCGCAAGCAGGAAGGAGAGCATCGTGAAACCTCGGGTTCTGCTAGAGGAAGTATTAAAGGTGATAGGGGGCGCGGGTTGGTCGATCCAGCCAGCGGGCCGCCTCGGGATCGCCAACCATCTGCTCCTTGAAAGGGTCCCACTGGAGCTTCCGATTGAGCCAGATCGCGATGTTTCCGAGGTGGCAGACGGTCACGGAGCGAGCGCCGATCTCGACGTCCGTGATCGGACGGCCCCGCGTTCGGATGCACTGCTGCCAATCTTCATGGTGTCCCGGGCTTCGATAGAGATTCACGTCCGCCGGCCCGAGCGGCTCCGTGGCCACTTCCTCCGGAGCGGCTTGAAAGTAGCCACGGTTGACGTTAATTTTTCCATAATCGCCGACGAACCGGACACCCTGCACTGCGGTCTCTCCACACTTGACGACAACACCGTTCGCGTACCTGTAGGTCACGTACTGGGGCCCGGTGCCTTCCGGTGGAAGGATCTCAACAGGCCCCGAATCGTCCATGCCTAGCCCCCACTGGACGATGTCGAGATGGTGAGCTCCCCAGTCCGTCATGCTTCCGCCCGAGAAATCTCGATAGTTGCGCCAATGATATGGGTGAAGCTGCTTGTTGAAAGGGCGCCAGGGAGCGGGACCGATCCACCGATCCCAGTCCATTCCAGCCGGCGGGTCCTCCGCGGGAAGCGTGCACGGCTTCGACGTGCCCCACACGTTCACCATCACTTCCCGGATTTTCCCAATGCGCCCGCTTCGCACCAGCTCGCACGCACGACGAAACTCGCCCGAGGAGCGCTGCTGGCTGCCCGTCTGGAAGACTCGCTCATAACGCCGCGCGGCGTTGGCCATCGCCCTGGCCTGCACGATCGTGAGCGACAGAGGCTTCTCGCAGAAGACATCTTTCCCCGCCTCGCAGGCATGGATGGCCATCATTGCATGCCAGTGGTCCGGGGTGGAGATCACCACCGCGTCAACGTCCTTACGCTCAAGCACTTCCCGGTAATCATTGTGCTGGCCGCACTCGGGCCCCACTGACTTCGCCGCTCGCTGCCGATTCGCTGCCTCGACATCACAGACCGCGACGGCTGGAAACTTCCTGCTTTGGGCGTATACGCTCAGGTGGTCGCTTCCCCTTCCGCCGGTGCCGATGAAGCCAATGCCGACGCGGTCATTGGCCGAAGGACCAGCGGCGGACGCGATCGAGCCGCTCCTCAAGACCGCCGGCAGAGCCATGCCAGTACCCAGCGCATGTGCGGAACGGAACAAGAATCGACGGCGAGTCACTCGACGGCTCATGTGGATCTCCCTGTGCAGGAAACTCGGTGATTTTGCGCTTCAAGCAAGTGCTTCAGAATTTATCATGTGCTCGATCACATCCCAATCGAAAGTAATGCGCAATGCATACTTTGGGTGAGCTCATCACAACAAGAAAGGTTGCGCTTCATGCCAACGACAACGACCCGGCGTGGCTTCATGGCCCGGACGGCGGCAATTGGAGCCGGGGCGATCGCGGCTCCAGCCATATTTCACGAGGGATTCCTGGGCGCGGCATCGCCCAACGAGAAGATCATTACCGGCCATATCGGCGTGGGTGGGATGGGATCGAGCCATCTGAACAACTTCAAGGAGAGTTGTGGCGCGATTTGCGACGTCGACAGGAGCCACCTGGAGCGCGCGGCAAAGAACGTTGGCCGATACGTGCCCCTGCACAAAGATTTCAGGGCTCTCCTCGACCAAAGGGACATCGACGCGGTCTTCATCGCCACGCCAGACCACTGGCACGGGGTGATGGCAATCCTCGCCTGCGAGGCCGGCAAGGATGTCTACGTGCAGAAGCCCGCCTCGGTAACGATTGAGGAAGGACGCAAGATGGTGCAAGCTGCGCAGCGCTGCGGGCGCGTCATGCAGGTGGGCTCGCAGGGTCGTTCAACGCCAGCCGCCTTCAAGGCGTGCCAGTACATCCGGAACGGGATGCTCGGCAAAGTCAAGGAAGTCAACTGCTGGCACTACCCAAACCCCGAAGGCGGCTTCAAGCCTGACAGCGAGCCGCCACCGCAGCTCGACTGGGACCTCTGGCTCGGGCCGTGCCGCTACGTGCCCTACAACGAGGACCGCGTGCACTTCAACTTTCGCTGGTTCCTTGATTTCGGCGGCGGCCAGATCCGGGACCGCGGGGCTCACGTCATGTCGGTCGCGATGTGGTGCATGGACTCCGACTCGAAGGGCCCGGTGACCGTGGAGGCGACGGGAACAGCTCCGAAAAAAGGGATCTGGGATTGTCCAGTCGACATGCTGGTCAAGTACGAGTTCAAGGACCCCGACTGGGTCCTTTACTGGCGGCAGCCAGGCGAACCACACGGAGGTGCAGGCTTCGGCGCCCGATACCTGGGCGAGAAGGACACGTTGATCGTGACCGGCGGCGACGGCGGCTGCGGCACCGAGGACAAGGCGAAGGAGTACGAGCCTCCCTCCGACGGTGTGCACCCCTACAAGAGCCCTGGACATGAGCAAGACTTCATGAACTGCATACGCACGCGCCAGAAGCCCATCATGACGATCGAGGCAGGCCACGCCGTGGGTACGTTGTGCATCCTCGCCAATATCTCCTATATGCTCGGGCGCAAGCTCCAGTGGGATTCCGCAAACGAGAGTGTTGTCGGCGACGCCGAGGCGAATCGGCTCCTTTCCCGGCCAAATCGCAGCCCATGGCACATCTAGACTCCGCGCTCCGACTTTCCACCGCACCCGAATTGACAAGAACTTCTGAGAGCAGGCACCCCATGAAACGAATTCTCACCGCACTCTGGTTCCTCTTGACGGCAGCAACCCTCGCCCTGGCAGAGGACGAGGCGAAGGTGAAAATCCTCCTCGAAAAAGTGACGTCTCCGGATGCCGACGTGCGCATGGCCTCGCGCGCGGAGGCCGCAGCTCTCGGAGCGCCCGTCGTGGCCGCACTCGGAAGGCTCAGCGGTCAAGCTCCCGATTCCGTGAAGGAAGACGGCTTGCGCCTCGACATCATCACGACAGCACGCCTGGCGCTGGATCGCCTGGTGCACACGGCAGGCCGACCGGGGGCCGATACGGAGCGCAATGCGGTCGCAACCGAACTCGAGAAACTCCTCATCACCGGAACCGCCGACAAGGTTCGACGCGAAGCCCTCAACTGGCTGGGGCAGATCGGCGACGAGTCAAATGTCAACGCAGTGGCCAGGCTGCTCGGCGACAAGGACAGGCACGTGCGCGAAACGGCGCGCCTTGCCCTGGAGAGAATCCCCGGGGCAGTCGCGGTCAAGGCGCTCATCGAGGCGGCCAAGACGGCCAACGGCGACTTCCAGAATGATCTCATCTTCTCCCTCGGAAAGAAGGGCGATGGGCTTGCGGCCCCTTACCTCAAGGAAATCGTCCAGGGATCGAAGGGGCAGACCCGCGGGGTGGCTCTTGAAGGCCTGGCCCGGCTGGCCATTGCGGACTCAGGGCCCATCTTCCTCTCGACCCTCTCGGGCGAAGAGGTGCCCGAGAGGGCCATGATCTTCAACGAATACCTCCGCCTTGCGGACAACCTGGCCGCCTTGAAGAACTCCGACGGCGACTCGGCGATGTACCGCTTCGCCCTCACCAACGCTCCAGCGGACCACCAGCGAGAGCGGGCCCTCTTGCGTCTCTGCGAGGATTCGCCCCAGGGCGGCGTAGAAGCCGTGCTGACGGGGCTAGGTGACCCCGCGCCTCGCGTCCTGAACCTTGCGCTGGCGAGGTTGGAAGGCTTGAAGGGCTCCGAGGTGGCCCCAACCCTGAAGCGCGTGTACGAGGAGGCCAAACCCGAGAGCCGGCCCGTACTCCTGAGGGCTCTGCACACGAAGGACCCCGCCATGGCAATGCCACTCATCGAGGCGGCGGCCTCTGCCTCGGAGGCAGGGCTCAAAATAACAGCACTCGACCTCGCGGGAAGACTCGAAAACGTTGCCCTCGAACCCCTCTACCTCGAGGTGGCCGAGAAGGGCTCGCCTGCCCTCAAGCCTGTTGGCATGAAGGGGCTACTGAGTGTAGCCAGGAAGCAGCGAGCCGCGGGTCAAACGGAACAAGCCCTGGGCATTTTTACTCGCGCGCTCGAGCTCGCGACGGATGACAAGGACCGTTTCGAAGCACTGCGCGGCATAGTTGCGGCAGGCGATCCCAAGGCCATCAACACCGTCACTGGGTATCTGAAGCACCCGATCCTCGGAACCGAGGCAGCGAAGGGCCTCGTCCTTCTCGCGGCGAAGCTGGGTGTCTCGGGCGGTGTAGAGGCTGCGGAGCCGCACCTCAAGAAGATCGTGACTGGCGATTTTCCCCGCGAGGTGAAGGGGCAGGCAGCCGAGGAGCTGCGAAAACTGGGACGCGACCCCCAGGCCCACCTGCTCAACCTGGGCTACGTGGTCAAGTGGTGGCTCGTGGGACCAATGGAAAACGTCAACCAGAAGGGTCTCGAGACCAAGTTTTTCCCGGAGGATGTGATCGATCTCGTCAACGAGCAACGCATCGAGGCCCGGAAGTTTCGCTGGCAGGAGTACAGGGATGTCACACTGGACGGCGTGATCGACCTGATCCCCGTGTTCCGTCGCAGCGACAACCGCGTCTCCTACGCGTACACGGAGATCGAGTCGCCGAAGGAAAAGGACGTCATCTTCAGGATTGGCTCTGACGAGGGGGTCGCTGTCTGGCTAAACGGTCAGCGAATTCACTTCAACAACGCCACACGAGCACTCAAGGTGGACGAGGACACCGTCAAGGCGCATCTCGTTGCCGGCAAGAACAAGGTGCTTGTCAAGATCGCGAATACGGCCGGCGAGTGGAAGTTCGTGTTCCGGGTGACGGGGGTGTAGCCCATCGAGATGAGTATGCCTCTCTTGGTCGCACCACCCAGACGCAACGAAATGCTGTTCGGTGACTGACTCATTGGCTGCGGGGTTTTCCGTACTGGATTACCCTTACTTTCTCGATGGTCACAAGGCCACTATCCATCATTGGATCCAGGACCGTGAGAAACGCGGTAATCTTCTCTTCACTATCAACAATTTCTATGACCATGGGCAAGTCTTCTGACAAGCGAAGGATCTTGGCCGTGTGAAGTCCGCTTGATTTCCCAAATCCCATGGGAGATCGGAACACGGTGGCTCCAGCCAAGTGTTCTTCGCGAGCCTTGAGCACGATGGCTTCATACAGGGGGTTGTTGCGGTATCGATCGCTCTCGCCGATGAAGATCCGAAGGAGAAGTGCTTCACGCGGTACTTCCATCAGCCGCCTTCCATCTGGCCAAGATAAAGTGCAGTAATATGGCCCATCCACACGGCAATGAGGCAGAGTGTCAAGGACAGGACTGAGTTCATGCCGGCCTTGACCCACTCATTGTTCTGGACAAGGTACAGAGTCTGAAGACTGAACGAGGAGAAGGTGGTGTATCCCCCGCAGACGCCAATCATGAAGAACTGCCGAAACGTCGGGTTTACAACGAGGCGTCCATCTGGACCCGTCAGGGCAGCAAAGCACCCGATGATGAAGGACCCAGTGACGTTGACCAGGAGGGTGCCCCAGGGGAAGGTCTCACCAAGATGCCGGGCGACCATACCCGAGAACCAGTAGCGTGATAGCCCACCCAGGGCGCTACCCAGGGCAATCCAGAGGTGAATCCACATCATCAGACCTCCCTACCGCGCGCCTTGAAGCACTGGTACGAGTTGCCAGCTCTGACAGCATCAAGCGGTCTTGTCCAGCCTGGCAAGTGGCAAACTCCATCGCCGATTGCAGACCGTAGCACGTTGATCTTGCCTTTTCCAGAGGCGAACCATCCTCGCGACGAACAGACACCATGCCGAGGGCGGCAACACGCCCGACCGTTTCTCAAAGCGCCATGGCTTGCTCAAGTGCTGCTGCCGCTGGGACTTGTTGGGCGGGTGGCCAGGCCTCGAGACTCTATTTCCTCACCAGCTCCACCTTGCCTGCTCCGGAGTTTGTGAAATCAAGCGTGCCACTTGCCGAGCTCGTGAGCGTCGATTGCTTTGCGCCATCGAGGTAGACATCGTGAGACCTCAGGGGACTCAGACCAAAAAGCAGGTTCCTGCGGGAGGCCGAGAGCGTGTAGCTCACTGTGGCCACACTCTCGAGCTTGGACGCGAAGAGCACCACGAGGCCTTGCGACTCGAAACCCTTCATACTCGCGGCGTCGATCGCACGCACGCCTGGCGGGGCGGCAGCGGTGCTATCCGTCGGGTAGAGAATGTGTAGAAACTCATCGTGGAGCCGATCCGCGGTCGGAGAGATCTCGACCCGCCAGGCCCCGGGCTCTTCGCCGCTCTTCGGACCGCGGTTCGGGGCGTAGTTTCTGTCTTTTACCCAGTACTCCTTGCCAGAGCCGCCCACGAGCACGATCGATGGGGTCTGAGGAAACACGGTGCGCTGGTACAGCCTCCCGGAGCCGCTCGCAGCGTTGATGAGCGAGCCAGAGACGGCGGGCTTGTTGGCCGTGTGGAGCAAGTAAGTCTTCTTGTGGGTGCTGCGCGTCGCCTCGATCTCATCGAAGACTGCGATCACGGGGTGCGACCAGCCGGGGAGCGACTTGATCCAGAGAAAATGGCGGAAATAGGTCGCCATCTTTGTCGGCCTGTAGGCCAACGTTCCATCGCCTAACGCGTAGGTGAAAGCGCTCGTATCCTCATACGTCTTCACACCACCGAGGTCAAAGGCGTCATCGTGCGTCAGGTCGTGAATCTCTTCCGGAAACGGATGCGGGACCCTGGCCGGGTCGAGCCAGTACTGGCCGCCATCGGCTACTTGCGTATTCCCGTAGAGCTTGAAAACCTCGGCGGGATCCGTCACGAGGATGGCGTTGTGGGCGATGGTCCGCGAATAGTAGCTGAGGTGATGCGTGCTGCTGTAGTCGTCATAAAGCCCGCTGTCGAGCGCGAGGCCCTCCTTGTAGAAGATCGCGAAGGAGCACTGGTCGAGGTGGCTGTGACCTCCCATGTAGTAGGGAACAGCCCGGAACATTGCGTGAACCGATTCGTCGTTCCACGACTCGCGCATGAAGACCATCCCCGAGCCCTTGAAGTGGCGAGAGAGCGCCTGGGTCGGGGTCTTGGCCGCAATACTCGAGTCATGCCACAGGATGTCGAAGACCATGTCCGGCCCATAGACAGGCAGGAAGTCGATAATCTTCTCCGCGAGCCACTGCGCATCCGTATTCTTGTACTCCCGGGCAATGAGCTGGAGCAGATGGCGCTCGACCTCATCGACACCAAGCTGGAACACCACGTCGCCATGGCGATCCCAGGACATGTCGCCCCTGAGGGAGTGCAAGTACCAGTCAGCAAGCCGCTCAAACCAGACTTTCTCGGCCTGGAAGAGGTCTTTCCCCGTGGCGGACTTCCAGGCGGCGAAGACTTCGTAGTTGAACTGCGTCGCAACGCTGGTGTACCAGCCGCTCTTGAAGCTCCCACCGCTTTCGCTGCAGTGCTCTCGCCAGAAGGGCCAGAAACCCTCGTTGTATCGCGAGAGCGCCCTGGAAATGATTCCGGCGGCCGAGGAATCCTCACCATGGATTGCAAGAGCGGCCAGGAACGCCCCGTTTTGATTGCCGTTGGAGTGCCCATCGGCATACTCGTTATCCACGACCTGACTCTCAAGGAGGCTCGCGAAACTCGCGAGCCTCGTCCTCAGAGTCGACTTCTCCGATGCGGAGAGGTAGGCGTGAAGCCAGTCATACACCGGAAGGACGAAGTCAATCCGTTCGCGGGCCTCCTTGTTGTCTGCGGGACTCGAGAGGCCCGCTATCGACATTGCCACGTCAATGGCCCTGTCCCTGTACGCAGCGACGTCGCCGATGAGCCCTGCGAAAGCCAACGCGATGACAGTCCGTGGGAATCCGCTTCGGATTTCCGATATGCTGTTCCCCATCTGCTGGTTGCAGAAGACGAGCAGCTTATCCCACCAGGTCGCATAGGGTTCGTTCTGGATACGAGAGCGCAGAGTGGGGATCTCTGCCTGCTTGAAGAAGATCCGGGGATGAACCGTGGAGACCGTGTAGCTTGGCGCCGGGTCTGGCGTACGGAATGAGACAACCTCGGAGCTTGCCGAGGAGGAGGAGCCCTCGCTACGCACCTTGACGTAGTAGAGCTTGTCCGCCTGGAGTGGCTCGAGTAGGACCGAGTGATCCCAGCGAGAGCCGGTCACGGTCCGGGTGATTTCACTTGCGGAGGTCGTAGTGCCGAACGAGACGATCGAGCTACCGAGGAAGCTTGTCTTCCAGCTCACTCTGGCCAGACTCGAGGTGAGCGGGAAGGCCGCGAGCTCGGTGATCTTGCTGCCAGTCCCGGGCGGGGGAGGCGGAGCAACTGGCGAGTCACTGGGTACCGGCGCCCCGCCGCCAGGCACGAGCCGGATCGCATCGGCACATACGGAGTTCGCATCGACGACGCGAACGGTGATGCGAACCGTCGGGCCGAGGGTAAAGTCGCCGAGCGAGTTCCATCGGCCACCATTCGTTCGCTGATCGAGGTGCACGACCGAGCGGCCAGTGGCGTGCTGAATCTCATAGGGAACGGAGCTCTCGCGGGAACTCCATTCGGTATACCAGGCGTAGAGGCCGTAGATTCCCGGACCAGGTAGCTTGACGTCGTAGACGTAGGCTCCCCGGTCCCTGGCGTACAGGGAGGTCCCTCCGTAGTTGTTGGGCGCAGATGAATTGGACCAGGCGCCGTCGGCGCTCGTCCCGGGACCGCCGTTGTCTACAATGATATCTCCGGCGGTGGCGTTGTCTCCATTATCCGGCGGAATCACGGCCCCGGAAGGCACAAGGCGGAGAGCGTCCGCACAGTAGGTCGCGGTGCCAGTGACTTTCAGAGTCACCTTCACCAGGGCATCGAAAGAATACCGGCCGAGCAGGTTCCACTTGCCTCCATTGGCTCGCTGATCGACCGTCACTGTCGACGTCCCGTTCGAATGCTCAATTACGTACGGGGCCAAAGGGGTTCGTGAGCTCCACTCTGTCCACCGGGCATAGACGTCGAAGCTGGTGGGTGCGGATATCGAGCGCATCCAGGTGTAAGACCCGCTGGTCTTGGCGTAGAGCGAGCGGCCGTTGTAACCGCCCGTTGCGCTCGAGGGCAACCAGATGCCCACCGAGGACGTGCCCGAGGCCCCGTCGTCAACCAACAGCTCTCCGGGATTCGCCAATGCATGCGGCACAGTGGAGGGCTCGGGATTCAGACAGGCTGCGTCCGCGCAAGTCGACAAGGTCCCTGCGGAGGAGCTAATCGTCACCTTGCCGGAGGAGGAAAAGTCGTAGGTCCCCAGAGAGTTCCAACGGCCTCCCCCGGCCCTCTGGTTGACCATGACCTTGGCAGTGCCCTTGGCGTGCTGAATTGTGATGGGCACCGAGGTGGACCGACTTTCCCATGCGGTCCACCACAGGAGCACCTCGTAGCGTCCGGCTTGCGGCACGTTGAAGGTGTACAAGTAGGTGCTGTTGAGACTCCGTGAATAGAGTGAGTCGGCGCCATGAGCGCCGGCAGCGTTCGACTTGGTCCAATCGCCTGTGGAGGAGGTGCCCGAGCCCCCGTTGTCGATGATCAAGGCACCGGGGGAAAGGGTCAGCGCCAGCGTGTGGTCAGGCTCAAGACTCAAGTCCCAAATGCTGCTTGCGAAAGCGAGCTCTGCCAAAGGACTGCCGACACCCGGAGCACGCCCATCCGACACACGCACCTCCACGTGGAGCGGCTGATTCGTCCCATCAAGCCCCCTCGTGGCAGTGAAGACGGGGCCGTCAAGCGGCTGACGCACACCGTTCACAAACCACTGGTAACTCAGAACGTCGCCATCCGGGTCATTGACCTCGACTCGCAGACCGCGAGACTCGCCGGGCTCGAGGCTGAGAACCGACTCGGGCGACACGACATCGATGACGGGCAACGAATTGGCGCCGCCCGATCCTGAACGAAGGTTGGGTGAAATGTCACGACGCTCAACCGTCCAGCCCACCGAGGCGCCCACCTCTCCTGCCTCCTCGTGACCCGAGACGAGCCGGCACGTCACCCGCAGGGCTCCCGCGCTCGAGCCTCCCTCGGCCGTGGAAGGCTCGAGGTGAAAAACAGGACCATCAGTGGACTGGAGAACACCGTCCACCTCCCAGCGATACCGAACCAAGTCCTCCCCGTTGGGAACAATGGCATCGACCTCAAACCTGAGGCTTCCGGCTTCGCCAATACGAGCGTTGCCCAGGGGCCATGCGCCCGAAAAATACGGGGGTGAGTAATCCCCGCGATCGGTGACCTCGAGCTCCCAGGAGAAGTTCGTCAACTCCCCCTTGGGTCGACTCACCCCATCTCTGACTTCCACGAGAACAACGTGGCGGCCAGATTCGAGAGAGCTCGTGTCGAGCTGAAGCAAGGGCTCCTTCGCGTTCTCAAGTGCCTTGCCGTCGAGACTCCAGCGAAAGGTCAATGCGTCCGCTGCGTCGACGTCTCCAGCCAGGACAAAAAGGCTGATCTCTTCACCCCTCGGGACCGCACGCCCACTCGGCGGCAAGGACATGAGAATCGCTGGTGCACGGTTCTTGACGGATCCCGCCTCAGCCACCTGAAGCCGCCAGGCGATTCGGCCGGTCTCCTCATCCTGATTCACCGTCACTGTCACCACGTGGATGCCCGGCTTGAGGCCCTGGGTACTTACCTGGAGCTCGGGGCCATCGCCCGGGAGCGTGGCGTCATCGAGGCTCCAGGTGTAAGTGACATTCTCCGGGTTGTGCGACGGGCCGAGGCGGACGGAGAACCGGACAGATTGTCCCTCCACGGCAACGACGTCCAACGCCGGTTGGATCTCATCGACGTCGAGCAGGAGCGCGAGAGAATCATTCGCGGAACTTGGATCTGTCGGACTATCCGACAATGGCTTCGACTGCTTTCCCCCTCCGCCTCCCGAGCCGCAGGACGCCATGCTCGCGCAGAATGAAATCCAGAGAAAGCGTCGCGCACACGTGCGCACCCAAGAGTCAGAGCGAGGTGAACCCATCGCGGTGGCTCCTTCTTGATGAAGTTATGGCCAAGGGGATAGAAGAAAACGGAACACAGGAAAAGTGAAAGCGGCAACGATGCGCAAGCCCCGTTCCATTGACAAAAAATTTCTCTCACGTAGTTACTTCGAAATGCCTTACGACGATCCATGCTGGGCAAGACCCCGCGGTTCCTGAGGATTCGCCCCTGGAAGTGTTGTGTTGAGCGACAGAGAGGAATCTCCGGACAGGTCTTCGCGCTCCAAACAAGACTGCGCCCTGGAAAAGGGCGGAGGAGAACCTTGGAGATCCAAGAAAAGAGCTTCATTGTTACGGGCGCAACCCGCGGCATCGGCCGAGGATTGGCCGAATTGCTCGTCAGGCATGGGGCACGAGTAGCCATTAACGGCAGAAACGGGAAAAACCTTGAGGCGACAGGAGCCGCGCTGCGGAAATCAGGGGGCGATATCCTTTCGATTGTCGGCGATGTCGGCAGCGACAAGGACGCGCAGCGACTCGTCGCCGCGACCTTGCGCGAGTTTGGCAAAATCGACGTGCTCATCAACAACGCGGCAATCCTGGGTAAGAGGTCCCCGCTGGTGGAGACTCCGCCCTCGGTCTGGGAAGAAGTGCTCCGGGTCAACGTTATCGGAACCGTCAACATGATCCGTCACGCACTTCCCCACATGGAAAAACGTGGAAGCGGGTTGATCATCAATCTTTCCAGCGGCTGGGGCCGCGAGGCCTCGGGCTACGTGGCTGCCTACTGCGCAAGCAAGTTCGCCGTGGAGGCGATCACGCAAGCGGTGAGCGAGGAAATCGGCGCGAGTGGAGTGATACTCTTCGCGCTGAACCCCGGAGTCATCGCCACCGAGATGCTCCAGGAGGCTTTTGGTTGCGATGTGTCCGCTTACCCCACGCCGGAACAAATAGCATCCCAGTGGTTGAACCTCTTCGCGAAAGTCGACCGCTCCTGGCACGGCACTTCGCGAGATCTTGACAAGCTTTGATGAAATCAGTGGTGGAACGTATCCCCGAGCCGGAGGTGATGGACGACGCGCGCGAGGTAAAGGCCTACTGTGACGCCGACTTCCGCGAGGTCAACCGTCTCTGCGCCCGACGATCGCTACGCGCCAGCGGACGGGACCGAGGCCATGCCATCGACCTCGGGTGCGGGCCCGCCGAGATTCCGATCTTCCTCTGCCAGATGGCGCCAGGTTGGCGAGTAACCGCGGTTGATGCGTCGCCTGAAATGCTCGCGGCGGCCGCAAGGAGCGTCGCTGCGGCCAGGCTCGAGCGGCGCATCCGTCTCGTCAAGGCTGATGCGAAGGCGCTGGGAAGCCTGCGAACCAAGTTTGATCTCGTCCTCTCGAACAGTCTCCTGCACCACTTGCACGACCCCATGCCCTTCTGGCGGGAAGTGAAGCGTCTCGCCAAACCCGGCGGCAGCGTGATGGTGCAGGACCTGTTCCGCCCCAACACCCGAGCCGCCGCCCGCCGCCTCGTCGCGCTCCACGCGCAAGGCGATTCGCCCCTCCTCCGGCAGCTCTTCCACCAGTCCCTCCTTGCTGCGTTCACTCCGGAGGAGTTGCGGACGCAACTGCGTGAAGCCGGCCTGGAGAATCTCCAGGTTCGAAAGGTAAGCGACCGGCACCTGGTCGTGCGGGGGCGAGTCGGTGAGGCGTGACGACGTGGCCCCGGAGACGCTGAGACTGTTTGGGCCACCTCGCGCTCCGGCCATCAGTTCGCCTGTCATTCTCACCCGTGAGATGATGGGGTCAGATGGGGTAGCATGTCTCAAGTCATGACCTGGCACGGCCTCGAGATACCTGCTGATTTCTGCACCGAAGGCCGGAAGGCGCCGCTCCAGGCACCGGTGGAGACCTCGGCCACTTACCGCCGAGCTCTCGTGAAGCTCCTTGCCGGCACCGGAATACCAGTCAATGCCTTTGAGGCAGGCCTGTCGACTGCGGCGGCTCTCCTGGAGGGCGCACAGGGCTTCATCGCTTTGGCAAACAAGCTTACCCAGGGAGGTCTGAGCCCGGAGAAGATGCGCACCCTCACAGACGATCTGTTGCGCACCGTTGGCGCCCTGCTCGGGCAACGCCGCACTGCCTACGCGGTCCACCAGATAGCCAGCTTTCTCGCCTCCAGCCTGCCTTCGAGTACCCCACCGACCACGCTACCGCGCCTGCCTCGCCTCAAGGATTTCATGACACCGCTCGAGGCTGCCCTGGAGCGTGTGGGGGTTGGAAAGCACATGGAAAGCCAGGAACTCGGAACGCTCTGCGTGCACCTCGACGAGTTCTATGACGACTGCGCATTGCTCTTCGCTCGGCTCTCACACCTGCTATCGCTCGAACTGGCCCAGGCTCAAGCCGTCGCTCCCGACTTTTTTCGCCGCGTCCACACCGATTTCGCCCAGGCAAGTTTCTCCGACCACCTGCGAGACGAGCGCGACAAACCACGGGAAGAGGAGGAGCCTGGCGGCGACCCGTTTGCAGCCCGAGGACGCGACAGGGGGCCAACGGGATCCGGCCTACTGAGCCTCTTGCCCGGGCTCAGTCAAGCTCTGGCGTCGATGTGAGTTCGTACGAGAGCTGAAGGACTCGGCAGGGGAAGTGACCTGGAGGTGGAAAAGAAGCCTCAACAACCCCTCCGCGTCGGGGGGACACGTCGGGGTAGTTGAGCTCTCTCGGCACGCAGGACTCTCAGCGCAGTATCAACTGCAGCCCTGGGATTCGCCGCAGAAGAGGCAGCGGTAGCACGATCCGCTCCGAATCGTGAACTGGCCACAAGTCGTGCAAGTCGGCGCGTCGCCCATGTACTCGCTGATCTGCTCGCTCAAGAGACTCTGCTCATAAAGCTCCGCGGTCATGCTGACAGACCTACGTCGCTCGCTGAGGCGGTGCACAAGGCCCTCCTCCGAGGCCCGGGCGCTGGCCGGGGCTCCACCTGCAAACGGAGCAAGGCTATTGGAGGTCGCCGACGGCGACGAGGAAGCCTTCGCTCGAGCCTTGACGGCCGTTTCTCCCGGTCTGGAATGCGAAGCAGAAGTAGACGCGGCGTGGGCAGCATGCGCCCCTGGCTGCGCCGATGGAGGGTAATTGGCCTGGGAGGGCATGTTGCTTGGCAAGTGAGGCGGAGCCTGAGCCGCATCAGCACGCAGGTCGCGCTCGCCGGGATCGCCGTCGTTCAGCTCCGAAGGCTTCACGTGCACGAGATCCGTGCGGTTGGAGTACTCCAGGCCGAGCACCCGGAAAACATAGTCCAGCACGGAGGTGGCGATCTTGATGTTCGGATGTCCCTGCACCTGTCCTTGCGGCGCGAATCTGGTGAACGTGAAAGTGTCGACGAAATCCTCGAGAGGAACGCCATACTGGAGGCCCTTCGAGATGGCGATCGCAAAGCAATTCATGATTCCGCGGAAGGCCGCACCCTCCTTGTGCATGTCAATGAAGATCTCACCCAACGAGCCATCCTCGTACTCCCCGGTCCGCAGGTAGATCTTGTGGCCCCCCACCTTGGCTTCCTGGGTAAAGCCTCGGCGCTTGGAAGGGAGCGCACGGCGCACGCGCTGAGGCCCGGTCTGTACCACGGCCGGCGGCGGTAGGCCATCGGTCAGGTGAGGAGCAGGGGCAGCGAGATTTTGATGGGAGGCGGGGGGGAGTTGACGGGCGGCAGAGTCCTGTGTCACGACAATGGACTCTTCGACCACCTCAGCGGCGACCAAGGCCTCGAGCTTTTCCGAGGAGGCGCCCTCAACGGTCGACATGTCCTCTGCCAGCTCGGCAAGCAGCGCTGGAACCGGCTCATCAACCTTGCGGTTCAGCATGGCAGCGGCTTCTACCTTCGCTGCATCGTTGGAGGAGGAGTCGTTGTCCGACTTGGTGGAAAGCGGCTGGGAGAGTTTACAACCGTCGCGATAGAGGGCTGTCGCCTTGATCCCGAGCTTCCAGCTCAAGAGGTAGGCGCGGTTGATATCGTCGACAGTGGCCTCGTGAGGGAGGTTGATCGTCTTCGAAATCGCTCCCGCGATGAATGGCTGCGCGGAGGCCATCATGCGGAGGTGGCCCTGCGAATCGATGAAGCGTTTGCCGGTCCTGCCACAACGATTGGCGCAGTCGAAAACGGGCAGATGCTGGTCCTTCAGGTACGGAGCACCCTCGAGCGTGTGACGCCCGCAGGCATGCGAGTTCGCCTCCGCAATCATCTCGGAGGTAAACCCAAGCTCCTTGAGAAGCGAGAACGTGGGCTTCTGGTACTCATCCGGCGTGAAACCGAGACGCTGAAGGCAGTCCTGGCCCAGTGTCCAGGCCGAAAAAGCCGCGGCGAAGTCGAAAACCTTCGGGAGCGATTGATCAATGCGATCGAGCTCCTCATCGCGAAGTCCCTTCTCCCGCAAGCTCACTCGGTTGATGTGAGGCGTTCCGGCCAGGCGGTTCGTGCCGATCAGGTAATCCACGATCGCATCCCGCTCCGACTTCGGATAGCCAAGAGCCTTGAGGGCCTGGTCGATCGAGCGGTTCGGGATCTTGAAGTAGCCGCCGCCGGA
>SXGR01209181.1_pt1 | contig 17446 bp, 9 predicted proteins | sample 3174711 | NCBI WGS metagenome assembly SXGR01 (sample SAMN11356860, study PRJNA531348) | freshwater metagenome | isolation source: freshwater sample F1-60 | place: China: Fuxian Lake, Yuxi | collected 2017-12-25
CGCCGTCGCGGAGCTCGATGGCCTCGTGTTCGCCGGTGGAGGCGCCGGAAGGAACGGCGGCACGGCCGAGGTGGCCGGAGGCAAGTTTGACGTCAACTTCGACCGTGGGATTGCCACGGGAGTCGATAATTTCGCGGGCGGTAATGGCGCTGATGGTGGTATTCATGAGAGAAATGGGAGCGGGCGGACGGGAAATTGAGGCGTTCGGACTGAGCAGGAAGCCGTAGTGAAGCACGCGGCTTGATGAGGGGAAGGCGAAAGTAGGCGATGACGCAGACGGGCCCGGGAGCCGGGGCTGCCGATCGTGGCGAAAGTACCCGCCGTGAGCGCAGCGGGGCGGTGAGAAATTAAGGCGGACTGGTCGTTCCGCTTTGGCGTTGAGGACGTGATGGGGACAACGCGGAACGCGAACTGAAGTCGCCCTACTTCAATTTCGCGCGGAGGTAGGGGGCGGTCGGGCTGCGTTTCATGGTGAGGAGCCCGGCGAGTTCGCCCTGATAGAGGAGTTTGCCGCCGTCGGGGCCGCCCACGGGACCGAGTTCGATAATATAGTCCGCTTCGGCCAGCAGGTCGAGGTGATGTTCGATGACGACGACCGTGTGGCCCTGATCGACGAGCGAGTGCAGGACGCCGATGAGTTTTTCGCAGTCGCTGAGGTGGAGACCGATCGTCGGTTCCTCGAGCAAGTAGAGATTGCGGGGCGAGGTGCCGCGGGAGCGTTCGCGGTAGGTGGCGAGGCCGGCGGCAAGTTCGGTGACGAGTTTGAGGCGCTGGGCTTCCCCGCCGGAGAGGGTGGGTGAGGACTGACCCAGCGTGAGATAACCAAGGCCGCAATCGACCATGAGTCGGCAGACCTGCGAGAGCTGCGAATGGAAATCGAAGAAATGGGCCGCCTCTTCGAACGTGAGTTGGAGGACTTGGCCGATCGTCTTTCCCTTCCAAGTAATATCATTGAGGTCGGGACTGTAGCGCGAGCCACGGCAATCATCACACGGGAGATAGGTGTCAGGCATGAACGCCATCTCCAGCTTAATGCGACCGGCGCCGTCACAGGTCGGACAACGGCCGCCGGCGGTATTGAACGAGAAGCGGCCGGCGGCGTATCCACGAATTTTTGACTCGGGGAGCGCAGCGAAGAATTGGCGGATGAGATCGAAAATACCCAGGTAGGTGGCGGGGGTGGAGCGCGGGGTTTTTCCGATGGGGGATTGATCAACTTCAATGACGGAGCGGAAAGCGCTGGCGCCCGTGAGGGTGGTGAAGGGCGTGGGTGAACCCTCGGTGGAGAAGCCGGTGGCCTTGACGAAGTCGCGGCCGGTGAGTTTGGGGTTCTTCGTTTTGATCGCGTGGGCGACGGCGGGTTGAAGGACGTCGCGGAAGAGCGTGGATTTGCCCGCGCCGCTGGGACCGGCGACCATAATGAGGCGACCGGGAGGCAGGTGGAGATCGAAGTTTTTTAAATTGCGGAACGAGACGCCGGAGAGCGTGAGCGGGGTCGGCGCGGGAGCGGGAGCGGAGACCTTGGATTTGGGCTTGGAGGGGGACCGGGACGGGGCGGAGAGCGGACGGTAGGCGCCGCGGAGGGGGTGCACGATGCCCTTGGCTAGAAAGAGACCGGTGAGGGAATGGGCGCTCGCGCGGATTTCGGCCGGAGTACCGTGAGCGAGGAGCTCGCCGCCATGGATGCCGGCGGCCGGGCCGAGGTCGATGATCCGGTCGGCGCGCGCCATGAGGTCTTCGTCGTGCTCGACGACGAGGAGCGTGTTCCCCTTCGCGCGGAGCGTCTGCAGCGTCTCGATGAGGCGGTCGTTGTCGCGGGCGTGGAGGCCGATGCTCGGTTCGTCGAGTACGTAGAGGACCCCGGCGAGATTTGTGCCGAGCTGGGCGGCGAGGCGAATGCGCTGGGATTCGCCGCCCGAGAGCGTGTCGGTGGAGCGGTCGAGTGAAAGGTAACCGAGGCCGACGTGGTCGAGAAACTTCAGGCGTTCTTCAATCTGTGGGACGATGTCCTGAGTGATGAGTTTACCGCGGGCGTCGAGTTCGAGGGATCGGAGGGACGCCACGAGTTGCGCTGGGGTCGCGGCGAGGAGTGAGGGGAGGGAGAGAGGCGCGGAAGGGAGCTGAGAGTTAAGAGCTGAGTGCTGAGAGCCGGACTTCGCGGAGCGGGCGGGGGGAGCGGGACGGAAGTGGAGTTTGACGGAGCGGCCGATGCGGTTGAGGCGGGTGCCGTGGCATTCGGGGCACGCCGAACCGGAGTCAGACAGATCGTCGGCGGAATCGATGCCGAATTCGCGGAGGCGGGCAGCGGGGTCGTCTTTGGCGTCTTGGTCGTCGACCGGTTCGAGCATCCACGGAAAAACGCGACCGTGGCCGCGACAGGTGGGGCACCAACCGCGCGGGGAGTTGAAGGAGAAATTTTTCGGATCGAGCTCCGGAAAGCTCTCACCGGTTTTGATGTCGGTGCGAGTGGTGGAGAACCACGAGAGCACCTCGCCCTTGGGGGTGAGCAGAAAACACGAGCCTTTGCCGATGTGGAGAGCGGTGGTGAGCTGAGCGCCCAGAGTGGAGAGTGGGGAGGCGGATGTTGAGGGCTGAGTGCCAGACTTCAGCGCCTTGGTTTTGCTCTTGGCTGGTGGCGCTGGGTGCTCAGCCTTCAGGTCGGCGATGACGACTTCGATGTCGTGTTCGTTGTATCGGTCGAGTTTTTGAAAGGAGTCGACGCGCGTGAGTCTGCCATCGGCGCGCATGAGTTCGTAGCCCTGATTCGCGATCCAGGTGGCGATGGGCTGGTGGTGACCTTTGCGTCCGCGGATGAGTGGAGCGCAGAGGTAGAGGTGTTTGGCGCTGCGCGCGGCGGGGGTGGCGAGCACGCGGGTGAGGAGGGCGCGGAGTTGGCCGGGAGAGAGCGGGGTGACGGGTTTGTCAGTGTCGGGGTGATGTTGGGTGCCGAGACGCGCATAGAGGAGGCGGAGGTATTGGGCGACTTCGGTGATCGTCGCGACGGTGGATTTACGGGAGCCGCGGGTGATGCGTTGTTCGATCGCGACGGTGGGCGGAATTCCCGTGAGGCGGTCGACGGCGGGGCGGGGGAGCTGTTCGACGAATTGGCGCGCGTAGGGCGACATCGATTCCATGAAGCGGCGCTGGCCCTCGGCGAAGACGATTTCGAAAGCCAAGGTCGATTTTCCTGAGCCGGAAACGCCGGTGACCACGGTGAGTTGGCGGTGCGCGATGGAGAGGGAAATATTTTTGAGGTTGTTCTCGCGGGCGCCTTCGATGCGCAGGGAGGAAGCATGCGCAGAGCCGGGCCTTGAGAGCGCAGAGTTGAGGACGCAGAGCGGAGCGCCGGAGGAGGCGAGGTAAGGAGCGGGATCTTCGGCAGCGGCGGGGACGGCAGCAGTGTTGCCATCTAATAAATGACAACTATTTCCAATACTTTGCTCGTAGTTTATTGGTTTGTCATTTAATAGATGACTAATGGCCAGAGCCTCGCGCAAGAATGGGGCGGTGGCGGTGGGGGTGCGGGCGAGGTGTTCAGGGGTGCCCTCGGCGACGATGCGGCCGCCGTTCGCGCCGGCGTCTGGGCCGATTTCGAGGAGCCAATCGGCAGACTTCAGGACGTCGAGGTTGTGCTCAATCACCACGACACTGTGGCCACGGTCAACGAGGGCTTGGAGGACAGCGAGGAGACGTTTGACGTCGTGGCGATGCAGGCCGGTGGTGGGTTCGTCGAGCAGGAGCAGGGCTCCTCCTGCGGCCGGGGATTGGGGGGCTGGGGTCGGGGCGTCGGAGGCGGTATAGGAGCCGAGGTAACGAACGAGTTTGAGGCGTTGGGATTCGCCGCCGCTGAGGGTGTTGAGGGGTTGGCCGAGCGTGAGGTAGCCGAGGCCCACGGATTCGAGGGAGCTGAGGCGAGTGTGGATCGCGGTGTGGTCGGCGAAGAGCGGGAGTGCGTCGGTGACGGAGGTCGCCAGAAGGTCGGCGATGGAGCGGTCGCACCAACGGATCGCGAGGACCTCGGGCTTGAAGCGGCGGCTTTCGCACACCGGGCAGGGGACAAAAACATCGGAGAGGAACTGCATCTCGACGCGTTCGTAGCCGAGGCCCTGGCAGTGGTCGCACCGTCCGTCGGCACTGTTGAAGGAAAAGGAGGAGGGGCTGAAGCCGGCGGCCAGTGCGGCGGGCGTGGCGGCGTAAAGATCGCGAATCAGTTCCCACGCTCCGGTGTAAAGGGCGGGATTGGAGCGCGGTGTGCGCGAGAGCGGCGATTGGTCGACCAGCAGAATTTCGGTGAACGCGTCCGGAGCGGACACGGGTTGAGCGCTGAGCGTTGAGTGTTGACCGCTGGTCAGCGTGATGGCCTCGATGACGGCGGGGTCTTCGGTGAGTTGGAGACGTTGGGCGAGGAGGCCTGGGTAAATGACGTGGTCGAGGAGGGTGGACTTGCCGGAGCCGGAGACGCCGGACAAGCAAACCAAGCGTCCGAGAGGCAGCTGGACATCGAGATTGCGCAGGTTGTGCTTGGTGGCGCTTTTGAAATGGAGCCAAGAGGTGGCGAGCGAACGCGGCGAAGGCGACGGGGGCGTCGCATCTCCCCTGAGGGTGGATGCAACTGGCCGACGAGCGGTCGGGACGGGAATGGTTTCGCGGCCGGAAAAATAGGCGCCGGTGATGCTGGTGGGTGACGCGAGCAGAGCGGAGACCGGGCCCTCGAAGATGATGTGGCCCCCGCGGCTGCCGGGCTCGGGACCGACTTCGATCACATGGTCGGCGGCACGGATCATCGCTTCGTCGTGCTCGACCACGACGACGGTGTTGCCAGCGTCGGTCAGCGTGCGGATGATCGCAATGAGGCGATCGATGTCGCGCGGGTGGAGACCGACGCTGGGTTCATCAAGGACGAACAGCGTATCGATCAGCGAGGTGCCGAGGCAGGAGGTGAGATTGACGCGTTGGACTTCGCCACCGGAGAGCGTCTTCGACTGGCGTTCGAGCGTGAGGTAGGCGAGACCGACTTGGGCGAGGTAACGCAGACGGGTGCGGATGGAGTCGAATGCGAGATCGGCGCTGTGGGCGGAGCCGCTGGAAGGACCATGACCCCTTGACCCCTGACCAAGGAGGGTGAGGAGTTCGCTGACGGGGAGTTGATAGAGAACGGGCAGCGTGTGGCCCTGCCATTTCCAGCACAAGGCTTCGGGTTGGAGGCGCTGCCCACCGCAGGCGGGGCAGGGATTGTAGGCGCGATAACGGGCGAGGAAGACGCGCACGTGCATCTTGTAAGTGCTCTTCTCGAGCCACCGAAAAAAACCCTTCACGCCATACCAATATTTCGGCCAAGGCTTCCCGTTGTCTTCGCCGTAGCCGGGCTCGCCGTCGATGATGAAGGCTTGGTGCTCCGGGGAGAGCGAGGCGAACGGCACGTGGGTGGGAATCTTTTTCTGCCGGGCGAAAACGTAGAGATCCTTCTTGGATTCACCGTAGATATCGCTCTCCCAACACTTGATCGCACCCTCATCGAGGGAGAGGGATTGGTCGGGGACCGTGAGACGATAATCGATGTCGATCACGCGGCCGAAGCCGCGGCACTTGGGGCAAGCACCGAGAGGGGAGTTGAAGGAAAATAACGCGGGCGAGGCGGCGCGAAACGTGCGGCCGGTCGAGGGCGAGTGGAGTCCACGGGAGAAGTGGCCGGCCGGAGAAAACGTGTCGGAGGCGAAGTAGAAGACCTGACTCTGGCCGAAGTGGAGGGCGGTTTCGGTGGCTTCGAGAAAACGAGATTGGTTGGCGGCGGTGACGGCGAGGCGGTCTTGGACGACGTAAATTGCGGACGAAGTCGAGAGCTGAGGGTTGAGCGTTGAGAGATCGGATACGGAGGAGGTGAGCAGGTCGTCGATTTTTTGGATTTGATTTTCGACGAGCAGGCGGAGGTAGCCTTGATTCTTCAGGCTGGTGAGGATCTCGGGCCACGTGAGATTCGCGGGTTTGGTGATTTTGAAACAGACGAGGAGCGTGCGGTCGGCGTGGGCCGCGGAGGTTTTTTCCCAGATGGATTGGGGGTTGTCGTCCTCGATCTTTTCACCGGTCGTCGGATCGAAACATTCGGCGACGTGGCTGAACCAGACTTTGAAGAAGTCCGTGAGCTCGGTCATGGTGCCGACGGTGGAGCGGGAGGTCTTGACGGTGTTGGTCTGCTCGATGGCGATCGACGGACGGATGTTTTCGATGGAATCGACTTTGGGTTTGTCGAGCAGATCGAGAAACTGGCGGGTGTAGGCCGAAAAGGTCTCGACGTAGCGACGCTGGCCCTCGGCGTGAAGGGTGTCGAAGACGAGGGACGATTTGCCGGCGCCACTCAGGCCGGTGACGGCGATGTAGCGGCCGAGGGGTACGTCGAGATCGAAGCCTTTGAGGTTATTTTGACGGACGCCGCGCAGCCGGATGCACTCAGGCTTTGCGGCGACGGACGAGGGAGCGGGAATTTTTTTAACCACGGATGGGCACGGATGAACACGGATCGCGAGAATGCAATCCGGCGTCGCACTCAGGTGCAGTTTGCTGGCAGGACTCTGTCAGCAGCGGGCCGAACCGATCCGAGCAAAAAGATCGAGATAGGCCGAGACTTGGCGTTGCGGGTCGAAAGTGGTGCGGGCGTAGGCGCGCGCATCGGCGGCGCGGGTGGCGCTGAGGGCGGCGGGCTCGGCGATGAGGCGAACTAAGGCGTCGCGGAAGGCGGAGCGGTCGTCGCGGGGGATGGTCCAGCCGGTGCAGTCCGGTCGCCAGCATTCAGCAATGCCCTGGGCCGCATAAGCGACGCCAGCCAGACCGTGGGCCTGCGCTTCGATGAGGAAATTGGAAAGCGCTTCACTCCACGATGCGTGGACGGCGAGGTCGGCGGCCGCATAGAGCGGCGACGGGTTGCGGTGAAAACCGAGGAAACGAACGCGTGCTTCGAGGTGAAGGCGGGCGACGAGGGCTTCGCAGGCTGGGCGCGCGGGTCCGTCGCCGGCGAGCCACAGTTGCCAATCGGTCGTGGCGGGTAGGCCGGCGACGATCTCGATCAGCTCGCGCTGGTTTTTCTCGGGGCGGAACATGGCGACTGTGAGCAGGACGGTGGTCGCAGTCGTGGCACCGTGTTGGGCGCGGAGGGTGAGACGCGACGAGGGCGTCGCGTCCTCAGCGGGCAGGTTGGCGGGAAAGACGAGCGAGTTGTGGATGACGGAAATTTTTTCGGCCGGGACGCCATACTCGGCGACGAGGGTGGAGCGGGCGTCGTGGCTGTTCGCAACGATGTGGCGGACCGAGTGGAGGGAGGCGCGGAAGAGCGCGGGCAGGCGTTTTCCGGTGCGCATGGTGCCGACGACGGCGGTGGTGGGCAGGCGATTTTGGAGTCCGCCCGCGTAGCAGTTCGCCATCCGGCCCAGGCAGAGAATCACGTCAAAAACGTGAGCGCGGGCGGCGCGGCCCAATCTGGGCGCGAACCAATCGAGACCGACGTCGAAAGGTTGGAGCGTGATGCGAACGACGGCCGAGGACACCGTCGCGGACAAGGCTCCGCCGGGTCGAAACGTCAGCAGCGTCGTGGCGTGGCCCGCGGCGGCGAAGGCGTTGGCGAGAAGGACGGATTGGCGCTCGGTGCCACCGCTACGGAGGTAGTCTTGGACGACGAGGATTTTCATTGCTCGGCGTGCGGACGGGAAGTGAGTGTCAGCGGAAATGAATCCACGGTTAGTTCAATTGCTCGTCCACTGGGTCGTGATGGCCCTCGGCGTGACGCTGGCGACCAAGCTGGTGGACGGCATCTCCTGCGACAGCACCGCAACGTTAATCGTAGTCGTGCTGTTGCTGAGTTTCTTCAACGCGATCATCAAGCCGCTGTTGGTGTTGTTCACGTTGCCATTCATTGTGCTGACCTTGGGGCTGGGAGTGGTGGTGATCAATGCCTTGTTGTTTATGTTTGTCGGACGGCTGGTCGACGGGTTTCACGTCGCCGGATTTTGGCCGGCGGTCTGGGGGGCCTTGGTGGTGAGCGTGACGAACTTGATCTTGAGTGGGTTTACGCGGAAGGCGGCGGTGCAGCGAAAGAAGGCACCGCCAGAGGAAGCGCCGCCAGTGCGGGCCCCGCGAGTGAAGAAAAAGGCAGATGACGTGATTGATATTTGAGGGGAGGAAAATCCGTTTGACGGTGTGGCGGACCGGGGCAGGTTGGCGCCATGGCTGAAATTATGGAATACGATCTCATTGTCATTGGTGGTGGTCCTGCGGGCTATGCGGGCGCGATTCGGGCCGGGCAACTCGGCAAAAAAGTCGCGTGTATTGAGCTGGAGCGCGCTGGGGGCACGTGCTTAAACTGGGGCTGCATTCCGACGAAGGCGCTCCTGAAGAGTGCGGAGCTCTATCGGAAAATCAAGAAAGCGGAGACGTTTGGAATCACCGCCAAGGAAGTCACCTTCGACTTCGCCAAAGTGATGGAGCGTTCGCGCGGGGTCTCGCAGCAGATGGCCAAGGGGATCGAGTTTCTGTTCAAGAAGAACAAGGTCGATTACTACGTCGGTCGTGGGCAAGTGCCCGCGGCGGGAATGGTTGAAATCACCGAGGGCGAGCATCAGGGGAAGTTTTTCAAGGCGAAGAATATCCTCATCGCGACCGGCTGTAAAATGCGGCGCATTCCGGACCTCGCAGTCGATGGCGCGCGGGTGATGACGTCACGCGAGGCGCTGGCGAACAAGACACTGCCGAAGTCGATTGTGATCGTCGGCGCGGGTGCGATCGGCGTGGAGTTTGCCTATTTCTTCAATGCGTTTGGCTCGAAGGTGACGCTCGTCGAAATGTTGCCACAGATCTTGCCGGTTGAAGATGAAGAGGTCGCCAAGACGTTGCACCGCTCATTCGACAAACAGGGCATCGCGATTCACACCGCGACGAAGTGCGAGAATTTCCAAGTTGGGAAGAATTCCGTGAAGCTTAACCTCGTCAAAGACGGTCAGAGCACAGCGATCGAGGCTGAGACCGTGCTCTCTGCCATCGGCGTCGTCGCGAATCTCGAGGGTGTACTGGGCAAATCCTTGGCGGTCGAACTCGACCGCAATTACGTGAAGGTCGGCGACGACTATCAATCGAGCGTGAAGGGTATCTACGCGGCGGGTGACATCATCGGGCCGCCCTGGCTCGCACACGTGGCGACGTTCGAAGCGGTCAGTGCAGTCAACGGGATGTTCGGCCACGGCAACGCGAAGCGCGTGAAGAATTTTCCGGGGTGCACGTATTGCCAACCGCAGGTTTCCAGCACGGGGCTCACCGAGCAGGCGGCGAAAGAAAAGAAACTCGACTACAAGGTCGGTAAGTTTCCGTTTGCCGCATCGGGCAGGGCGGTCGCGTCAGCCGAGAGCGAGGGGTTCGTGAAGGTGATCAGCGATGCGAAGACGGGCGAGATTCTCGGAGCGCACATCATCGGCGCGGAGGCCACGGAGCTGATCGCGGAATACGGTCTCGCGGTGGAACTCGAAGCGACGATTGAGGATATCCACCAGACGATCCACGCGCACCCGACGTTGAGCGAAGCGGTCATGGAGGCCGCTGCGGCGACAACGGGTGAGGCGATTCACATTTGATAGAGCCGCCCAACTAAACCCGCTCTACTTCTTTTTCCGAAATGGGGCGGCAGTGCGCGTGGTGGGTAGAACGCCATCGGCGGCCATTTCCTTGAGCAGGCTAGAGAGGTAGGGGATGAGCTGCTTCTTGCGGCTCACGATGCCGGGTAAGTCGAAAATTTCATCCTGCTCCACGTGCGCGTAACTGATCCGCTGGATGAGTGTGGAGTCCCCTTTGACGAGCAGGAGGGAGTTTTGGGTGTTGATGTCGGTGACGAGCAGGGCGGCGAAGGCGAGGCGTTCCTCGTCGCGCAGTTCACCGAGGGCGGTGGCGATGGGTCTCGCGTGGTTCCAAAAATTGCCAAAACCAAGCTCCTCGACCTGGGAGACGGCGAAGCGGATACCTTCTTCCTCGTAGATCTTGTGATCGGAGCGGACGATCTTTTCCGGCGGGTTGGCGAGGATGACGGAGCCGGAGTTGAAAATCTCGTCGGCCAACTGCTCGGAGTTGACGCCGGCGATTTCTGCCAGCCACGCGAGGATAATGGCGTCCTTGGACGTCGTGGTCGGGCCATTTAAGTGGAGCGTGTCGGAAATAAGTCCGGACATCATAATGCCGGCGATGTCGGGCGACGGTTGGAGCCCTTCGCGCCGGAAGAGATCGGCGACGATGGTGCAGGTGGAGCCGACGGGTTCATTGATGAAGAGAATGGGCTGCGCCGTGTTGAGGGGACCGAGGCGATGATGGTCGATGATCTCGGCGATGGGCACCTCGTCGGCCCCCGGCACGGCTTGGGTGATTTCGTTGTGGTCGACGAGCACGAGTCGGGTGGAAACGGGCTTGAGGATGTCGGTCTTAGTGATGATTCCGAGCAGGGCACCGTCGTCGGAGACCACGGGAAGGGCGTGGGCGTTGCCGGCAGAGAAGCGCTTGCGGACGTCGACGATCCGGACGTCGGCGCCAACGGTGGGCACGTCGCGTTCGATGACGCGTTCGATGGTGGAGGCGGTCCGCACCACCCACGCCGTGGTGGCGGAATCGTAGGGGCTGACGATGAGGCTGACGCCACGGGCTTTGGCCAGTTCGACCGTATCGTCGTCGGGCTCAAGATTGCTGGTGATGACGAGCGCACGGATGCCCAGCTCGATGGAGCGGCGTTGGATATCATGCCGGTCGCCGACGATCACGATGGCTTTGTTCGCCGGGATATTTTCGCGGACGGATACCGTCCAGAAGGAGGAAATATCCATCGTGCCCAGGCGGATGTAGAGTTCCTCGATCTTTTTGTCGCCGACGAGGTGGAGGGGCCGGGCGTTGAGCGCGCGGGTGATGTTGGCGAGCGACGTGTTTACCTGGCGCATGGCACGAGGTTCACTCACCCGGGGAATAAAAATACCGCCGAGCGCGGCGAGAGAAACAACGCCGGCAACACCCGCGACGCCTTTGCGCGAGCAGGTAACGGGGAGGACGCGGACGTGGTGGCGGTCGAGCAGTTCGAGGGCTTCGGCGCAGGTGGCGTTTTCAGAAACCGAAAACACATCCGTCGCCATGAGGTCACGCACGCGAGGGGAGATGTCGCTCAGGTAATACGGCAGGGGCGTGTGGAAGCGCGCGAGGATGGTATCGATCCGGGCATTGGAATTGCCGCAGCGAGCCGCGATGTAGCCCCGTTCGCCGCGCGCTTGTTTGAAAGCGGCATACGCGATTGCCGAGCAAATGGCGTCGGCATCGGGATTTTTGTGACCGACAATGTAGGTCGTGGGTGTGGCGGTCGCGGGATGAAGGGAGGGCGTCATGGAGCGGAGCGGAAACGTAGTAGGCGGCGTTGAAAAATTGGCGGGAGAAATTCTTGCACAAGCCCATCGGAGGTGAGTCACGTCCGTCGAGCGTTTGTCAGAGGCACCGGGTAACGTGGTCTTGGAAGGACTGTGATGACAGTGTTAACATCATCTATTCCATTGAACCGCGATCACACACGGGGACATTTGCTCTGCCGCTCGAAGATTCATCTTTCTATCGAAATAAGTAGTTTGTGGATTTGGTCTTGGTCCACAAAAAAGCCTGCACTTTGCAAGCAGGCTTGTTCTGAGAGCCCAGTTTGACTTCTGGTCTCTTGATCAACGAGAAAATTATTTACGAAAACGAATAACTAGCTGCAGCGCTCCAAGAACGTCCCTCTTCATCGACTCCTTCAGAGTATTCGAAGATGTCGGTTATTTCCAATATTTCTCCTAGTCCAACCGTGACCGTAAATGAGCCACTGTCTTCGCAGTGTATCGCATAATAATTTCCCCACGGGTCCCAGTTTCCACTATCAAAAACAGACGAATACGAAACGGTAACTTCAACGGATTCGGTGCCTTGAGAGTTATCAACGTTAACGTCCGCGAGAGCACCGACGCGGATCATGACTACGGTCCGCGAGCGGCACCGGTGCCAGTCGCCCGGCCCAAAATGGTTCCGGCCCCGGCACCGGTGGGTGGGATGCCATAAATGAAGCCGGCGATAGGAATCGCTTGTTGGATGTTGTTCGTTTTTCTGGCGCTGTTGTTTGAGGTAAAGATGCCGGCTGCGGCATTGGCACCCGCGGTGTTGTAGAAAGCAACGTTTCCACCCAAGAACCCAATATAGCCGCCAACGTCCTTATACGTTCCACTCGTGAGACTCCACGAGCCGTTGGTTTGCAAGCCACGGGTCCAAGCGACTGGCACCGCAGCTCCATCGCTCATCTTGATTCCGCTGGCGAATTCCCACGCCAGAGATTTGTTGCTGAGCGACGCGTCGAGAGTGCGCTTGGTCGTGTCCGTGGTGTTGATGATTGAAATAGGATAGACGCCGGCGAAAAAGGCATCGCTTTTGGAAAAATAAAACGTCGGATCGGTCAGGATATTGTTGCGCGCAATGATCCCGGGCCAAAGCAGGGCCGGTGATGCGCTGGTCATAGTCGCAGCGGGAATGGTGCGCGGGTCGGGCAAGCGGTCGTTGTTATCACCGGCGTAGATCTGGGCGGCCTTGATGATTTCGCGGAGATTGTTGCCGTCGACGGCACGTTGAGCTTTTTCGCGGACGGCACCGACCGTCGGGATGATAATGGCGGCCAAGATGCCGATGATCGCGATAACCGTAAGCAACTCGATCAGCGTGAACGCCGAGGCGGACGAAGTGGGGGATTTGCGCATGTTTTTTGAAAGGGGATGAGTGAGAGACGCAGAAGCCGCGCGACAGTTTCGGTGAAAAATCGCGAGCACAAGCAGATTTTCCCCGCGCGGGGCTCGACAAAACTTTTTCCACCGCCCTAGGCTCGCGACGATGAAGATCTATTTGGATGGCAAGTTCGTCGATGACACCGAGGCAAAGGTGTCCGTGTTTGATCATGGCCTGCTTTACGGCGACGGCGTGTTCGAGGGCATCCGGCTGTATGGGAGAAATATCTTCCGACTGGATGAGCACCTCGAACGTCTGGCATACTCGGCCAAGGCGATTTTACTGACGCTGCCGATGACCCGGAAGGAGTTGGCTTGGGCGACGGCGGAGACCTGCCGCCAGAACGGACTGACGGACGCCTACATCCGCTTGGTCGTCACCCGCGGGGTCGGCGATTTGGGCCTCGCGCCTTGGTCCTGCCCGAAGCCCACGGTATTCATCATCGCCAGCAAGATTTCCCTCTACCCGCAGGAGCATTACGACAAAGGGCTGGCGATCGTCACCGTGCCGACGCGCCGCATCAATCCGGCCGCGCTGCCGCCGACGATCAAGTCGCTGAATTACATGAACAACATCCTCGGTAAGATCGAGGCACGGCAGTTTGGGGCACTCGAGGCCATTATGCTCAACGACCAGGGCTACGTCGCCGAGTGCACGGCGGACAATGTGTTCACGATTCACAAGGGCACGATTTACACGCCTTCCGCCTCTCAGGGCGCGCTGAAAGGGATTACTCGCGGGACGATTTTTGACATCGCGCAGGAGATCGGCGTGCCGATTCAGGAGGTCAATATGACGCGGTATGATATCTGGTGCGCCGATGAGTGTTTCCTGACGGGCACGGGCGCCGAGGTCATTCCCGTCGTGAAGCTCGATGGTCGCGAAATTGGGACCGGCAAGCCGGGTCCGATTACCCAGCGGGTGCTGACCTCGTTCCGTCAACGCGTCCTCGTCGAAGGCGAACTGATTTGAGCCCGCACGATCCGGTGGTCGTAGGCCGTTTGGCGGCTCGTTTCGTTCTTCGTTTAAGTTTTTCCGGAGTGACACGATTGCCCTCTTGGCACTCTGGCTCGCGACAGCGCGTCACAGCGCCACGGACTGCGCACACGCACTTGCCAGCGAGAGCGTGTGTGGCATGGTGCGTGCAGAACTAATAAAAAATTTAATGGCCAACCCGCTCAAATGTGATCTCTGCGCCAAACCCGCAACGGTTCACCTTACCCAAATTGTGAGTAACAAGGTTCACAAAGTGGATTTGTGTGAGACCTGCGCACAGGCCAAAGGCGTGACGGATCCCAGTGGTTTTTCACTCGCCGATCTTTTGCTGAAAGCTTCGCTCAACCCAGATACGCCCACGGCGGGCGTTCGTTGCGAGCAGTGCGGATTCACGCAGAGCGATTTCAAGAAGCATGGACGCTTCGGTTGCCCGACGTGTTACGAGGCCTTCAAAGGCGTTGTCGAGCCGATGCTCGACACGATGCACAAGGGCACGACGCACACGGGGAAAATCCCCCAACGCGCCCTCGAGCGAAAATCCATTTACGACCGTCTCACGAAACTCGAACTCGACCTGACAGAGGCGATTAAATCCGAGCGTTATGAAGATGCTGCCCGTGCCCGCGATGAAATCAGCCAAGTCAAACAAACCGTCCCGTCCAACCCGAAGTCCGCGCGTTGAACCCATGACCATTGCATCGCTCATCGACAGCCCGTCCGAGTTGACGGACGCTGCCAGCAGCAAGACTGCGATTGTGCTGATGACGCGGATCCGCCTCGCGCGAAATCTCTCCGGCACGGCTTTTCCGGGCTGGGCCAAGCCCGCGCAACGCGAGGAGATTCTGCGGATTTGTCGCGAGGCCGTTGCGGCGACTTCGCCGATGAAGCGTTCGCTCAACATCACGGTGGGCGAGCTCAGCGAACTCGAAAAACAGATCCTCGTCGAGCGCCACCTGATCAGCCGCGAACTCAGCGGCGCCAAGGGCGGCGCGGGCGTCGTGATCAGCAAGGACCAAGCGTTTTCAGTGATGGTCAATGAAGAGGACCACCTGCGGATTCAGGTGCTGCGCTCCGGCTTTCAACTGAAGAAAGCTTGGAACGCGATCACCGAACTGGATTCCGCCCTGGAGGATCATCTCGATTACGCGTTCACGCCGACCTTGGGCTACCTCACGGCCTGCCCGACGAATCTCGGCACGGCGATGCGCGCGTCGGCGATGATGCATCTGCCGGCACTCGTCATCTCTAACCAGATGGAAAAAGTTGTCCGCGCCGTGAACCAACTCGGCATGGTGGTGCGCGGCCTCTTTGGAGAAGGATCCGACGCCAGTGGCAGCATTTTCCAAATTTCCAACCAGACGACACTCGGTGAGTCCGAAGGGGAAATTATCAAGCGACTCCACACGGTGCTGCAGTCGATCATCGAACATGAGCTCAATGCCCGTGAAAAACTCCTCGAGGCGGACGCGGGAAAACTTTTCGACAAGGTCGGCCGGGCCTTTGGCATTCTGCAAAACTCGCATCTCCTGAGCTCCGGGGAAGCGATGAATCTCCTGTCGCTCATCCGCCTGGGTATCGACCTCGCGGTGTTTCCCGATGCGAGCCGCAGCGTGATCGATCGCTTGTTCATCGAAGCTCAACCCGGCCATCTGCAACACGCGCAAAAGGGTGAGTTCGATCCGGCCCAGCGTGATTTGTTGCGCGCGGCGCGACTGCGATCCGAGTTTGCCAATTTTGTTCACCCGAATTTTTCTTTCAGCACCAACGGTAAAAACTAAATCGCCCTCAGACCCCCTTTTATGTCCCAGGAACCGATGAATAACTTCACGCCGCGAGCCCAACAGGTGCTCGCGCTCGCCCGCAAGGAAGCCGACCGCTTCCACCACAACTACGTCGGCACCGAGCACATTTTGCTCGGGCTGATCAAGCTGGGGCAGGGCGTCGCTGTAAGCGTTCTCCAGAAAATGGGGCTCGATCTCGAGACCGTTCGCAATGCCGTGGAGAAACAAGTCGGTACCGGCCAAGAAACGAAGACCCAGAGCAGCATTCCTTACACGCCGCGCGTGAAAAAAGTCCTCGCGCTTGCCGGGAAGGAAGCGAAGACCCTCAACCATTCCTATGTCGGCACAGAGCACATTTTGTTGGGGCTCCTCCGCGAAGGCGAGGGCGTCGCCGCCCGCGTCCTAAAATCCCTCGACATCGACATCGAGCGCACTCGCAACGAAATCCTCCGCGAGCTCGATCCCCAGTTTTCAGGCAGCCAAGGGGCCGAAGGTCCCGCTGAAGAGGCCGTCGCCGGAAGTCCGCAACGCCCGGCTGGCCAGGCCGAGGACAAAAAGGAAGTGAAGACACCGGCGTTGAAAGCGTTCGGTCGTGATCTGACCGAACTTGCGCGCAAGGGTGAGCTGGACCCGGTCATCGGACGCAAGAACGAGATCCGGCGCGTTATCCAGATTCTTTGCCGTCGCACGAAGAACAATCCCGTCCTCATCGGCGAAGCGGGCGTCGGCAAGACCGCGTTGGTCGAGGGACTCGCGCAGGAAATTGTGAGCGGTAACGTCCCGGAAATTCTCGCCGAGAAAAAGGTCATCACCCTCGACCTCGCTCTGATGGTCGCCGGCACCAAATACCGCGGCCAGTTTGAAGAGCGCATCAAGGCCGTCATGGACGAGATCAAGCGCGCGAAGAACATCATCCTCTTCATCGACGAGCTCCACACCATCGTCGGCGCCGGTGCCGCCGAGGGGGCCATGGACGCCTCTAATATTTTCAAGCCCGCGCTTTCGCGCGGTGAGTTGCAGTGCGTCGGCGCGACCACGCTCAACGAATATCGGAAATACATTGAGAAGGACTCGGCCCTCGACCGCCGTTTTCAGTCCGTGAAGGTGGAAGCTCCCTCGGTGGACGACACCATTCTCATTCTTAAGGGCATCCGTTTGAAGTATGAGGATCACCATAAGGCGACATTTAGCGACAAGTCACTCGAAGCAGCGGCCAAGCTCTCGGACCGCTATATCACCGGGCGTTTTCTCCCGGACAAAGCGATCGATGTCATGGATGAGGCCGGTTCCCGGGCGCGCATCGGTGCGCTCGTCCGACCGCCGGATGTGGAGAATCTCACGAAGGAAATTGAGGGGATCTGTGGACAAAAGGAAAAGGCCATTGCCGAACAGCACTTCGAAGAGGCGGCGAAGTTCCGTGATCAAGAGAAGCAGTTGCGCGCGAAGCAGGAACACATCACCGAACAGTGGAAGAAAACCCGCGATGAGAAGCGGATCGCCATTGACGAAGACCTTATGATGCAGGTGGTCGCCGACTGGACGGGCATCCCGCTCTCGCGGATGGAGAAGAAGGAAAATGAGAAGCTGCTCGCGATGGAGTTTGAACTCCAGAAGGCCGTGATCGGCCAGGACATCGCGTCCGTGTCCGTGGCTCGTGCGCTGCGTCGTTCGCGCGCGGATCTGAAGGATCCCCGTCGGCCGATCGGTTCGTTCCTGTTTGTCGGGCCGACTGGCGTGGGCAAGACGATGCTTGCCAAGCAACTCGCGCTGCAAATGTTCGGAAACCAGGATGCCCTCATCCAGATCGACATGAGCGAATACATGGAGAAATTCGCGGTCTCGCGACTCGTGGGTTCGCCTCCGGGCTATGTCGGTTA
>SXGR01151199.1_pt1 | contig 17444 bp, 7 predicted proteins | sample 3174711 | NCBI WGS metagenome assembly SXGR01 (sample SAMN11356860, study PRJNA531348) | freshwater metagenome | isolation source: freshwater sample F1-60 | place: China: Fuxian Lake, Yuxi | collected 2017-12-25
ATGTCGGTGACGATGTCGCCGAAGAGGTTGTTGGTGACGATGACCTGGAACTGGCCGGGATCCTGGACGAGGAACATCGCCAGCGCGTCGATGTAGAGATGCGTCGCCTCGATGTCGGCGTACTCGCTCCGGACCTGGTGGAACACGCGCTGCCAGAGCGCGTGCCCGTGCGTCATCGCGTTGCTCTTGTCCGCCATGCAGACCTTGCGCAGCCCGTTCGCCCGCGCGTATTCGAACGCATACCGCACGATGCGGTTCACGCCCTTGAACGTGTTCACCTCCTCCTGCACCGCAATCTCGTCGTCTGTGCCGGCCTTGAAGCGGCCGCCGACGCCGACGTACACGCCTTCCGTGTTCTCGCGACACACGACGAAGTTCACGTCGGCGCGCGTCTTCGCCTTCAGCGGACAGAGGCGATCGTCGAGCAGGCGCACGGGCCGGTAGTTGACGTAGAGATCGAGCTCGAAGCGGGTGCCGAGCAGCACGTCGCGCGCGTGGCGGTTGTCGGGCACGCGCGGATCGCCGAGCGCGCCCAGCAGGATGGCGTCGAAGGAGCGAAGGGTGTCGTAGCCGTCGGGCGGGAGGGTGACGCCGGTCTTCAGGTAGTGGTCGGCGCTCCAGGGGAGCGGATGGAGGTCGAGATCCCCGACGCGGGTCAGGACCCTGGAGGCTTCGGCGATGACCTCAGGGCCGATCCCGTCGCCGGGAATGACGGCTATCCGGTGCGCCACGGCAGCATCTTAGCTGTGGCGTTTACCGAACTCCCAACGCCCAACTCCCAACGCCCAAACAGCTTGGGAATTGGAAGTTGGGAATTGGGAGTTGACTAGAACCTCACCCCAAAGGAGACGCGGTACGAGCGCGGCGTCGTATACGCGAACCGGCTGATCGCCCGGCCGAAGTTCGGGCCGAGATCCCAGTTGGTGCCCTGCACCGGCGCGGTCGTGAACGGGTTGAACGCGGCGAAGCGCGCCGGCGTCGTGACCGGCGTCAACACCGTCGTGTCGATGCGCTGGATGTTGACGCCGCCGGCATTGCCGGCGCTGCCGGTGCCGAACGCCGTGCCGCCGCACGCGCACAGCTGGAACTGGTCGAACAGGTTGAGCACCTGCAGCTGTCCGAACAGCTCGAGCCCGGCCGCCCCGGGGATGCGGAAGTTGTAGTTGGCGGCGAGGTCGGTCCGGATCTGCCCCTCGGTGCGGAACGCGTCGCGCGCCGTGTAGTAGTAGTTGGTCGACGTCGCCGCCGGCAGCACGAGGTAGCCGGGGTTCGGCACGAACGGCCGCGGGTCCACACCCGAGGTGCTGACCGCCCCGTACGGGATGCCGCCATCGGCGTGCTGGAGGAGGCTGAGCGTCATCCCCGGCACGAACCCGGGACGGTAGTTGAACCACAGCTTGAGGCGGTGCCGCTGGTCGGTCGGCAGATCGCCCTCCGGGAAGTTCCACGACTCCTGCTTGTATTCCGGGTGGCGGAAGTCGAAGCGCACCGGCCCATTGGCCACCGTCTCGCCCTCGAGCGTGCCGACGTTCCCCCAGTTGCGCGCGATCGTGTAATTGCCGCCGACGTCGGCCGTCGTGCCGAACCGATACGTGCCCTGCATCGACAGGCCCGCGTAGCGGCGCTCGAGCAGGTCGTTCTCGTTGCCGACCAGCACGAGGTCGTAGCGCCGTCCTTCGCGATCGGCCGCGGTCTGCCCGGGTGTCGTGCGATCGATGTAGAAATCGTTGAAGTCGCGGTAGATGAAGTCCACGCGCACCGCCGCCCGGCCGCCAATCTGGCGGTTCACGCCGGTGGCGTACTCCCACGTGCTCGGCGACTGCAGGTCGCCGATCTGCGGCGACACGCCCGGAATCGTCGGCGCGCCGTTGAGCGGCAGATTCGCGCCGCCGTTGGCGTTGTACCACACGAACAGCTGCCGGATCGCCACGTCGGAGGTCACGGGATTTGCCGTGCCGATCGGGTTGATCGCCGGCCCGCGGTAGACGAACTGGCGCGTTTCAGGATTGCCGGCCGCCGAGGAGGCGTCGGCGATGCTGTTGACGATGCCGGCGACGTATTTGGCGGCGCTGGCGGTCACCGACCAGTCGCCCGATCCCGTCGGGTCATAGACGAGACCGAGGCGGGGGCTCCACGCCGACTGCGTGATCACCGTCTTGCCCTCCTGGTCCTGGCCGTCGTTCTTGTCGAAACGGACTCCCAGGTTCGCCGTCAGGCGATCGCCCACCCGCCACGAGTCGTTGAAGAACCCCGAGTGGGTGCGGAAGTTGTTCCCCGCGCTGTCGATGCGAATCGGGTTCCACTGGAGGACCGTCGAGCCGTCCGGCAGCCAGGACGGGAAGATCTGCTGGCTGCTGCCGCTGCCCGTGATGATCGTGGTGGTGCCGATGATGCGGTAGTCGCTGCCCGACTGGTGGTTGTTGGCGAGCCGCTTGTCGTTGAAGCTGTCGCCGCCGAAGGTCATGCTGTGCGAGCCGGTGCCGGCGCGGGACAGGAAGTAGGAACCCTTGACGAAGATGTCTTCGTTGTCGCGCTGCTCGGGGGTGCAGACGCCGCAGAACGTGTCGGCCCAGTACCGCGTGGAACCGCGCGCGCGGTCGAGCAGCAGGGTCCCCTTCTCCAGGTCGGTGAAACGCGAGCCGGAGCCGACGAAGCTCTGGTGCCGGTTCGAGTAGCGCCCCTCGACGAAGAAGTTCGAGGTCACGACGCCCGTGTAGCTGAACGTGAACAGGTTCTCCGGCAGCTCGCGGGTGCCGAGGCTGTTGAGGTCCATCGACAGGTTCTGGTTGAAGGTGTTGTTCTCCTGCGACTCGGCCTTCTTCGTGTAGGCGCTCTGGAAGCGGTGGTTGGTGTTGAGCGCGTAGGTGCCCTTGAACTCGAACCGCTTGTTGTCCTGCACGAACGTGTACGGGATGGCCGTGATCGCGGTGTTGCGGCCGCTCTCCTGCTTCTGCAGCCGGCCCGCCGTGAAGAACCAGAGCCGGTCGCGCATCACCGGTCCGCCGAACGTGTACTCGTAGGTCGGCACCACCTTGTCGATGCGCAGGTCACGGCCGCCGCCGACGCCGCCCGCCGCCGACTGCTCGAAGGGCGTCAGCGTGCGCCACTTGTCGTTGTTCATGGTGTCGCGGAACGAGCCGCTGAACCGGTTGCCGCCGGACTTGGTGATCACGTTGACCACGCCGCCGCCGAACCGGCCGTACTCGGCCGACACGCCCGCGGTGGCGACCGTGGTCTCCTGGACGGCGTCCTCGATGTAGAGGTCGAACGCCTGCCCGCGCAGGTTCTCGTTGACGGTCACGCCGTTGACGAGAAACAGGTTCTCGAACGACTGCGACCCGGCAATCGAATAGTTGCCGGACGGGCCGGTCGGGTGTACCGACGGCGACAGCATCAGCACGGCGTTGATGTCGCGCGCGGTCGGCAGATCGGAGATGAGCTGCTGATTGAAGTTGGTCGCGACCTGCGCCGTCGCGGTGAACACGTCGGCCGCGCGGGCGCTCACCTCGACCGTCTCGGTCAGGGCCGCCGGCCCCATCTCGATGTCAAGCGGGACGAGCTGCGTCGGGGCGATGGTCGCGTTGCGGGTCTGCGTGCCAAAGCCGCTCAGCTCGAACGTCACGCTGTAGGCGCCCGAGGGCAGCAGCGTGAGGATGTAGTCGCCGTTCTCGGACGTCACGGTTTCCCGCGTGCCCTGCAGATTCGGCGAGGTGGCGGTCACGGTGACGCCGGGAACCGGCAGTCGCTGCGCGTCAACGACGCGGCCGGATATCGTGCCGGTGGTGCTTTGGGCCGCGGCGGCGCCAGCCGTTGCCAGCAACAGCGCGCACATGACGGCGAGTCTCGTCCCTTTCATTCACTCCTCCTGATGCGACATCGAAGCACCTCCGTCACCCCACCTGCAATGAATGGGTGACGGGACGCGTGTTTTCAGACGTGAACAGCGTTTGAAGCGGTACGAAAGCCGGTAGCCGGTAGCCGGCAGGAAGAATGCCCCACCAGCTACAGGCTACCAGCTACCAGCTAGAACGTGTAGCGCAGCGCGGCCCAGATCCGGCGCCGGCCGCCGTCGGTGGACCACTGGTTCAGGAAGTTCGCCGAGTTGATCCGGCCGTCCGGGATGCCGAAGTTGCGCGTGTTCGTGGCGTTGAACAGCTCGAAGCGGATCTGGATGTTCTGGCCGTTGGCGAAACGCGTGTTCTTCATGATCCCGACGTCCACGTTGCCGATGCCGTCGGCGCGCAGCGAGTTGCGCGGCACGTTGCCGACGCGCTCGCCGGCGCAGGTGGCGCTCGGCATGCCGCACAGCGGGCGGAAAAGCGACGCGCCGCCGGCCGCGCGGATCTCCTCGACCGTCATGCTCCCGAGGTCGAGGTTGGTGTTGAGGTTCGGCCGGATCGCGTTGCCGACCAGGCCGTCGATGCCGGCGAGCGCGCCGGTCGGATCGACCCCGTTCAGCACCGTGAAGGGCGCGCCGCTCTGCATGGTGAAGAACGAGCTCACCTGCCAGCCGCCGAGGACCTTCGCCGCCAGCCCCTGCTGATCGCGCTTCCACGGCAGCTCCCACACGAAGTTGCCGGTGAGGCGCTGCGGCCGGTCATAGGCCGAGCGTCCCTTGTCGGCCGCGATGTTGAACGAGTCCTGCGGCACCGCCACCTCGCCGCTCGACGGGTTGAAGACCTCCGAGGCGGTGTCCTCGAAGCGGCTCCAGGTGTAATGGACGCCCGCGCTCAGCCCGTTGCTGAAGCGCTTGTCGAGCTGCGTCTGGATCGAGTGGTACCACGACTCCGCGGTGTTGGCGCGCAGCCGGATGACGCCGCGCGTCGGATCGACACGGGGGCCCGCGGCACCGCCGAACGGCTGCCGCGGGTTGCCGTCGAGCGTCTGATAGAGCTCGTTGCCGAAGGTCCCGACGTAGCCGAGGCGCACCGCCAGGTTCTCGGCCAGCTGCCGCTCCACGCCCAGGCTGAACTGGTCGTAGCTCGGCGCGCTGAAGTCCTCGGACACGATGGTCCGCGTGAGCTGGTTGGGATCCTGTCCCGCCGGCACGCCGGCCGGCGTGGACTGCAGGATGGAGAACGCATTCGCCAGGTTGCTGCGGTTGATCGCCGCCACGTAGGGGAAGGAGCTGGCGATGTTCAGCGCGAGGTTCAGGAACGCGTAGTCGTGCGTCCGCGCGTAGCCGCCGCGGACCACGAAGCCCTCCCGGCCGGTGAGCATGCCGAGCATGCCGCCGTTATCCGTCGTATTCGGCGCCCAGTTGAACCCGAGCCGCGGCTCGAAGTTGTTCCTGTCCGTCCCGGGCACCGGGTTCAGCGCGAATACCCGGTTGTTGTTGTTCACACTCAGGATGTCCTGGTTCAGATCGATCAGGCTCTGGATGTTGTTCCCCGGCAGCTCGTAGCGGACGCCGAGGTTCAGCGTGAAGGTGTCGCCCAGACGCCAGTCGTCCTGCGCGAAGTAGTACTGGTCCCACCACTTGTAGTAGTTGATCTCCGACCCGCCCGGCAGCGGCTTGTTGATGTTGGCCGCCTCGGCGACGTCGTTCACGAACGTGTTCAGGTTGGTGTAGCGCAGCAGGCCGCGGATCGTCGGGAAGAAGAAGCTCTTCACCCACTGGTTCCGCACGTCGAAGCCGGCCTTGAACAGGTGGCGCCCGCGGACCAGCGTGATGTTGTCCTGGATCTGGTACGTGTCGTTATACCGGTACTGCGGCAGGTTCACCGCCAGGCCGATCGCCGTCCGGTTCGATGCCGCGTTGAAGCCGATGAGGCCGAGCTCGTTGATCTCGATCGACGGAATCTCGAGCGACTTCTCGTTGTCGGGCCCGGTCACCGTGCCCAGGTGCGACCACGCGACGCGGAACTCGTTCGACGTATTGGCGCCGAAGACGCTGTTGGTCCAGACATTCATCGAGTGGTTGTTCGCCGGGCTGTTGGCCGTCAGTCCTGGCGGCGTCACCTGCACCTGGCCCGTGTTGTCCGTGGAGGTGTCGCTGAGCAGGTAGCGGCCGATCAGCTGATGATTCGGCGTGAGCTGATGATCGATGCGAGCCGATCCCTGGTTGTTGTTCAGCCCCTGCGAGCCGGAGCCGGTCAGGTTCCCGAGCGGCACGACGAACGTCTGGCCGCCGACGGTGAAGCTCGCCGAGCGGCCGTTCGCCGTTCCCGCGGGCAGGTGATCGAGCAGCGCCTGCACGTGAGGACGGCCGGCCGCGACCGACTGCAGGACCGCGCGGCCCGCGTCGGTTGGCGCGCCCGTCAGCGTAAAGCCTGATCCCAGGCGGCGATCGGTCCAGCGCTGAAACGACCCGAAGAAGAACGTGCTGCCGCGGTTCACCGGCCCGCCGAGCGTCCCGCCCAGCTGATTCTCGACGCGGAAGGGCGCCGAGGTGCGGCCCGCAGCCTTGTCGAGGTTGCTCCGCGAGTTCATCGTGTTGTCGTTGTGGAACCAGAAGCCGCTGCCGTGGAAGGCGTTGGTGCCGCTCTTGGTCACCACGCTGAACACCGATCCCGCGGCGCGACCGAACTCGGCGGCGAACTGGTTGGTGATCAGCCGGATCTCCTGGACGATGTCGGTGTTGTTGATCGCCTGCTGCCGGCCGCTCACGCTCGGGTCGTTGCTGTCCTGCCCGTCGATGATGAAGTTATTCGACCGCAGGCGCGCGCCGTTGGACGCGTAGTTGGCGTCGATGGTGCCCGAGGCGAACCCCTGCTGGCCGCTGCCGAGCTCACTGACGCCCGGCGCCGACCGCGCCAGCGTGAAGATGTTGCGGCTCCCGAGGACCGGCAGCTCGGCGACGCGTGTGGTATCGAAGCGGACGCCGACTTCGGCGTTCCGCGTGTTGAGCAGCGGGGCGTCCGCCGTGACTTCCACGAGCTCTGTCACCGCCGCGGGGCGGATCTGCGCGTCGACGACGGCAGTCTGGTTGAGCGAGAGCGTCAACCCTGATCGGACGTGGCGTGAGAAGCCGCTCAGCTCGACGGTCAGCTCGTAGTTGCCGACCGGCATGTTGAGGAACCGGTAGAGTCCCTCGGCGTCCGTGGCCACCGAGCGGCTCACGTTCGTTTCGATGTTCCGCAGGGTGACGGTGGCGCCTGGCACCACGCCGCCCTGGTTGTCCACGACCGTTCCCTGAACGGTCCCCGTGGTCGACTGGCCCGCACCCGGGGCCGCCATCAGCACGAAAGCCAGCAGCGCCAGCCCTGGCAGGCGCGCGAACGCCGTCCTCATAGCCCACTCCTCCTCTGTTGAACTGCCGGATGCTCGCACGCATCGGGCTCGTCACGCTACTGGCCCCACCGCCGGGCCCAGAAGCTGTGCAGTGTGACGAGTGGTTATCATTGCATTGCGAAACGCTGTTGATCCCTGATTTTGGTTAAGAAGCGCACTCCCCATGGATTATTCGTCCCACCCCAATCCGGGCTTTTCTTATAACTAGCTTATATAGAGCTACTTATCGACTAGTGACGTCCTGGTACGCGTTTTCCGTAAGGGTCCGCAGCTACGTAACGGGAACAACAACGTTTCTCAAGGAGAGACAACTCATGTACGCACGCATCAGTGCCGTTCTTGTGGCGTTCGCGCTGGCCGTGACGGCTGTCGCGGCGGCGCAGGAAACGACCAGTGGAAGTATCTCGGGACAGGTGACGGACCAGCAGGGATTGTCGGTTCCGGGTGCCACGGTCACGATTTCAGGTCCGCAAGGAGACCGTACTCTTGCGACCGATGGCGAGGGGCGGTTCCTCGCGCCTTTCTTGACACCCGGCACGTACAGCGTTCGCGTCGAACTGCAGGGATTCAAGGCGGCGCAGCAATCCGACGTGGTCGTGCAGCTGGGGGGCCGCCGCGACGTGAGCCTGAGGCTCGAGACCGGCGGCTTGACCGAAACGGTGGAGGTCACCGGCGGGGCGTCGATCGTTGACGTCTCCACAACCACTGTCGGGGGGATCCTCGACTCCGCGACGCTTCAGCGCCTGCCGGTCGGACGGTCGCTCGCCGAAACGCTGTACATCGTGCCGGGCGTCAGCGAGAGCCTCGGCATCAACGGCGTGGGCGGCCGGGCGAATCCGTCGATTGGCGGCTCGACCGGACTGGAAAACAATTACATCGTCGACGGCGTGAAGATCACGGACGTCGGCTTCGGCGGTTTCGGCGCCTACAACTCACAGCACGGGTCGCTGGGCACCGGTGTGACGTCCGACTTCATCCGCGAAACGCAGGTCAAGACCGCCGGCTTCGAGGCGGAGTTCGGTGAATCGAGCGGGGGCGTCATCAACGTCGTCACGAAGAGCGGCAGCAACATGTTCAGCGGATCGCTCTTCGGTTATGGGCAGCCGTCGTCGCTCGAAGCGTCGTGGCGCCAGTTGACCACTCCCAATGGGACGGTGAACACGACGGGGCGCGACGAGTACGACACGGGCATCTCGCTGGGCGGTCGCGTGTTTCCCGATCGGCTGTTCTTCTTCGGCACCTACAACCCGCAATGGCAGAATCGCAGCTTCATCGCGCCGGAGGGTTTTCCGTTTCGCAGCCGCGGTGCCGTGAAGCGCGAGCGCACGATTCAAGCCTACGCCGGCAAGCTGACGGGCCAAATCAATTCGGGCAACCGGCTCGACTTTTCGGTGTTTGGCGATCCGTCGAAGGGCGAGGCCGGTCTGCAGCGGTTTGGCGAGTTGCGCCGTCTCGCCTACCCGGGCGCGCCGGGCACGACGGCGCTCGAGGGCGGTTTCAGCGAACTGGACTACGGCGGGCACAACCAGACAGTGCGCTACGACGGGATCTTCGGTTCGCGGTGGCTGCTCGAAGGCGCCTTCGCGAGCGCGACGCAGAAGTTCAACGAGGCGCCGGCCCTCGACGAGTGGATCTTCACGGATCTCCGCTTCGTGCCCCAGGGGCGGACGGGCGGCCTCGGCTTCCATGAACGCAACAACGGCCGCAACGTGCAGTATTCGGCGAAATCAACGCACATCCTGGGTGGGCACGAAATCCGCTACGGGATCGGCTACGACGACATCCGCTTCACCCGCGGCTCGGACTACAGCGGGCCGAACCTGACCCTCGGCAACGGCCGGACGACGCTGACCGGCGGGCCGATTCAGGTGCGCACCGGCGGCGGCGTGACCTTCTTCCGGGCCACGCGCGGCCTGCTGACTTCCCCCGCGGAGACGACGCAGCACTACACGAACTTCTTCCTGCAGGACAGGTGGCGAGCCGGCCGCCTGACGATCCAGCCGGGAGTCCGTTGGGAGCGGCAGTACCTCGAGGGTATCGATCCGGCGGGTGACGCCCCGGACCTCTGCCATGTGGACGATACGCGACCCGGTCAGGGGAACGGCACCGGCGCGGCGATGGCGTGCAACTTCACCTGGAACAACTGGGCGCCACGCCTCGGGGCGACCTACGACCTGACCGGCAACGGACGCGCCAAGTTGTTTGGGTCATGGGGTCGGTTCTACGCCAAGGTCCCGAACGACCTGGCGGCGCGGGCCATGTCGGCGGACACGGGGATTACGCGACAGCACTATCGCGATGCCGGACTGACGCAGCCCGTGGCGAACGGCACCGCCTTCGCTGGCGCGACCACGCACCTGCTGCTGACGAGCGATCACGCGGCGACGATCGACCCGGATTCGGGATCGACGTACAAAAACGAGATCCTGGCGGGGGTTGAGGTCGAGGTGCTCGGCAACGCGAACCTCGGCATCCGGTACATCCGCCGCGACATGCCGCAGATCCTCGAGGACATCGGGGAGCTCGCCATTGCCGGGTACTTCCTGGCGCCCGACACGCCGGTCGACTACTTCATCACCAACGTGAACGCCGGCACATCGGTGGTGCAGTGCTGCGGCTTCACGGCGGCGTTCGAGGATCCGGAGCACGTCTACCAGGCGGTCGAGCTCACGCTCAACAAGCGATTTTCTGACCGCTGGAGCGCCATTACCTCGTACCGCTGGAGCAAGCTCGAGGGCAACTTCGAGGGCTTCTTCCGGTCGGACAACGGGCAGTCGGATCCCGCCATCAGCTCGTTGTTCGACTTCCCGACCAACGACCCGAGCTACGTCGCGCTGCGATCGGTGCACGGGGGCAGCGGGGACATCCGATTCCAGGGCTCCTCGCAAGGGTCTGGGGTTCTGCCGAACGACCGGCCGCATCAGTTGAAGCTCTACGGCAGCTACACGTGGACCAACTTCAACGTCGGGCTCGGCTTCAACGCGGGCTCCGGTCAGTCGCTGACGGCACTGGCCTCGAACCCGGTGTACGCCAACGCCGGTGAGATTCCACTCACCGTCCGCGGGGAGGGCATGGATACCCGTGACGGCCGCAAGGAGCGGGCGGCGATGGACACGCAGCTCGATCTCCACGCCGACTACGCATTCGACCTCGGCGGTCAGCGCCTCACCGTGCTCGCGGACATCTTCAACGTGTTCAACCGCCGCGCCGCGCTCAACTACGACAACTGGTTCGAGACCACGGTCGGCACGCTCAACCCCAATTTCGGGTACGCGACCAATGGCGGAGGGTCCAATACCAGCTCCTACCAGGCCCCGCTCTCGCTTCGGTTCGGCGCTCGCTTCGACTGGTAACGTCCGGACTCCCCCCTCACAGTGGTGAGGGGGGAGTCGTATACTCGGTTCGATGCGGCTGCGCGGATTTCTCGCACTCTTTCTGATCGTCGCCGGCGCTCGAGCCTCGAGCCAGACCCCTGCCCAGCAGCCTGTCTTCCCCGCCAGCGTGGACGCGGTCTCGGTCGACGTCGTCGTGCTCGACGGCGACGGGCGGCCGGTCGAAGGGCTCACGCGCGGCGACTTCACCGTCCGCGAGAACGGCGTGCCGCAGGTCATCAGCACCTTCGAAGCGACGTCGGCCGCGACGACGCCACCTCCGCCGGCGCCGCTTCAGCGCATCTCGACCAATGCCACCGCGCCAACCGCTGCCGGCCGGTGGTTCTTCGTGCTCTTCGACGACGTGAACGTGTCGCCGTTCTCGACGCTGCGCGCGCGCGCGGCGGTTGAGAGGTTCCTGGAGCGAGCGCTGGGTCCGGGCGACCGTGTGATGATCGCAACCTCGTCGGGGGCGGCAACCTGGACCGGCACGCAGCCCGGAGACATCGCCTCACTGAAGCGGTTCGTCAGCCGTCTCCAGGGCGCGCGGCGCCTCGACACGACGGCGGCGCGGATCTGGGATCACGAAGCCATGGGGATTGCGCTCGGCCGCGATCCGCAGGCGCTGGCGCAGGTCGCACGCAGGTATTTCGAGAGCGGTTTCATTCCCGAGGCCTATCCGACCGACCGCGAACTGCGCGAATCGCTCTCGGTGTCGCCGGGCCTCGTCATGATCCAGACCCGGGCCCGGCAGACGTACACGGAAGCGCAGTCGCGGGTCCGCACGTCGCTCGGCGCACTCGAGCGGCTGGCGGCGGCGCTCGCGCACACCCGCGGACGCAAGACGCTGCTGCTCGTCACCGAGGGCTTCATCGTCGACCCGGCGATCGGTGAGTTCCGGACGGTCGTGCAGACCGCACGCAATGCCAACGTCGCGGTGCACTTCGTCGATGTTCGGGATCCGGCGGGACCGCTCGGACAGCCTGGCGTGCCCGGCAGCGCCGCCGAGACCGCGCGCGCGATCGACGATCGCGACGCGACGAGCACACTGGCGATGGCGGGCCGCGACGCCGACGGCGCGCGGTCGATCGCGGCCGATACCGGCGGCAGCGTGATTGCGGGGACCCGGCTGGACGATGGCCTGATTCGCGCCGCCGCGGAGGGCCGATCCTATTATCTGATCGGCTACACGTCGGCGAACACGGCGCGCGACGGCCGCTTTCGCCGGATCGAGGTCACGGTCAGCAGGCCCGGGACCGAGGTGCGGACGCGCGGCGGGTACTACGCCGACGCCGAGCGTCGCGCGTCGCGCGCCGACACGCTCGATCCCGCCGTGCGGGCGGGCCTCGACGCGCCGTTCGGGGCCCCGGGCATGCCGCTGCGGCTCTCCAGCTTCGTGTTCGGCCCGCGACCCGATGGCGCCATCGCCACGCTGCTCCTGGCCGAGGCAGACCTCACGCCGCTCCGACTGCGTGAAACGCGCGGCGCGTACTCGGCGCGGCTGGATTCATACGTCGTGGTTCACGACGAGGACGGCGTGATCGCGGCGCGCGACGAACGGCTGGTCGACGTCAACATGCCGGCCGCCGCCTTCAGGCAGGCTCTCGAGAACGGATTACCCGTCGCGCGCGAATTCCATCTCCGGCCGGGCCGGTACCAGGCGGTGCTCCTCCTGCGCGATCGCGCCACCAACTTTGTGGGCAGCGTGCGGCATGACTTCGATGTGCCCGAGCCCAACGAGCTGCGCACCTCGACACCCATCGTCACCGATACCATGCGCCCGGCGGCGCCGGGCCAGCCGGCCCGGCCGGTTCCCATCGCCCGCGGCACGTTCCAACCGGGCTCGCGCGTCTGGGCGGCATTCGAGGTCTACGGCCACCGCGTTGACCCGGCCACGGGCGCGCCCCGAGTCAGCGTGGGGTATAGTCTGCGCAACGCGGCCGGTGCGCCGATCGCGGGCGCCGCACCGGTGGCGCTCACGGGCGGCGCCGGCGGCGCCGTTGCCGTCACGATCGCATTGACGGTGCCGGCCGATGCCGCCGGCCGCCACGAACTGGTGCTCACCGTCCGCGATGAGGTGGCCATGCGCGTCTTCGAGACGCGCGAGTCCCTGCTCGTCCAGCAGTAGGTCGCCCGCGCGGCGCTTCTGAGGATGGACGTCATGACACGCGCGTTGTTTCTCGTTTTCGCGCTCGCTGTGGCCACCGCCCCGGCGTCGGCGCAGACGGCCGACGCGTTCAGCCGCCGGCAGGCGTTCCAGCACTACCGGAACGGCCAGGAGCTGATGTCGGCGGAATTGTTCGAGAAGGCGGCGCTGGAGTTCTCCGCCGCCGTCAAGCTCGATCCCCTCCTCACGCTGGCGCACTACGGCCTGGGCCAGGCGTACGTGGCCCAGAAGCGGTTCGCGTCGGCCATTCAGGCATTCCGCGGCTGCCGCGACGCGTTCGGCGCGATTTTCGACCTGCGCCAGCGCGACGCGGTCGCTATCGATCGCCGGATCGACGAAGAGATCCGCGAGCTCCAACAGATGGTGTCCGCGGTGCGCGGCAACCGATTCAAGGGGTTTGGCGAGACGTATGCCGCGCGGCTCGAAGCCCGGATCGAGGAGTTGGAGCGCATGCGCAGTCCGACCGCCGGGAGGTTCGAGACGCCGGCGGAAGTCTCGCTGGCGCTCGGCAGCGCCTACTTCCGGAACGGCGACGCCGCCGACGCGGAGCGCGAGTGGAAGGCGGCCGTGGAGGTCAATCCGCGCCTCGGCGAAGCGCACAACAACCTCGCCGCGCTGTACGCGATGTCCGGACGCAAGCGGGAAGCCGAAGACGCGGTGCGGGCGGCGGAACGGGCCGGCTTCCGCGTGCATCCCCAACTGAAGGAAGACATCCGGCGCCTGAGTACCTAGTCTCCGGCTTCAGCCAGGCGACACGGACGTGGTGGCCGCCTTCACGCGGCCTTGTGTGCGTTCCAGAGAAACAAGGAGCTCACCATGAAGAGAGTGTGCGGCCCCGTGATCGCCATCGTCGTCGCGGGTGCCACGCTCGCATCCGCGCAGGGTGTGCAGACAGGGACCCTGACAGGAACCGTGACCGATCCAGACGATCTGGTACTGCCAGGCGTCACCGTGACCGTCACTTCGTCGTCGCTGCAAGGCGTTCGCGAAACCGTGACGGATGCCAACGGCGTCTACTCCATCCCCGGGCTGCCGCCCGGCCAGTACCGCGTCCGCTTCGAGCTGTCCGGCATGCGTCCGGAGGAAGCGATGCAGCGCGTCGACCTCGGACAGACCGCGCGCGCGGACACCAGCCTGCGGGTCGCGGCTCTCACGGAGACCGTGCAGGTCACCGGCGAACGGCCGTCGATGCTGACCACGGTACAGGGAGGCGCCAACTTCCGCACGGAGGACACCAGCAAGCTCGCCACCCCGAGGACGATCTGGGGCCTCGCCGAACTCGCCCCTGGCCTGACCGACAACACGCCAAACACGAATCAGGTCACGATTGCGGGCGGCTTCGCCTTTGACAATCAGTTCCTCGTCAACGGCGTCGACATCGCGGACAACTTTTTCGCGCAGCCGAACAATCTGTTCATCGAGGACGCCATCGAAGAGGTGCAGATCCTGACGTCCGGGATCTCGGCGGAGTTCGGCCGCTTCGGCGGCGGCGTCGTGAACGCGATCACCAAGAGCGGCGGCAACGACTTCAGCGGCTCCGGGCGAGTCAACTTCTACAGCCCGTCCTGGACGGACGAGACTCCCTTCGAAAAGACCTCGAACATCACCCGGCAGGAGGACCTGCAACAGAACTACGAAGGAACATTCGGCGGGCCGATCGTCCGCGATCGCCTGTGGTTCTTCACGGCAGGCCGGTGGCAGGAGGCGTCGAGCCCGGCGCCGCTGCCGGAAACGGGCATCCCCTTCTCGACCCAGAACAGGAACAAGCGCGGCGAAATCAAGTTCACCGGCACCATCGCCGACGGTCACACGCTGGCCGGCAGCTACCTGATCAACAACACGGAGTCCGTCCAGACAGCGCTCGGCGGCAGCATGGAGCTGAGCACCGTCATCAATCGCCAGACGCCGAACGATCTCTGGGTCGCGGCGTACCGAGGAGTGCTCAGCAACCGGCTGCTGGGGACCATCCAGGTGTCGCGCCGGAAGTTCCAGTTCCTGAACGCCGGCGGCACCGAAACAGCATTCGAGCGGTCGCCGTTCCGCACGCGCGGCGTGCTCTCCGGCGTGCCAACGGGCCGTTTCTATGGGACGCCTTACTTCGACGCGAACGATCCGGAGGACCGCAAGAACCAGCAGATCACCGGCTCGGCGAACTGGTTCCTGACGACGGCCGGGTTTGGCAGCCACGATCTGAAGGCCGGAGTCGAGCACTTCACGAGCACGAATACGGGCGGCAACGGACAGAGCGCGACGGGGTTCGTCTTCCGGTCGGATTACCTGATTACCGGCGACCGACCCGCGCTCGACGGGCAGGGACGCGTCATCCCGGTATTCACGCCGGGCGTGTCACGGCTGGACAACTGGATCTCGACGCGCGGCGCGCAGATCGACATCACGACGAATTCGTTCTACGTGCAGGACCGACTCACGGCCGGGCCACAGTGGACCTTCGACCTGGGCACGCGGTTCGAGATGGTCGACAGCGAGGCGACCGGTGATATCGCCGCCGTCGACACGAGAACCCTCGTGCCGCGCCTCGGCGCGAGCTACGACGTCGGGGGCGACGGCCGCTGGATCGCGCAGGCGACCTACGCGCACTACGCCGGCAAGCACGGCGAGGCGCAGTTTGCGGAGAACTCGGACGTCGGCAACCCCAGCCAGGTCGTGTACGAGTACACCGGACCCGCCGGACAGGGGTACGACTTCGCGCCCGGCTTCACGCGCGCGAACTACACGCGCGTCATCGGCGGCAACTTCCCGACCGCCAACGTCTTCTTCGCGGAAGGACTCCACTCGCCGCTGACGAAGGAGTTCACCGTGTCGCTGGGAACCTCCATCGGTCGATCCACGCTGAAGGGGACCTACCAGTGGCGCACGATCGACGGATTCATCGAGGACTTCATCGACGACCCGTCGCCGGCCGGCAAGACGACGGTGATCAGAAACGGCGTGAATTTCGGGACCTTCGACAACGTCCTCTATCGCAACACCGACGCGCCGGTTCGTGATTACCAGGCGTTCATCGCACAGGGCAATTACCGCATGAGCAGCAGATGGACGGTCAACGGTCACTGGACGCTGCAGCTGCGCAATCACGGCAACTTCGAGGGCGAGGCGGCGAGCCAGCCGGGGATCCCGTCCGTCCTGTTCGACTACCCCGAGATCCACGTCTACGATCGCAATGCGCCCGAAGGACGGCTGAACGACTACCAGCGCCACAAGATCCGTGTGTGGACCGCCTACAGCCAAGGGCTTGGATTTCTGGGCGATGTCGATCTGGGAGTGATGTACCGGTACAACTCGCCGCTGACCTACAGCCTGTTCGCGAGCGGCGTGCCGATCACCGCAATCCAGCGGGCGCGCGATCCCGGCTACGCGACGGCGCCGGTGTCGCAGACCGTGTACTTTGGCGAGCGCGGCACCGAGGAGTTCGCGTCATCTACGGCAAGAAACGCCTCAACGGGCTGCGGTCGCACGGCAAGCTGATGCTGATCGACAACCGCATCGCGGTGGTCGGCAGCCTGGCGCTGGCGGCGCTCAGCCTGGACTTCCGGCGCGAGGTGGCGATCACCGTGACCCATCGCGCGTCGGTGTCCGCGATCGGGCAGTTCTTCGAGACGGTCGCGGCGGCCAGGCCCGCGCGGCGCGCGGCGCGTGACGGTACAGGAACGGCCGCGTGCTGAAAGCCCTGTTCGCCGGCGCGCTCGCGCTGGCGATTCCCCTGGTGGCTCACGCGCAGACGCCGGCGCCGGCCGGCGATCAGCAGCCACCGCCGGAGCCGCAGCGCCGCGGCCTGCGCGTCGTGTGGAACGACAAGCCGTCGCTGCGCGCCGGGTCGGTGCTACGGGTCGATCTGATCGGCAAGTTCCAGTGGGACGCGCGGCAGGCGGGCGACGAACCGCCCGACTCGTTCGAGTCCACCGAGATCCAGCGGGCGCGCGTCGGGATCGAAGGCGAGTTCCTGCGCATCTTCGACTTCAACATCGAGCACGAGCTCACCGAACGCGAGCTCGACGGCGGCACGTCGGCCAACGCGTGGAAAGACGTCTATCTCGACGTGGACTTCGGCAATGCGGCGCGCGTGCGGCTCGGCAAGTTCAAGGTGCCGTTCGGCATCGACCAGTTGACCAGCGTCGCCAACCTGGACTTCGTCTACCGCTCACTCGGGTCCACCAACCTTGCTCCCGCGCGGGACACCGGCGTCATGCTGTATGGCGAGCTTGGCGGGGGGCGCTTCGACTACGCCGTCGGTGGGTTCAGGCACGACGGTGACAACGCGCGCTCGCGCCGGATTGCGGGCGCGGACGAAACCGGTGCGGCACGATTCAGGGCGGCGCCGTTCCAGCGCGAGGGGGCAAGCCTCCTCGACCAGCTCGAGCTCGGCGCCGCGGTCACGATGAGCGCGCTCGCCAATCCGACGGAGCTCCCCAACGGCCTGCGGGGGCGGTCGGTGATGTCGAAATACGAGTTTTTCGAGCCGCTGTTCGTTCACGGCCGCCGCCAGCGTTATGAGGTTGACGCGGAGTGGCGCTGGCGCCGCGTCGGCGCCAGGGCCGAATACATGGACGTCCGCGACACCCGCGACGGGCAGGGGTTCCTGAACAACGACCTGCCGCCGGCGCGCGCGCGGTCGTGGTTCGTGTCCGGCGCCTACGTCATCACGGGCGAGCGGA
>SXGR01558338.1_pt1 | contig 17441 bp, 14 predicted proteins | sample 3174711 | NCBI WGS metagenome assembly SXGR01 (sample SAMN11356860, study PRJNA531348) | freshwater metagenome | isolation source: freshwater sample F1-60 | place: China: Fuxian Lake, Yuxi | collected 2017-12-25
CGGGTCGGCGCGGTACGGCAAGCGGGTTCCACACGCAGGAGTCGTTGCGCGCGATCGAGGCCCCGATTCCCGTACTCGACCGCCGCGCGGCCGTGCTCCACGGGCTCGGCCACCGCCCGGCGTTCTATCGCCACGCGCTGCGGAACCCGCGTGGCTGTCGGTGCGGCGAGCGCGTGCACATGTATGTCGATGTGTCGGGGAGCATGAGCAGCGTGCTCGGTCCGCTCTATGGCGCGGCGATGGATTGCTCGGCGCTCGTGCATCCGGTGGTGCATCTCTTCTCGACCAAGATCGCCGAGGTCGCGCTTCGCGAACTCGGCCGAGGCGTGGTGAAGAGCACCGGCGGCACCTCGATCGAATGCGTGGCCGCGCACATGCACCAGCATGGTGTGCGCCGCGCAGTGATCGTGACCGATGGGTTCGTGGGCACGCCAGGCGTGACGGCGCTCGCCACGCTCCAGCAGTGCCGCCTCGGCGTGGCGCTGCTTGGTCCAAGCACGCTGCGCAGCGATCTCGATGCAGTGACCGACCTGTGGCTTGACCTGAATGGAGGCGACGAATGAGCCAGGATCATCCATCGGACCTCGTCCTTCCCGCTGATGAGGAAGTGTGCGTCACCCTCCGGCCGGCCGAGTTCGTGTTGCCGGGCCACCCCGACAAGCTCGCCGACGCCATTGCCGACGCGATCGTTCACGAGGCATCACGTCGCGATCCGCGTGCGCTCGTGGGGATTGAGGTGGCGCTGCACCGCAATGCTGTGTTCATCGATGGCCGCATCGCAGGGCAGGGCGCTGATGAAATCGATGTGCGAGCAATCACGCGCGGCGTGTACGCGCAGATTGGTTACGGCAAGGTGTTTACGCCAGAGCCGCGGCGACTGAAGATCAAGCTTGATCTCAGCGTTGGCCCGCTGCTACCAGGTGAAGCGCCGTTCCGCGAGGTGTCTGACGATCAGGTCATCAGTGTTGGCTATGCATGCAGCACGCCTGGCACCGACATGAACCCAGTCGAGCATGCTCTCGCCAAGCGTTTGGCGGCGGCGCTTGATGCACTGCGCCGTAAGCAACCGAAGCTTGGGCTCGGACCCGACGGCAAGGTCATCGTGCTCGTGCGCGAGGAAGTCGGCGCGCGATCGCTGCGCTGGTCGATCGATCAGATCACGACCTCGATCCAGCATGTGGCATCGTGGAACGCGATCGCGGCGCATGCGGCGATCCGCGCGTGCCTGATGCAGCACACGCGGGAGCTGGCGGCCGTGGTGCCGGGGCTCTCGGTGTCGGGCGACCTTGACCTGCGCATCAATCCGATCGGCGACTTCATCGAGGGCGGGCCGTGGGGCGACAACGGGCTGTCCGGCAAGAAGCTGGTGATGGATGCGTATGGCCCGCGCGTGCCGATCGGCGGCGGCGCGACCGCAGGCAAGGACCGCTGGAAGGCCGATGTGCGCGGGCCGAAGCTCGCCCGCCGCATCGCCGTCGATCAGGTACTGCGCCACGGCTGCCGCGAGTGCACCGTCACTCTTGCCATCCACCCAGGCGACCGCGACTTCCGCGTGGCGTCGGTGGTCAGGGGGCTGACGCCGTCAGGTCTCGCCCTTCACCAGGTCGAGCATGACCGCGACCGACCAATGGTGGCGTTCAGCCGAGGGCTTGGCGGATGAGTGTCGCGCGCAGTTCGCGTTCGGTCTCATCGCCTTCGAGCGCTTGCGGGTGCAGCACGGAGAGATGCGCAGGCTGCACCTGCAGCAGCAACCGTTGGATCGTGGCAAGTTCAGTCGGAAGAAGCCCGAGGACGGCCCCGAGCCGCACGCGGCACAAGTCGCGAACCGCGTACTCCGCAGAGATCAGTCTCGCCGAACGAAGCGTGGCGAGTGCCCTGTGCACCATGTCCTCCAATCGAACACGCCCTTTCTCCATCGCAGCAGTCCTTGCCTCCCGTTCGTACTGCACGAGACGGGGAAGCACGGAGCCGTGGAAGTCGCTGAGCAGCTTGTCATCCGTGGCTCCCAGTGTGGTCTGGTTGGAGAACTGGTAGAGATCGCCGAGCGATTCCGAGCCTTCGCCGTGATAGCCGCGGACGGCAAGGTGCAACTCGCGCGCTGCACGCTTCACGCGATCCAACTCCTTGAGCAGCGTCAGCGCCGGCAGATGCAGCATCGCACTGATGCGGATGCCCGAACCGACATTGGTCGGGCACGCCGTCAGGAATCCCCACCGCTCGTGGAAGGCGAAGAGCAGCGTGCGTGCGAGTTGGCGCTCGACCCCCGCAGCGCGTTCAAAGCACTCGCGCGCACACGCGCCAGCGCCGATCGCCTGGATGCGCAGGTGATCCTCCTCGTTGACCATCATGCTGACATGCTCATCCGTCGACAGCGCCAGGGCGCGCGGCGCATCGAGCGACGCGAAGTGCTTCGACACCAGGTGGCGCTCGCAGAGAAGCTGGCGGTCGCGGAGCGTTGCGGTCTGCAAGTCGATCCAGCGCATTTCGCAGCCCGATCCATCGTGCGGTGACGACTGCTCGACGGCGCGGCGCACGAGACGCATGACCTCCTGCCGGACAGGACTGCTCGCGCGCGAGGTGAATGGAAACCCGCGAAGATTCCGCGCGAAGCGGACGCGACTGGTGATGACCACATCGCTCTCGGGACCGAGCTGCGTGAGCGCGGCAGAAAAGGACTCACTCATCGTGCACCTGCGGCGCCGCCTCCAGCGCCTTCAACTCATCGCGCAGTTGCGCTGCGCGCTCATACTGCTCCGCGGCGATCGCATTCTCCAGTTCCGTCATCAGCTTGGAACGCAACCGTTGCACACGCTCTGCGTCCAGCGACGGCGGCGGCGAATGCCCGACATGCGCAGTGGCACCCGCTTGCGCCCTCTCGATGACCTGCGCGATCATCGGCATGAACGAGTCGTAACACGCAGGGCAACCCAGCGAGCCGACCTTCTTGAAATCGGCGAAGGTGCAGCCGCACGCGGTGCAGCGTGCCTGCTGCGGACTCCTCCCGATCACACCTTCGACCTTCACCACTCCGCCGAGCGCAGGCAGGATGTCCGCAAGCGGCTGCTGCGTCGGAACTGCAAGCCCCTTCTCGATCGCGTGCTCCGCACACAGGTGCAGTTCTGTGGACTTCCCCCCCTGGATGATCACCTCATGCACGACGGCGGGCTTGTTGCAGAGATCGCACTTCATGGAGAGACCGCCCTGCGGATGGCGGCGAGCTGCCCGAGCAGGGGGTCGAGTTGTGCGAGCGGCAGGATCGTGCTGCGGTCGCTTGGCGAGGATGCCGGATCGGGGTGGCACTCCAAAAAGACCGCGTCCACGCCTGCCGCAACGGCTGCGCGAGCCAGCATCGGGGCGTGATGCCCGTGGCCGCCGCTTGTCTCGCCCTCGCCGGGGCGCTGCGTGCTGTGGGTCGCATCCAGACAGACAGGGACGCCCAGCGCCGCGAGGTCCGCGAGCGCGACGAAATCGTTCACCAGCCGGTGGTAGCCAAAGAAGGTGCCGCGATCCGTCAGCAGAATGTGCTGCGAACCAGCCTCCTGCACCTTACCGATCGCACCGCGCATCTCCGAGGGAGCCATGAACTGTCCCTTCTTGATGTTGACTGCGCGTCCCGTGGATCCCGCCGCCGCCAGCAAATCCGTCTGCCGACAGAGGAACGCTGGAATCTGCAGCATGTCCACCGCGGCGGCAGCACGCGCCGCCTGCGATGGCTCGTGGATGTCGGTCGTCACGAGGATGCCGAACTCGCTGCGCACGCGCTCGAGCATCTCACAGCCGGCGTCGATGCCGGGTCCGCGTGGGCTGCGCACGCTCGATCGATTGGCTTTGTCGAAGCTGCCCTTGAAGATGGGCACCATGCCGTGCCTCGCGCACGATGAGCAGAGTGCTTCGGCGATGCGGCGATGGATGTCATGCGACTCGAGCAGACACGGACCCGCGATGACCACCAACGGTCCGCGCGCGCCGGCGAATGAGCCCTTCGCAAAGAAGCGGGGAAAGTCAAGCGGGATCTGAGTCATTCCGTGGTCCAGAAAAGTCGGGCGCGACCGAAAATATCGGCACCTTCGCTTGAAGTGCCATGAAATCTATCCGATTGTTTCTGCAGATCGGCATTGGTGCATGATCTGGAAGGAGCAAGGAAATGGGTGAAGGCGGATCCAACTGGTTTGCGGAAGAGTCCGGGGAGTTCACGGAGCATGTCGGCAACTGGCTGCGCCAATGGTACGCGCAGCGCAATGTGCAGGTCATTGCGCCACTTCAAATCACGATCGACGGCAAGGCCTTCACGCTCGACAACCTCTTTCGCATGATGCATCAGGATCCTTCGCGCGACCAAACCTTCGTGCGCTCCTACTTTGACCGAGTCTTCGAAGGAGACAGCATCGGCGCAACGCCGATCCCATTCTCGGTGGCTCGACATCGCATCATGCCGCGCATCCAGCCCGAGAGCATCTTTGAGGGAGTGAACCGCGAGACGATCGCGTACATGCCCTGGGTGAATGGAACGGTCGTGGTGTTTGTCCTCGACATGCCCGAAATGACCGTCAGCATCTCGACCGAGCAGATGGTGCGGTGGGGCGTTTCCGTCGACGAACTGGAACTTGTTGCTCGCACCAATCTTGCCGCGCACACTCCTGAACTGCAGGCGCAGGTCATCACGAGTCATGATGGCGGACGCGCGGCGCTCCTGTCGCTCAAGGATGGCTACGACGCAGCGCGCCTGCTGCTCACCAAACTCCATGATCGACTCGCGCGCGAACTGCGCGGCGACTTCTATGTCGCCACGCCTGCACGGGATGTCTTCATCGCCCTTTCGTATGGCCCTGGCCCGTTCATCGACCGTGTCCGCACGCGCGTTGCGCGGGACTTTTCGCGGCTGCCCTATCCGATCACGAGCGAGTTGTTCATCGTGACCCGTGATGGCATCGCAGGAACGGCGGCCGCCGCTGCCTGATGGCCATGCGGCGCGGGCGTACGCTTTCGGCATGAAGGTGGAACCCATCCTCGCCGAACTCAATCGCCAGCGCAGCGATCTCCCGAAGGACCCGACCGATATCGAGTGGTTCGCGCTGCACCACGCCTTTTGCTTCATCTCCTATCGCATGGGGGAGTTCCAGAAGTATCTCGACGAGGTGGTGAAGCCGGGCGATCCGAAGCCCGAGTGATCGAACGCGGCTGCGCATCGAGGCGCGAGCGACCTACACTCCCGCGCTCCATGTCCGACGCGCGCGATTACAAGGCGACCCTCAACCTGCCCAAGACCGCCTTCCCCATGAAGGCCAACCTCGCGCAAGCGGAACCCGCCACGCTTGCTCGCTGGGAGCGCGGTGGCATCTTTGCCGCCGTGCGTGCGGCGCGGCAGGGTGCGCAGCCGTTCGTGTTCCACGATGGACCGCCGTACGCAAACGGCGACATCCATGTCGGGCACATGCTCAACAAGGTGCTGAAGGACATGGTGGTGCGATCCGCACTGCTCGAGGGCAGGGACTGCCACTTCATCCCGGGGTGGGATTGCCATGGATTGCCGATCGAGCATCGCGTCATGACCGATCTGATCGCGGCAGGCAAGGCTGCGAAACTCGACGCGCTGCCGGAGGACACGCGCCGCATGGCGATTCGCCGCGAGTGCGCCCAGTACACGGAGAAGGTGATCCGCAAGCAGTCGCAGCAGATGCAGCGGTTGCTCACGCTCGCCGACTATGCCGCCCCTTACTTCACGATGCAGCCGTCGTACGAGGCAGCGACGCTGGAAGTCTTCGCGGGACTCCTCGAGCAGGGACTTGTGTTCCGTCAGTTGAAGCCCGTGCACTGGTCGATCGCCAACCGCACGGCGCTCGCCGAGGCGGAACTCGAGTATGAGGAGCGAGAGGATCCATCCGTGCATGTCGACTTCGAGGCGGTGGATCCAGCCGCTGTCGGCGCCGCGTTTGGTGTCGAGTGTGAATGCACACCGAGCTTCATGATCTGGACAACGACCCCGTGGACACTGCCCGCGAACCTCGCGATCGCCGTTCACCCGCGGTATCGATATGCACTGGTCGAGATGGATGGCGCGCTCACCGTCGTCGCCACGGAGCTGCTGCCGAAGGTGCAGGCTGCGGTCGGCGCGTCCGATGTTCGGCGCATCGGCGAGGCGGATGGTGCGGCACTTCTTGGACTGCAGTACCGTCATCCCTTCTGCGCGCGCGAGGGACGCATCGTGGGCGCCGACTATGTGACGCTCGAAGATGGAACGGGGCTCGTTCACACCGCCCCAGGGCATGGCGAGGACGATTACCGCACGGGACTGCGTGAGTCGCTCGACATCTACTGTCCCGTGCGGGATGACGGCACCTACGACGACACGGTCCCCGAGTGGCTGCGCGGCAAGTCCGTCTGGGACGCGAACGCGCTCGTGATCGATTCGCTCGAGCGCAGCGGGCATCTGGTGAAGGCGATCTCGTTCCGCCACTCGTATCCGCACGACTGGCGGAGTCATACGCCGGTCATCTTCCGCGCCACCGAACAGTGGTTCATCGGTGTCGATCGACCCGCGCGCCGCAGCGGCGAATCGCTGCGGAAGATGGCAATCGATGCCGTCGAGACGCGCGTCGAGTTCGTCCCCGCGTGGGGGCGGAACCGCATGCGCGGGATGTTGGAGAGTCGGCCAGACTGGTGCATCAGCAGGCAGCGGGCGTGGGGGCTGCCCATTCCTGCGTTCAAGCTCCCGGGTGGTGCGGCATTCCTGACCGCGGCGAGTGTTCGCGCCGTGGCGCGCGTGGTGGCGGAGAAAGGCAGCGACGCGTGGTTCACGCTGTCGCCTGCGGATCTGCTCGCTGGATATGACGCGGCCAAGGATCCAGACGCGCCGGCGGGGCTCGACATCGCAGCTCTGCAGAAGATGCACGACATCTTCGATGTGTGGTTTGAGGCGGGATCTTCCTGGCACTCGGTGCTGCGTACGCGCGGCATTGGTTTCCCCAGTGCGCTGTATCTCGAGGGCTCCGATCAGCACCGCGGTTGGTTTCAGTTGTCGATGCTCCCGGCGCTGGGCGTCACGGGCGAGCCGCCGTTTTCGGCGCTTGTGACACACGGCTTCCTCGTCGATCGCGACGGGCGCAAGATGAGCAAGAGCCTCGGCAATGCGCTCGATGTGGAGACACTGCTGAAGGACTTCGGTGCCGAGGTGGCTCGCTGGTGGGTCTCGAGCGCGCCGTATGAGAATGACATCCGCATTGACACCGACTACTTCCGCCTCGCTGGCGAGTCCTACCGAAAGGTGCGCAATACGCTGCGCTTCCTGCTCTCGAATCTGTTCGATGCACCCGCTTGGTCGATCGATGAAGCGCATCGCCTTGCCGCCGCCGCTCCGCGCGAGACGCTCGACCGTTGGCTGCTCGGCGAACTCGCCGCGCTCGAGGCCGATGTGCGTGCGGCGTTCCGCGGCTTCGACTTCCGCCGCGCACACTTGGCGATTTTCCACTTCTGCAATGAGACGCTCTCTGCGGCATACTGCGCCGCCGTCAAGGACCGCCTCTACTGTGACGCGGCGGACAGTCCGCGGCGCCGCAGCACGCAGGCTGTGATGCGCATGGCCGTCGAAGTCCTCTGTCGACTGCTTGCGCCGATCCTGCCGCACACCGCGGAGGAGGCGTGGCGTGCGCTGCATGGCGAGAACGCACCTCTGCTGTTCACGCAGGTGCATGTCGGCATCGACGCGCCGCGCGATCCGCGCTGGCAGTCCGTGATGGATGCGTGTACGGCCGTGTCGAAGGCGCTCGAAGCAGCGAAGCAGCGGGGGATCGAGAACCCGCTCGATGCGGCGGCCATCCTCCCGGATCCGCAAGGAGTCCTCGAGCCATTCGCGGCGGAGTTGGCGGACGCCTGCGGTGTCTCGCGCGTGCGGCTTGATCGCTCGATCGCGGCGGTTGAGATCGAGGACTTGCGCTCCGAGCCACGCTGCGAACGGTCTTGGCGCCGCGACGGCACGGTGCGTGCACGCACCGACGGTGGCATGCTCAGCGATCGCGATGCGCGCGCTGTGGGCGTCTGACGCACCGCGCGTTCAGCTGACCTTCGATCCAGCCTTGACCGGGCGATCCACCGTGAGCAGCAGCACATCGCGCGCATCCGCGCCCGGCTTGCCGTCGATCGCTGGCACGGCGCCCTCCTTCAGATCGCTTGCCGCGAGGATCATGCCTGCGCTCGTCTCGCCGCGCAGCATGCGTGGCTCAAGATTCGCAACGATGATCACCTGCTTGCCGACGAGAGCAGTTGGTTCGTACCAGGCCTTGATGCCCGCGCAGACCTGTCGTCCCTCGGGCGTGCCATCATCGAGACGAATCTTCAGCAGCTTGTCCGCGTTCGGATGCGGTTCCGCGCTCACGATCGTGGCAACGCGCAGGTCAAGCTTCGCGAAGAGGTCGTAGGCGATGGTCGGCAGCACGGCGGGCTGCTGGGCATCGGTCATGACTGGCTCGCCTTCGATTCGCCCTTCGCCTCATCATCAGACTCCGCGGAGTCCTGTTCGGGGCGTGGGTTGGCGAGCGTGAAGCCTTGACGCTCCGTGATCGCTTCGAGTGTGAACAGATCCAGCGGCGATCCATCGGACATTTCCGACGCAGCCACATTCTTGAAGCGCTCGTTGGTCAACAGCGGTGCGAGGTCGCCGCGGTGCATGGGCGTGACGGAGTCGATCCGCGCGGCCACGACCGCCAACTTGTCCGGCGCGGCAACCACCACCGTGCGATCGGCGATCGGCAAGTCCGCGATGTTCCGTCCAGCAGGCAGTGCCATGGCCTTCAGCACGATTGCCTTCGCCACCGCCGCATCTGAGCCGAGGGTGGGCAGCGATCCAGGGAACTTGAGGCCGTACTGCAGAAACTGCTTTTCTCCCTGACGGAGATCGGTGAACGCTTCCACCTTCGTGCCGTAGGTCTGCGCAAGGGACGCGAGCCCCTGATCCGCCGCCTGCTTCTGGATCTCGGCCATCAGGGTCTCCAACTTCTCGAAGCGCTCGACGCGCGTGACATCCTTGGTCAGAGCCTCGCGCGCGGCATCCACGGATGCGGGGGGGGCAGCAGCTTCCGCAGCGGTGACACGGAACGCCACGATGTCTCCGAGCGCCGTCTGCAGCACAGGACCGGCGACGGACACCTGCGCCACCAGCGTCGGCTTGCCACCAAACTCGCGAAGCGACTGGATGATCTGCGTCGCCGCAACGGGCTGAGATCCGAAACGGTTGGTTGTCGCACCACCCAGCACCGGAAGCGCCGCAACATCACTCACGCCAAGCCACTCGTCGGTTCGCGTCTCGAGCGCGGGCGTGGGGATGGCGAACTTCTGCGCCACGTCCGCGGCAAGCGCCGCGAAACTCAGTTGCTTCGCACTCCAGTCGGCGGGCAGCGTGTAGTAGCCGTTCACCTGCTCGATGCCGCGCAAGGAGAGTTGCAACCGATCGGAGATGTACTTCGCAATCTCCGTGCGCTTGTCGGCGCTTGCCTTGGTCAGCACCTTGGCGCGAACGGCGTCGCGGTTCGATTCGAACGACGCGCCCTCGGAAGTCGCAGCCAGTTGTGGCGCGGCGAACTCCGTCTGGTTCTCAATCCAATACTTGCGAAGTTCGATGTTGGAGAGCGCGGGGCTCGACTCCACCACAGCGGTCACCGAGGTCGCTGGCACCACGAGCCACTCCAAACGCACGCGGTCCGCAGTCTTGTAGCCGAATCCATACTTGCCAGCACCCGGCGCCTGATCGCCGTACTCCTCCAACTGCTCAGCGAGCTGCGCATCGCTTGGCGCTGGCACATCCACCTTCGAGTTCACGCCATCGAGCACCGTGACCTCGCCCGACACGGCGTTCAGCAGCGATGCAGCGGTCTGCTCGATGCGGACCACGGACATTCGGGTCGGTCCGCTGAGCACCAGATTGATGTAGCGCTCCACGCCATTGAGTTTCGCGATGGTCTCGAAGACTTCGCGCGGCGACATGCCGCCCTCGCGGCAGAGTGCGCCCACCAGATTCGCCTCGGGCAACTTGCTGTTGGTCGCCATCTCGGTGATGCGCGACTGGCCATCCGCTGCGCCGCCGACCAAACCCGCCGCCTCCGCCTCCTTGGTCAGCAGGCACCAGTGCACCGGATCCTTGTCGAACTGCAACTGACGCACCACAGGATCTCCGAGCATGCCGATCACCCGGGTCTCCTGTTGCAGACGGCGCAAATCCGCCTCGGAAAACGAAGTGCCATCGCGAGTGGTCGCCCATGTGGAACGCCCCTCCAACAGTTGGGTGAGGAAGGTGCTGCTCTGGTCGAACACCAGCCACGACACCATCAGGAATGTCATGCCGATCACGAGGATCCAGCGGGTCAGGTTCTCGTTCTTTCGGAAGAACTTCAGCATGCGTGGGCTCCGGAGGAAGTCGGGGAATGAAAATGGGCGCGCGGACTCTGGTCGTCCGAGCGCCCAATGAAAAGGCGTTGGACGATCAGCGGTAGAACTCGACGATGAGGTTGGTGTTCACGTCGAAAGGAATCTGCTCCGATGAGGGCATCGAGAGCACCTTCAGCGAGAGTTCCGCTGGATTCACTTCCATCCAGCCAGGAACGATGTGACCCGTCATGGTTTCCATCGTCTCGCGCACGAGCTTGTGAACGCCATCACGCATCGACACGACCATGCCGGGCTCGCAGGCAAAGGACGGTCGATCGACCTTTGCACCGTTGACCTTCACATGACCGTGGACCACCAACTGTCGAGCCGCCCAGATCGTTCGGGCGAATCCAGCGCGACGCACCACATTGTCGAGCCGGCGCTCGAGGTTTTGCAGGAGCACTTCGCCCGTGTTGCCGCGGCTGTGCGATGCCTCATCGAGGTACCGGCGAAACTGCCGCTCGAGCACGCTGTAGTGGTAACGCAACTTCTGCTTCTCGTCCTTGCGCATGCCGTAGGGCTTTGCGCGACGACCGCGGAAGCCGTGCATGCCAGGCGGGGTCAACTGCCGCTTCGCAGTGTGCTTGGGCGTGTCCGCAATCGGAACTCCGACGCGGCGAGAAAGCTTGACCTTTGGACCTGTATAGCGTGCCATGGGGGAACGGGGCATTGAACCTTGAGCAGCATCCCATGTCAAGCCGCGCCAAGAATGGCCCGATGGTTTTCGGACCCTTGACACGCGCCCCCCTCGCATCGTCCGTACCGCCGAGTTCAGTAGGCGCGCGCGTCGTTCTTGGCGCACCAGTTCAGGAACGCGCGGTTCAGGACGCGCAGACCGCCCGGCGTCGGGTACTCGCCCGTGAAATACCAATCCCCCGTGTGATCCGGCATCGAGTATCGCAGCCCCTCGATCGTCTGATACACGACTTCCACGGGGCCATCCCACTCTGCGCCGCGCGGCCGGATCAGCCGCGCAACCTCATTCGAAAGTTCCTCATGCGTGAAGCGGTCGTAGATCAGGCGCACGTGGTTTCGCATGCGTTCGGGTGGCAGCGTCTCCTGTTCGCGGCAGAGTGCCTCGACATCCTGAAGCACCGACTCCTCCCCACGCCGGCGCAGCAGACCGATCGCTGCCTCGAATGCAATGAAGCGCCCGAGTTGGCTCATGTCGATCCCGTAACAGTCCGGGTACATGATCGGTGGCGCGCTGCTCGCAATCAGGATGCGCGCGGGGCGAAGGCGCGAGAGGATCGTGATGATCGAATCGCGGAGGGTTGTGCCGCGGACGATGGAATCGTCCACGACGACCAGCGTGTCGTCGCTTCGCACGGTGCCGTGGGTGATGTCGTACACATGCGCCACGAGATCGCGCCGCGCCGCATCATGCGTGATGAAGGTGCGGAGCCGCTGATCCTTGTGCGCCACTTTCTCCGCGCGCACGCGCACATCCATCAGCCGCACGATCTCCGCTTCGGTCACGGCGCCTTCCGCGTGCAGTTGCATGACGCGTTCGGCACCGCGTGCCCGCAGGATTCGCTCGGTTTCCTGCACGAGCCCGAAATACGCGCTCTCGCTTGTGTTGGGGATGAACGAGAACACCGCATGCTCCACACTGCCGCCGAGACGCTCGAGGATTCGTGGTGCGAGGTGCATGCCGAGCCGCTTGCGTTCCTCATAGATGTCTGGATCATTGCCGCGACTGAAGTAGATCCGTTCAAAGGTGCACTGGCGGATCGGACTCGGTGGAGCGAAGCGCTGCGAACGAATCTCGCCGCTGCGCTTGACCGTCAGCACATGCCCAGGCTCGAGCGCCTCGACGCGCGCGATCGGCACATCGAAGACCGACGCCAGGGCGGGGCGTTCACTGGCGATGGCAACGACCTCGTCGGTGATCAGCATGAACGCGGGACGGATGCCGGCGGGATCGCGGCAGGCGAAGCAGTCACCGTTGCCCAGGAGCGCACCGAGCGTGTAACCGCCATCGAACTTCTCCGCCGCGCGGCGCAGGATGCGGCCGAAGTCGAGCTGCGCACTGACCTCTGCAGCCAGTTCGCGTCCTTCGAGATTCTTGAACGATCCTGGGCCAGCCGTCGACGCAAGCGCGTCATGCTCACAGTCGATCGCGTGGCCGATCTTTTCGAGCACGACCCCCGTGTCGCTGCCGCCCACGGGTGAGAGGCCGTATTCGACGAGCAGGTCGAACAATTCGGGTGCGTTCGTGAGGTTGAAGTTGCCCGCGAGAGCCAAGTTGCGGCTTGCCACGATCGATCGGCGCAGGAATGGGTGGCACGCCTCCGCAGATCGCCCACCGAATGTGCCGTAGCGAAGGTGTCCGAGCAGCGCCTCGCCGAGCATCGGGATCCGCCGCTTGAGTTCGGCGATGGACGCCGTGCGAAGCGTGTCTTCGTCGAGCGCGCGAACGGGCGCCAGCGCATCATCGAAGAGTCGCTCCACGGGATTGCGCTTCCCCGACCGTTCGCGTTCCAGGAATGGCTCGCCTGGCAGCGCATCGAAGCGCACAGCCGCAATCCCCGCGCCATCCTGCCCGCGGTTGTGCTGCTTCTCCATCAGCAGGTAGAGCTTGCGGAGTCCCCACACGGGATCCCCGTACTGCCGCTGATACCACTCGACGGGCTTGCGCAGGCGGACGAGCGCGAGGCCGCATTCATGGGTGAGGGCGTCGCTCATGGAGCGAGTGGAGATTAGCGGAGCGGCGACGATGCGACCGCAACCGAATCTTCACGGAGGTTGGGCGCACTGCCGCGCATGCAGCGCACGCGGAGCACGGGCGATGGCTCGAACGGCTTGCTCACCACCATCGTGGCCGCAAGTGCCGGAACCGCCGCGCTCATCGCTTCCGCCGCAATCGCGGGGCGATTGCATTCGATCGACAGGTGTAGAAGCACCAACTGGCGGATCGTGCCGCCCGCCGCCAAGCGCGCAACGGCGGCGGCGGACTCGTCATTCGACAAGTGACCGCGTCCGCCCATGATGCGCTGCTTCAGAAACCAAGGTCTGCTCGATGCTTGCTGCAAAGCGAGGTCGTAGTTGCTCTCGATCGACAGCAGATCCAGCCCCTGGAAGGCATCGACGAGGCGATTCTCCACTGCGCCGAGGTCCGTGGCGTGTCCAATCGACCCCGATTCGCAGTCGAATCGGAAGGCGGTGGAACCCGCGTCGTCATGCGGGACCTCGATCGCGTCCGCCTGTGCAGTTTCACCGAGCGCGAAACGCCCACGGACCGCACGCAGGCAGTGCTTGGGCACTCCGAGTTGCAGCGCCGACTCCGCATGCTCCGCACGCACGACAACGGGCACGGGCGCGCGGTTCAGTTGGCGCGTCCACGCGGGTGACCAGTGATCGCGGTCGAGATGCGTGAGAAAGATCGCCCGCAGAGTGTGGAAGCTGCTGACCGCCTGCGCCTGCGACAGTGCGGTCCGCACGCCGCGGGGGGTCAGCCCCGCATCGACGAGGATGAAACGCCCGCTCGCATCGAAAGAGATCGCCGTCGCATTTCCGCGCGAACTGCTCGCAAGAACGCAGACCTGCGCACTCATGGGCGGTGCCTTCGGCGTCGTTCGCGTGGCGTGGCGGATGCGTGCACTGTCAAGCGTGTGCCTTCCTTGGCTTCGTGTGCGTGGGTGGTGCCCGTGATGATCCTTCAGTCGCCGCGCGTCGAGCCGCGTCCGCGGGCGGTCGCGATCCCACGCTTGGAAGCGGCAATGAACGCAAGATATTCATCGACCAGCGGATCGCCCGCGCGTGAACGCAGCACCTCGACAGCGGACTTCAGCAGCAGCCCACTTCGGCAGATCGTCTGATGAACCCACCGCACGGTGTCGATCGTCGCGGAACTAGCGCCTTGCCGTCTGAGACCCACCACATTCACCGACCAAGCCACATTGATCTCCGTGACGAGGAAAAAAGGGCAAAGGTCCTGCACCACGCCAGTCATGCCACTGATCATGGCGCCGCGGCCGACCCGCGCGAACTGATGCACCGAGGCGTTCCCGCCGATGATGACGCGGTCCGCAATCTCCACATGACCAGCCAACAGGACACCGTTGGCGAAGGTGCAGTGGTTTCCGACGATGCAGTCGTGTCCGGCGTGCGAGTTCGCCATCCAGTAGTTGTTGTTGCCGATGCGACCTTGGAGTGCCGTCTTCGGTCGGTGAAGCGTGACTCCCTCCCGGAACACATTGTCGTCGCCGATCACCATGCCCGCGCCGGGGGTGTCGGGGCTGAAGCCGAGGTCCTGCGGGGCACCGCCGATGCACACATGCGGGTACAGATCATTGCGCGCACCGAGGTCGAGCGGTCCTTCCAGCGTCACCAGCGAGCGAAGCCGCGTTCCCGCGCCCACGCGCAGCGGGCCGAGCACGCCGCGAAGATGGCACCACGGGCCCACGACCACATCATCGGCGAGCGAGACATCCCCTTCGACGATCGCAGTGGGATGAATGGTCGGCATGGCGGTGGGGCAAGCATAAGCCTGCGCGTACGATCGCGCGCGTCATGGGAGCAGTTGGAACGCACCCCGACGGTGATCGCCGCGAGCCGCTCGTTCGTGTGCAGGATCTCGGGCAAATCTCCTATGCAGCCGCGTATGAACTGCAGCGCGCCGAGCACGCGCGCCTGCTGGCCCAACGCGACACCACGGTGCGCGCCACATCGTTTCCCTTGGGCACCATCTTCCTCGTCGAGCATGTGCCGCCCGTCATCACGGTCACGCGCCGGGTTGACGCGCCAATGCATGTGCTGGTTTCCGATGAACGCCTCGCATCACTCGGTGTGCAGCGCGTCGAGACCGACCGTGGCGGGGATGTCACCTGGCATGGCCCCGGGCAGATCGTGGCGTACCTCGTGCTCGACCTCAACTTGGTGGGACTGCGGGTCCATGGCTACCTCCGGATGCTTGAAGGTGCGGTGATCGACACGCTTGCGGCGTTCGGGCTGGAGGGCACGCGCGAGCAGGGTGCCACCGGCGTTTGGATCGGCGGGGCGAAGGTGTGTGCGTTCGGCGTGCGGCTGTCGCGCTGGATTTCCATGCATGGATTGGCGCTGAATGTGCAGCCCGACCTGCGCCAGTTCGATCTCATCGTGCCTTGCGGACTGCATGGGCGGCGCGTGACGAGCATGCAGCGTGAACTGGGCGCGGCGGAACCAACCCTCGACGCGGTGCGCTCCGTGCTCGTCGAGCAACTGCTGCGCGCCATCGATGCCGCGGCATCCGCCAAGGCGGATTCCCCGCCGTGAACGCGTTGCACGGGCTGAACGAGGGAATCGCACTACACTTGGGGGCTTCGCGGATGCAGCGCGAAGAGCGTCATGGACATCCGAAACTTTTCCATCATCGCGCACATTGATCACGGCAAGAGCACGCTTGCCGATCGCCTGCTGCAGGCGACCAACGCGGTGTCGGCGCGCGAGGCGCGCGCGCAGTTCCTTGATTCGATGGCTCTTGAGCGCGAACGCGGCATCACCCTCAAGGCGAGTGCCGTCACCGTGCACCACCCCTGCGACGGACGCGACTTCGAACTGAACTTCATCGACACGCCGGGGCATGTCGACTTCACCTACGAAGTCAGTCGTGCGCTGACGGCGTGTGAAGGCGCGGTGCTGGTGGTGGATTCCACGCAGGGCGTTCAAGCGCAGACGGTGGCGAACGCATATCTCGCGGTGGAAGCGGGGCTGGAACTGATCCCCGTGATCAACAAGATCGACCTTCCGGCGGCGGACCCCGATGGCGTGGCGATGGAAGTGGAACAGGTGCTTGGGCTGCCAGCCGAGGACTGCATCAGCGTCTCCGCGAAGTCGGGCAAGGGCATTCAGGAGCTGCTCGATCTGATCTGCCGCAAGTTGCCTGCGCCGCGGCCGCCGCGCACCGACAAGCTTCGCGGGCTGATCTTCGATGCGAAGTACGACGATTACCGCGGCGTGGTGGTGTACGTGCGGATCTTCGACGGCGTGCTCCGCGTGGGCGACAAGATTCGCATGATGGGAACTGGACGCACCTTCGCCGTCAGTGAACTGAACCGCTACACGCCGCATGTGACACGCGTGAAGGAACTCGGCTGGGCGCAGGTGGGATCGATCAGCGCAAGCATCAAGAGTCTGAAGGATGTCCGCGTGGGCGACACCGTCACGCTCGAGGGCAATCCCGCCGAAGAGCCGCTGCCTGGCTACGAAGAGCCGAAGCAGATGGTGTTCTGCGACTTCTATCCGTCGAGCGCCGATGCGGAGGCAGGGACGGGCAAGAAGGCGAGTTTCGAGGCGCTGCGCGAGGCGATCGAGAAACTCAACCTGAACGATGCCAGCTTCACCTTCGAGGTGCAGCATTCGGAGGCGCTCGGCTTCGGCTACCGATGCGGATTCCTCGGGCTGCTGCACATGGACATCGTGCAAGAGCGACTCGAACGCGAAGGCGGCGTGGAGATCGTGCAGACGGCACCGACCGTGAAGTATGTCGTGCAGCTGACCGCGGGCGAGGAAGTCGAGATCCACAATCCGTCGGAGCTGCCCGATCCCTCCCTGATCGCGGAGATCCGTGAGCCGATTGCGAAGCTCGAGATCATGTGCCCCTCGGAAAACATCGGGGATCTCATCAAGCTCTGCGACAGTCGCCGCGGCACTTTCAAGGCGCAGCGCTTCCTCGGCGAAGGCAGGCAGATCCTGGATTACGAGCTGCCGATGGCGGAGATCATCTACGACTTCTATGACAAGCTGAAGTCGATCACCCGCGGCTACGGGACCATGGATTACCAGGTGGTCGCGTATCGCTCGGACAACCTCGCGAAGGTGAACATCCTCGTGAACGGAGATCCCGTGGAGGCGCTGAGCCTCATCTGCCATCGTTCGACTGCCGAGCAGCGCAGCCGCGCCATCCTCGCGAAACTGAAGAAGCAAATCGACCGCCACCAGTTCGAGATCGCGCTGCAGGCGGCCATCGGCGGCAAGATCATCGCGCGCGAATCGATCTCGGCGATGCGGAAGAACGTCACGGCGAAGTGCTACGGCGGCGACATCAC